>ERZ772874.354-NODE-354-length-24334-cov-15.836484_pt1 | contig 24334 bp, 16 predicted proteins | sample MGYA00580586_ERZ772874 | MGnify/ENA primary metagenome ERZ772874 (study PRJEB29015, sample SAMEA2737952) | human oral metagenome | biome: human oral; feature: human-associated habitat; material: dental | place: China | collected 2154 ... | reverse complement strand
ACTTTATTAACAGTACTGCGAGTATGATTGAAATAGGGAGTGTTTCTGTTTAATTACGGCTGTCTAATCTGGTTATTGTTTATGTTGCCAACTCCCCGATAAATCAGAAGTTTTTTTATCGAAGTCTAATCAAAATCCCGTCCCATAATGAAAACTTAAAAATACACCCTAAAAATAAAGAATCATAGCCTAAAGAACTTAAACAGTATATAAAATATTATGAAAATTGATTGCAAACATAGTACAATAAATCAAACAGATATGATAAAATGGGAAGGAAATAAAATACGAATTTAAGAATGATAAAATATACTTGAGCTTACATATTTTTTGAAAAATGTATTAAAGTGAAAATATGCAAACTTGAGAAAGGGGAAGCTATGGAAAAAAACAGAAAATGTTTGAGAATTCTGAGTCTTGCTTTATCGCTTGTACTGGGAGTATTGCAGGCAGGGCTTTTTTTTAATACGGCAAGAGCTCAAAACAGTGCTGACAACAACAGATTCAATGTAGTTATAGTATCTGATGCCAGCGGCTCTATGCTTAGTACGGATCCTGACGGGTTAAGGTTCGAGGCTATAAACCAATTTACGAACCTGCTTGCCGAGCAGGGGAACCTTCTGGGGGCGGTATCATTTTCGGATAAGATAAATGCAACAGAAGAACTGACAAAGGTAGACACTCAGGAAGCAAAGCAAAAGATAACGGATACTTTGAAGAACACTCCTGCCAAAGGAGATACCAATATCGGAGAAGCACTGCAAAAGGCTGTAGATATGCTTGATAAGGATGGAGATAAGAATCTTCCTTCTATAATACTTTTTTTAAGTGACGGCAATACCGACCTTAAAGATAAGAAGGATCTGGATAACTCACTTAATATGAAGGCTGAGGCAATACAGGCTGCCAGAGAAAAGGATATAGCCATATACAGCATTTGTCTTAACGCAAATAAAAAAGCGGATGTAAGCGAGATGGATCAGATCTCCAAGGCAACCGGAGGAGAGTTTAGAGAGGTAGGGTCCGCCAAGGATTTGCAGGAGGTATTTAACTCTTTTTACAACCTGATATACGGTACTTCAACCACCCAGCTTTTAGATGCCACCTTTGATGAAAGCGGTATATTGGAGACCAAGTTTGTCGTTCCGGGACTGGGTGTTGAAGAGATAAATATAATAATTTACGGTAAGGTTAAGGAAGTTGAGCTGTATGACGGCAGTGGACAGAAAAAGGAAGTAAGTCCTGTAGAATATAACACCTTTACCATGATAAAAAGTACTCAAGTTTCTGCCGGTGAATGGAAGCTGATAACCAAGGGAACTACAGGCAACCATATAAAGATAAATATGGTATACAATACTAATTTGACTGTAGATCTAAAAACAGAGGCGCTTGGAAATATAACAAATCCGAAGGACAGCATAAAGTTTGAAGCGTACTTGTCAGCAGGGGATATAAAGGCTGACAGCTCCAATATAGGAGGTTATGAGGGAGAACTTATAGTTTCGGATGCCTACGGAAAAGAGCTTGATAAGTTTCCTATGACTGTAACGGGGGATCATTTTGAGCTTAGCAAAAACTTTGAAAACGGAGTCTATTTTGTAAAAGCGCATATAACAGGAAACAGTTTAGATAAAACTTCCGAAAGCCTCGGACCTATAGAAGTATCGGACAAGGCACTTACCGAAGCCGAGAAGAATAATACGGCACCGGTACCGGTTAACGAAAAAATAGAAAAGACCGTATATATAATACCGTTTAGAGATAACACCGTTACCTTCGATCTTAAGGGCTTGGCTAAGGATGCGGAAGATGCCCAGCTTCACTATATGGTAGCCTCAAGCTCATTTATAGAGGGTAAGGACTATAGTTTGGATGAAAATTCAGTACTAAAACTTTATCACTACAGCCTAAGTCGAGGTGATTTTGATATAAAGGCAACAGACAGCAAGGGCCTGTCCTGTAATATCAGTATAGTAGTTAAAAGTATTAATGTAGGCGTGGTAACTGCGGTAGCCGTACTTATAATAGGACTTATAGTACTTGCAGTTATGGGATATCTTGCTTATAAGCTCTGGGGAACACCGTTTGGAGGACCTATTACGGTTACCTCCAATAAAGGAAATGATAAGAAAGAGCAGACCATAACTAAGAAAACCGGAAGACTTCCTTTAAGTAAGTTTAGAGTTCATAATATAGGCTTTGATTTGAAAAAGACATATTTTGAGGCAAGCGGAAAGACCTACATATATATGTGTTCCTCCAAGGAATTTTATTGTAACGGAAAACTGACAAAGAAAGCCAGAATTTCCAACAACATAGCTGTAAGTGTGAAGCCGAGCAGGGAGAGTACGGACAGCATAACTGTTTTATACGAATCAAGACTTAAAGAAAGAAGAAATTCAAGGAAGGCAAGAAGATAAATAAAGCACAATGTAACAGTTGCTAAGGACTCATGATCTTAAAAAATAAAAATATTTACAAATAAAGCATTTGTGTAAATTACGGATCGTTACGGGTTTAGCCATATAGCCAAACTGTTACATAAAAATCAAAAGGAGAGTTAGATATGGAATACAACAGATTGTTATTAAGTGCCGGAGGGGGGATTTTTTCCGTAGCACAGCAGGCAAGTCAGGCTAAAAATGTAGCTTCAGTATTTATAGGGCTTGGCGGTACCGGAGTGGACTGCCTTGCCACATTAAGAAAAGAAATCAACAAAAGGTTAAAACCGGATGACCCTACAGCACCGATACCAACCTATAACCGTATACAGTTTTTAGGAGTTGATACAGATATAAAGTCCAAGGACATCATAGGAGTTACTAATTTTTTCAGTATCTCCATGAATGATATCAAGGGTACACTTTCAAATAGAATGGCAATTAATGCAAGGTACGATCTTAATTGGCTAAGAAGCTCCGACATACCTGTAGCCGACCTTGGGCTTAACGGTGCTGGAGCCATAAGACAGGTCGGAAGAATGATGCTTATGGACAAGAGTGCATTATTTGTGGAAAAACTTAAAAGTAAGATAAAGGCTGCAAAGGAAGGTTTAGGCTCACCACAGCTTAACATACATATTATTTCAGGAATAGGCGGCGGTACCGGTTCAGGAGCTTTTCTTGATGTGTGCTATCTTGTAAGAAGTCTTGCAAGTGATCCGGCTATAGGTAAGTTTACTTCCTTCGGCTATGTATTCCTTCCTGATGTAAATTTAACAAAGCAAATAGACTCCTTAACCGAAGCTTTGATCAAAAGAAACGGATATGCAGCACTGCAAGAGATAGATTATTGTATGAATATAGAGCATAACGGAGGAAAATTCTATCAGGAGTATGCCGGTGGAAGAACTGTGGCTTGGGATCAGGATCCGGTGGACATGTGCCACCTTATAAGTGCAACCAATACCTCAAGCGATACGATTAAAAATCCTTACAAGTATGCACAGAGCGTGGTAACCGAGTACATAATGGACTTTTTGATCCAACCTGCGGATCAGGAAAAATTCGGTATCATGTCCCAACTTTCAAACTTTACCGCCAAGGTCGGAGTGGCATCAAGCTCGGTACTCAGAGGTACCAACTTAAGGTACTGTACTCTTGGAGCTGCCTGTGCGACCCTGCCGCTGACAGAGATCAATACCTACCTTGCCTCCCATCTTTTTAAGGAGTTTGTGGAGAATACAAAAAATATCAAGCCCAATGAGCATGATGTAAAACAGCTTGCTATAGATACGCTTGCACCTACAGCCGACTCCGTAGCGGACATTTACTCAAAGCTTTTTGATGAAATAACCGCAGGGGCTGCCGATCTTTATTTTGAAGCCTATGACGGAGCTTATCAAGATCTCCTTCCTGATAATAACGGTCCTTTTATAAATTGGTATGCAGGACAGGAAGATACCAAGATAGGGCAGCTTACACTTAAGGTGGAAAGTCTTATTAAGGGCAATGACGCTTCCTTGATAGAAAGGATAAAGAAGGCGCTTAAGAGAGTTATATGTGGTGATGGAGACAGAACTGCTCCTAAGGGACCGAGATTTGCATATCAGATGCTTTTTGAAGGTTCGGAATTTAATTTAAGCAATATAATCTCAAGTTTAATAGTTGAAAATGAGCAAAAACTTTTAAGGGAGCAAAGACAATTAGAAGATCTGAAGGCTTGTTATGAGGAGTCTGAAGACATATTCCTTGAGAGAAGCAAAAGAAGAATGCTTGATAATGATAAGAAAAGATTTGATGATTATGAGACTGATATGATGAACTATGCAAGTGCAAAGTACAGCATAGAGGTATATAAGAGAATTGCCAATCTTTTGGACACCCTTCAAAGACAGATCAGAGAAGAAAATGATAAGTTCTTTGCAATATTTAAAAGGGTAATGGAGAACTTAAGCTCAACCTTCGAGCTTAATTCCAACTATTTGGAGAGCGTAGACCATCTTGACAACAGCGACAGTTTTTATGTGCCTATGATGACCATAGATGAGTTAAAACCTGCCATGGACAGTGCTATTAAGGCGCTTAACTTTGATAAGATGTTCGGAAGCTTCTTAAATGTATTTTTCGACAATGTAGATAAGTGGATAGACGAGAATGAAAATAAAATCTCAAAACTGGTTACGGACTTTTTCATAGGTACGGCATTTGAAGGCTTTGCCAATAAAAATATAACCGATTTCCTCGCAGACAAATACGGAACGACCAATACCACTGTGCTGTCAAATAATATATATAATGATTATATTACAAATCTGGCAAGTAAGTCTCAGGTACTTTTTCCATTTGATACGGGGCTTACTCAGGTATCAAGCCTTGGATATATTAAGCATATTTCCGCACCTACAGTATCGGCAGAGATACAGAACGCAGCCAATACCTATATACAGATAGACTCAAACTGTGAGGTGAATTCAAGCGACTTGACGGACAGAATTTATATGCTTAATACCGCCTGTGCATTTCCTTTAGGAAGTTACGCACCGGGTACGGATTATGAGCAGGTATACTTTAACAGCATCGAAGGTTTCGGAAACCACTATTATGAGGGTGAAAGAAGCGGAGGTGAGGGAAGTCTTCTAAAGAACATGATATTTAAGGATTGGAGAAAGCTTCCACCGCTCAGACCTCAGAGTATTATAGATATGAATGTTCCTGCGCCTGAGCGTATGAAAGAGATAGTAAGAAATGCAAGAAACCTGTATGAAAGAGGTAAGGCACTTGGCTTTATAGATGAGGAAAGAAAGATATACTCACTTGATGAAAAGGCTATAAGTGCTTTGGAAGAAAAGACCGCTAAGGCGGCTAAGATCTTAGAAGAGCTTGACAGTGTAAGTGCAGTGGAGCTTGATAAAATACTTTCGGAAATAGAAAGGGAAAAAGACATTAAGCCCTCTTATTCAGGATACAGTATATATAACCTCGGCGCACTTGATGAAGAAAGCCAAAAGAGAATAGTGGAAGATTACTTTACCTACTCTCCGGTGCTTAATATAATTGTGCAAAACACACTTAATAATAATGATAAGCTTCAGGCGATTATAAGGCAGTATGAGAGTATAAAAAAGGAGGCGGCAGTTAAGAACCTCGGACTTATGGATAAGTTTATGCCTGCGTTCTTTGAGCCTTTCTGTGCCGGAGTATTTACTTTTGAAGGTATCAATATATATTATAAAAAGGTACTTACAGGAAGAGAAGAGCTTACAAAGCTCTCAGAGATGGACGAGGATAACAAGTTTTGGAAGATACCCGTGTATCAGGCTTTTATCAACTATCAAAGGCTGTCTCCTGAAATAAAGGATGATATCAAGCAGGATTATACCGCTGTGCTTAAGAGCATGGATGCTGAGAAAAAAGCGGCTGCACAGGAACTTGCAACAAGACTCGGTGAACAGACTGCTACTTGGGTAAGTATAGCTGAAAGCTATGATGAAAAAAAGAACATAATAAGGTTTATAGATAGTCTTAATAAGTCTATGCAGGACTATCTTAATACTATAAAGTATATGTAGTAAATAAAGTATTTTTAATAAGTAAACTAATTCCACTTCATTTTACGGCTGTTGTATCGGTTTTGGAAGACAATACCCGTAAAATGAAGCAAGGAATTAGTTAAGTTATTTTTTAAGAACTACAGATCAGATAAAATAAGCAAGCATTGTTACGGGAGATATTCAAGATGAATAAAAAGAATGTAATCGAACTTAGGCAATATACAAAGGACTGCATAGTGCGTTACTCCTTAAACAGTACCAACTATTTGGGAGAAGAGCCCAGATACCCTATGATCATATGTTATATGGGGGAGGCTTCAACTGCTGCCTATGAGGATGTTTCATCAGAGCTGTATCAATTATGGCCTTCTTTTCATGAGCATATACTTCATTTTTGTATTGACTATAAAGAAGATGAAAGTGCACTGACCTATAAACTGTTAAGTAAAGAAGGAAGCAGGGACATATCGGAGCAGGAATTGCTTAAAAACCTTAATCTGCTGCATGATGAAGACAGCGGTTTCGAGTCCGTAGACAGAATCAACATGTACTTTATTATGGACAGCTCCAAGGTACTTACATTAGACGAATATCTTAAGCAGCTTGGCTTATACAAGCTTATAAAAGAGAAGTTAAGAAATATAACAGCCAGAGATATGCTGTTTTTGTTGCTTAATGAGGGACTGGACAGAAGTGCCGTTTCTATAAGGATAAAAAACCATCTTGCTAAATACTACGAAGAAGAGGGTCGCAGTATATATAGTATGGATACTGTATTTATTATAAGTAATAAAAGAAGTGACGGGCATATAGTAAGGAATTTTGAGAAAATGTATAGCATAATCTCGTATGTTATTGCCCAGTCCAATCAAAAAAGTGACGCTCATACCATATCAATGCTGTATTCGGGAGGGCTTAAGTGTGTATCTTTTTCAAGAGTATCAAAGCCTCTTGATGACATTTCCCTCGTAATAATACAAAGCTTTTTAAGACAATTAAGAGAGCATAACCAAAGAAAGCCAAGCACACAGATACTGAGCGAAAAAAGATTAAAAGAGCTTGCCGGTATTAATGAAGAGGGAGTTTTCAAGTGCATAGAAGACTATATTAATACACATAAAAGCCAATATGAGGTTACAGAGGAGTTTCTTGAATATTTCCCTAGAAAGGAAATGGATGCGGCGGATATCAGCAGGCTTTCCTATGAAGATGCGGACGAGCTTACTATGGGTACGGTAAGCGGATATGTATCCACACTTGTATACAAGGCGCTTGGATCCTTTGAGGCACAGGGTGTACCTGAACTTGTGGCAAATTATAGAAGGTATATTAATAAAAGCTGCAAGTCTAAGGAAGAACTCTTGGAGCTTAGAGATAATATAAATACTCTAAAAAGACTTATTTTTGAAAAAGCCGACAGATTTATCGGAAATACCGGAGTAATAGATGTTGTAAGTAAGAGACTTACCTATGAGCTTTCGGATAATCAAAGTATAAGAGAAGAGATCTTTAAGGTTATAGAAGATGAGGCAAGAAACTCACAGAGCTTTGAAAGAAGCTTTGAAGAGCTTATCAATGCACTTGACGAGATGAGAAGCGTAAGTGATACAAGTATAAAATCAATGTACGGCAACATAGCCGACAGATATGTATATGAGAATATGGAAGGCATCAATGAGGAGTTCAGGAAGCTTCGTTCAGATGAAGATTTTTATATGTTTGCAAAAAGGCATATAGGAGAGATAATAAAAAGTCACGATATATTCAGACTTAATTTTGAAGATGAGTTAAGAGAAAGACTTAATAAAAATGATGATCCGACCTATATAGATAATTGGCTTTATTCAAGGCTTACAAGTATAGATGAAGTACCTATATACCTAAGATCCACTTTCGGAACCTTTACTCCTTTAGGCTCTATCTTCTCATTGCGTACAGATACAAGACTAAGTGATTATATCAGAAAACTTTTGACCGGAACCGACAAGACCACATATTACTACAATACAAGGTCAAACAGCTATGCCATAGCTATGGAGATCTTTAAAGTGGAAGCCAGCAATATAATATCACAGGAGGAGGACAATTAAGCTTATGAGATATATTTGTAAAGAATATGACGGCAGTAAGAGTGTATCAAGTGTATTTCAAAATGATGAGCAGACCTTCCTCACATGGAGCAGTTCAAGCAATGATGACTGCATTATAATAAAAGCCGACTATATGAAGGATATTAATGTGGAAAGGTTTTGTGAAGTTTTAGGTGCTGCCTTAAGTAAAGAGGGTATAAAGCTTACAGACCTTAAAGATTTTTTTGAGATAGAAGACAGGGCGGCTCCTTATAATAAACTTTATAAGATTGCCTATGTTGATAAAAGACAGCACGCTTTGGCAGGAGGAATAAATATAAGTGAAAGAGGCTGCCGCTATACAGTACTTGCCTGCGGCTTTGATACAGGCAGTGCAGGTGAAGAATTGTGCTATATCGTAAAACCCAATCCAAAGACCATATATGTTCCTTATACGGATATACAATTTGAGCTTAAGATGGATATTTTAGCTGTGGAAAATGACAGATCCGGCAAGGGCGGACTGGCAGGTCTTATGGGTATGTTTAAAAGAAGACAGGAAGAGGAAGAAGCATCCTTTTATAAGATAGAATTTGATAAGGACTACAGCAGTCAATGCAGCAACAACGATCTGTCCTACAGAATAGGAAGTTTTGAAATTCCGTTTACGAAGAAGTTGCTTAAAAACAAGCTCTTTTATATAAAAACAGAGCAAAAACCTATAATAATCAATAAGAATGAAGGTCTTAAGCTTATAATAAACGGAAAAGAATATATGTAAAAGCAAATGGAGGAATTATGCCCGGATATAAATTTAAATGCCCCTATTGTTTTAAGGAAATGACCGACACACAGGTGCATTTCAGATCAAAACGAGTAAGTGAGGATAGCGATAATCCGCTCCCACCTCAATTTTACGGAGATTATGAAGCCTTTATGCTCAATTATACCGGCAGCAATAAGGCTCAGATACAAAGCAAGTATGAGGAGTGGGCATTCTTTGCAAAGGCTAAGGATGAAAAATACGAGCAGTTTTGGAAGAATTTCGGTGGTGTAACCACAGAAAGAAAAAGTGACAGTGTAAAGAAGATAGACGGAAACTTTGAGGAATATGAAAGAAAAGTTATAGACCCCTTTGACAAGGCAAATGAAAAGTATCTTAGCTTCGGTGATAATCTATTTAAAATGGATGAGCACAATATGGTAAGGGCTATAGAATTAAAAAGCGGAGAACTCTGCGATAAGAGAGTATGCCCCTACTGCCATAATCCTCTTCCTACTAATTACGGACTTTATGATACAAAGTTTATATCAATGGTAGGTGTGTCAAGAGCGGGTAAGACGGTATTTCTTTCGCAACTTATCAAACATATAGGAGACTACGGTGCCAAAATAGGACTTTCTATTATGTCTGCAAATGATACTGCCAAGCAGTTTATAGAATTGCATCCGGTAAAAAAGCAGCAAAACCTGCCGGGAGGTACTCCTATGGGACATTTTGAGCAGCCTTTGTGCTTTCAATTAATTCAAAGAGTGGGTACAAAGCTTAAAAAAAGCATGATAGTGCTATATGATGTGGCAGGAGAAGCACTTACCAATAAGGAGAGTGTAGGAAAATTCGCCCCGTTTATATCACAGTCTGACGGAGTTATATATGTAATAGATCCTGAGCAGTTTGAAAACATAGCAAGAATTTACGAAGTTGAAGAAAGGGTAAAACCTGAAGATGTACTTGGAGAGATCCATGGGTATCTTAGGAATACCGCCTTGGAAAATATAAAGGAGCTTAGAAGTAAAGACCCCTACCTTATCAGCGAAGATAAACAGCGCATGGTCAGTGATGAGCCGAGGCAGATACCTATAGCCGTTGTGCTTTCCAAGGTAGATGAGAGAAATGTTATAGATGCCATGAGGGCTGCCGATCCAAATTGCGGTGAGGCGGTAAGAGAGCTGAGCGGACTGATAGGAGAAAACAATACAAGGATAAGTGCATTTAATGCAGGGGCTTACAATAAACTCGGTCAGGCACTTAATAATTTCGCCATGAAGAATGCGGATACACTGCGCAGCCAATTATATAATACTTTTACCAACTTTGCTTTCTTTGCGGTATCTTCACTTGGTTGTAGCTGTGAAGCAATAGATGTGGGAGGGGTGAAGGTATACGGTCCGATAGATGAACCAAGTCCTAAGAGGATAGAAGAGCCGTTTTACTGGATCTTATATAAATTCGGTATGATAGGGGCAAGCGGCGAAGTCTACAGTCCGGCGGATAAATTTAATGTGTGTCCCAATTGTTCAAGTGTGCAAACCGAAGACTATGATGCAGACGAAGACCCTGCATTTAAGGGAATGTTTAACAGGTTCAAAAACAGGGCGGAATATAATGAGAAGAAAGAGCATACTTCAAGATGTATTATATGTGGATATACATGGTAATCTGACAGAGCAAATGTTAAAAATATCAAACGGAGGCTAAAGTATGACTGATAAGATATGGCAATGCTGCTTTACTAATACGGATCATGTAAATGGAAGTCCGGTCAAATCAGGCTGGACCCCGCTTGCAGTATCCGCATCCATCCCTCATTTGGCGTATGAGGCTTGTATAAAGTGGCAGGCTGCCAATTCAAGAATAGAGAATGAAAGTTCGACTTCACTTAACAGTGTATATGAGCTTATATGTGATAGCGGATATGCCTTTGCTATGCAACATAAGTACGGATTAAAAGATAACTACGGCAGACCCAATATGTTTTCTCATGCCTATATAGTACCTATAGAAGAGTTTTTAAAAGATCCTAATTGCTTACTTGCCCTATCTGATGTTAATTTTGTTGACAGTCAGGAAGAGGCGGAAAAAAGAAATAATGCAGAAAGCAGCCTATCAAACTTAGTTTATGATAAGAGTTTTGAGATTTCTTCTTCTTTGGAGTCTCTTTCTATGGATAGAGAGGCTTATAAAGGTCTGCTTAGGACAGTCTATGTGCTTAATGCTGACGAGAGAAACTTAAGACCCTTGCACATAGAAGCCTATGAGGACAGGCAAAAAATCAAGGCACTTATCTATCTTATACATAAAGGACTGCCATACCATACAAGAGAAAACTTAAAAATTGCAATTATGCCTCAAACAGACACTTACTTTAGAAATATATTATTTGATAAAGATGCTAAAAGCAGAGGTATATACATAGTTCCGGGGAGCAAAGAGACTAACAACAAAGCACAAGCCTCACCGGTATTTGAACTTATAGATGAGTTTGCCGAGCATTTTGATCAGGAAGAAAAAGAAAGTTATTATAAAGAGCTTAGCGATAAGGCGACAGGTCTTGGAGGTACGGGAGCTTTAACCGAAAGAGCCTTGAAAGTAGCCTATGCCATGAATAACATAGGTGATGTGAAGGAAAGGTCTGAATGGAGTGATGAGAAGTTAATGCTTAGGCTCTCTGACGCCTTTCTTTACAATGCCGATATGATAAGCGGTCTTGAGTACAGAAAAAGCTTTGAAGACTTTGTAGCTGCCATGCTTGAAGAAGTCATGAAAAGAAGACTGGGTATTAATGAAAATATGTACGAGAGGATTTCTGCTTTCTCAATAAGGGCTACAAGTGATAACCTAAAAGGGGTTTGGAAGGAACTTAGACAGTACCAATTTGAAACCGCCATGAGTGAGGAACAAAAAAGGGCATGGTTTATAAATCTTGAAAATAATGCACTTGAGAGTTTTATAGCATTTTCCTCTGAGCTTATTAATCAAAAAAGGGATAATAGGGCTTTAAGAGAATACCTTGTAAGCGCTATAGAAAAAAGCGAGAATTTAGAGGAGCTGTTAAAAACCGAAGCTAAGATTCTTCGTATAGAAATAGGGGTCTTGGACAAAGCGTCAAAAGAAGATTTCTTTAAGGACATACATAAGCTCTTAACGGATAGGTTATGGAAACTTTATAAGTCAGAGCTTGACAGCACTGATGTTAAGAAAACCTATAAATTATTTGTTGAAGCACATGAATTGCTTTCAAGCCTGGATGAAAACTTTAGCAAAGAGGAGGCAAAAGTCATGGCAAAAAATTATTTTTGGGAAAATTTCAGTTTTGAAAAACTTGAAAAAATAGGGATGAATGACGAACTGCATAGCCTTATGGACTTGCCGACAGACGCTAATTGCAAGAAGTATACCGATTTTATTGATATACTTAATAAAATGCCCGAACAAAGGGATATATATGAAAGTTTGAAGGAATTAAATATATATTATATCCAAAATATTGAAGGATTTGCAAAAGAAGAAGATTATAGAGAAAAGATTTTAATGAAAAATATTTTCACAAGATTTTTCGAAAAAAATATAAAGAGAAATACAGGGGAAGAATTTGAAGAAGGTTTTGTTGAAGATATGGTAAAAATAGCCACTGAGGTCAGTACCTACGCTATATATGATGAGTTTATTTACATTATGAAAAATATAAGCGGGCTTAAAGACAGGGACTATGAAAGCTTAGATGAATTAAGCTTTGAAATAGAAGACGGTGAATTAAAAACCAATAATATACTCAGAAGAAGCATGTTTAACCGTATATATGAGAAATTCAAAGCCATAGAGATTGATGAAGACGAGGACAATGTAATAAAACTTGACAGTTGGCTGGCACTGGGAAAGATATATTATTCAAACCTTCCCGAGCAGTGGTTTGAGGTATTTGATGATAAAGACTATAAGGCAAAGGTGCTTTTGGACAAGAATATAGAGGACTTACTGGAAGACTCTTACTACTTTATAAAGTGTGAAAATGAGATAGAAAGAGCCGACTGTCTTAATTCGGCAATATATTATGTTGACAACAAGGGTCAGCACAGGTCGGTGATACATAAGTGGGTCAAATATATAGAAAGGCTTGACAAAGAACCTTCAGGAGGTATAGGCGACTTTTTCGGAAAGTTATTTGCAAAGAAAAAAGAAGACTGATCGAGGCAGCTATGTATTTAAAAAAAGATGATTTGTATTATAGTGTTTTATACGGCAGCGGAGTGTATTCTTTAAGTGTTGACGGTACACAAGATCCTATAACGGGCGAGAGGAGTGCAGAGTTTTTTAATGTATTACATCAAGAAAGCTTTTTTTCCAGAGCCTTTGGAAGAAGTTTACAAAAAGAAGAGTTTGATAATTACAAAAGGCTTGTACTTTCGGCTCCCGATATAAAGAATATACTTTGGCCCAAAGACTTGGTGGCAGTGGGAAAAGAACAGGCTGTAGGCGGTGTTGTAAAGCTTGATAATGTATATGCTTATGACAGTGTAAGGGAAAGAGTAACAGCAAGAGACTATGTGCTTTTATTTGATGAAAGGTCCCGTGTTGTAAGTAGTGGTCTTGATAAATATCTTGAAGAGCTTGAGCAGCGCTACGGAGGAGGGCTTTCGGATAGATCCGAGTGGCAAAATTATCGAAACCCTGAGATTTTATCCTTGGCAAGGACTTTGGTTGCCACCATTGATAAACTCAACAGGGAGGGATATTTATACCTTGATTTTCATCCTTCAAGGCTTAGGATTATAAATAAGGAAGTGTATCTTGATTTTTCAAACCTTATATATGATATGGAAAATATTTATAGGGGTAGAGTATGTAAACCTACATTTGAAAAACTTCCTATAGAATTTATAGAGCCGGAGCTTTATAACGATAAAAAAAGGAATATAGACTTTGCCGCACAAAACTACAGCCTTGCCTCTGTGTTGTTTTATTTGCTTGTAGGCAGACACGCATATGACGGTATACTGCGTGCTCAGGATATAGATGATTCCTTGTATAACCATTATATTAAGTTTGGCAATATGTGCCTTAGTCCTATATTTATATTTGATGAGCAGGATATGGCTAATCATCCCGGACATGAAGCAAGAGATGAGGCATTGCTTAAAAGATGGGAGGCTTATCCTAAAGAACTGAGATATATGTTTACCAAGGCACTGGCAAGGAAGGTGGAGTATAAGAAAGAAATAAGTTACAGATATCAGGATGAGCTTCCGACTCCAAAACAGTGGTTAGATCAACTTGATAAACTTTAAGATTATAAGCAAAGGGGGGCTTATGAATACGGATGGATTAAGCTATCTAGGTCCGGAAGATTATTTCAGGGATTATAATGATGAAAACCTAAGCAGCGTACTTGAAGCTATTGTGGGTAAGTACGGTAAGAAAATATTATTGGAAGAAGATTTGTTAAAACAGGAGCTTAAAGCCGGCGGAATAAGCAGCATGGATATATACAAGTTGCTTCTTATAAGCAAATGCCGAGGTTTTAGCACAATGGTAGCCGAAGAAAGTATAAGCTCTATTGTTGACCTTGACCGTTTGACAAATAATATCTTTACCCAAACAAGGCTTAACAGAGAAGATGTTATGAGGCTTGCTGCTGCTGTTTTTATAGCCCTTGGTATGATAGAAGTACCGGGGATTAAGCATATTGTAGAAAAAACTTTAGAGAACATAGGAAGCAAACACTACTCTGACGATGAGCTAAGAAGCAGAGCATTTACTTTAGAAACTTCACAGTACCAAAGCAGAACTCTTGAACATTTTGAACAGGTTTTTGAAAATAAACGGGCAGATGTGGACAGCATCACAGAGGTAGATCTTAAAAACTTGGAAGCTTTGCTTATAAACGGAGTACCTAAGGCAAAGTACTATACTGCCTGTTATATAATGAGTAGGATAGGTTCAAAAGGTGTTGCGGAAAGGTCAGAAAGGGCAATCAGTCTTCTTAATCAGGCAGCCGATGAGGGTGATGCACAGGCGGCGGCAAAACTGGCGGATTATTACTACGAAGGAAGACATCATGACGACCATGATAGGGCTTATAAGTTGTATACAGGCATAGGGGCTTTGGCACTTGATGAAAAAAGAAGGGAAAATATGCTCGGTCTTTTTAATCAAAAACTATACTATAATAAACTGCTTAAATTCACTGCGGTATTATATGTTTTATTTACACTTAGCATGGTAATTCCCTTTGGTCTTGGCAGCTATAAGAATTTAACGCTGCTTGGAATCTTATTTAGCCTGATATCTTTGGGAGTTTTGATATCGGGTTTTGTGATAAATAAAATAAAGCCTTATTTTAACATACAATTTATTCCGGCAACTTTATTTATAGTATGGTTTTTTGATATTTTGATAAGACTGGTAAGGTAATGGGGGAAGTATATGGGTAACTTATCAAGTAATAAGCAAATTAGACTGTTATATTTTATACTGAACACAGTATTTTTAATTCCTTTTATAATGTCGTTTTTTAGTGTCTTCGGAAGTATTGCAACATTGGCTATACTTGCAGGAGGTTTTGTCTACTTTGTAATAGGTGGAAAGGAAAGCACAGAGCCTTATACTGAAATTATTAAAATATTATTTATGGACACCTTGATCTGCGGCTCTTTGATATTTTTATACTTCTTAGGTGCTGTTACAGAAGCCGAGTACTTGCCCGGCGAGCAATTAGCCAATCTTAATATTACTGTATATTTGTTTGTATTTATTTATGTGATAGGTATTGTTTTGAAAAGATCAAAACCGCTTATAGCTTATATAATTTCATGGTTTAGTCTTATTGTGATCGGATATCTGCTTTGTATAGCACTTTGTACTGTAGACGGAAGTCTTATTATGCCGGAATTTATCAAGGGAGGAGCGGTTGTACTGCATATTTACCTGATTTTTGCAGCAGTATTTTCACTTTGCTCCATTTTGGTGATTTTAGCCGGGACTAAGAATTTTAATATATTTATGTTCTCAATAAGTTTTATAATCTTCTTTTTTGTACTTATAAGTTCTTATTCGGGAATCTTAAATAAGTTTTATGAGTGGGAAAAAGACTTCGGGAATTTTACAAGTAATGCTCTGCTTTGGGCAAAGGTAACAGTAGTATATGTTATAGCTATCTTGACTTGTCTTACAATACTGTTTAGGGGGATAATCGGTAATAAGGGCAAAATGTTTTGCTTTAATATAAATGTGTTACTGCTGATTGCAAATGCGGCATTACTGTATAAATTCACTCTTTCCTGGTATAGCGGATTTAATTATGTACTTGTGTACTTATATGTATTTGCTGTATTATTTATGTTATGGAGGGATCTTGAACTTAAGGGCGGTGAAGAAAGAGAAAACCTCAGCTTTTTTGAGAAGTTCATACATGAAGAGATAGTCGAGGGCTTAAAAACAACGGAGTTTATTATAGCGGCAGCAGTACTGTCTTTAGCTTCGATTTGGATGTTTAAACATAATATGTTGGTAAATGCTCTTATAATACTGCTGTTTATGATACTTGCTTTTATTCCCAAAAAGCCTTCTGTTAATGCTTGGATATATGCAACGGTATTTATTTTTTTACAAGCCTTGGCATGGATTTTTCAGTTTAAGCTAAGCCTTGATAATGTGTTTTTTGCTACAGTAATGGTACTTATAACTATGGCTACATTATTTGTATTAAATTTAAGAAATCCCAACGGTTTTAAAACGGCAGCAGGTCTTAATATAGTGGTATTTGTACTGTTTTGCATCTTAAATCTTGTTTTAATATCTAGGCATGGCAGTAAAATAAGTGTATATCCTGATGATAAAAAGGTGGGAGTGGTTGTGAAAGCCATAGGAGGAGACAACCAAATAGAAGAGGCGGTAATATATTGGACTGACGGCAGGGGAGAGAAAATTACGGAAGAAACCGAATTTACAGACCAGATAGAAAGTGATGTGCATGGAGCTTGTATACATATAGTAACTACTGACAGTTTCGGTGTGGTAAGCAGCAAAACTCAGTGGTTTCCGTATTGGAGTTATATTGTATACGAGTAGCTGAATTTACACTGTAAAGGGGGATTTATGGCAGGAAGAAGAAATAGGGTAGTTAATACAAGAAGAGTAAAGAATGAGGGCTTTAATTTTGAGATGCTTGCGGCAAGTCTTAGTGCGGGGCTTATATCTTGGGCTATATGCTGGCCTTTGTATTCTTTGATGGTATTTTCCGTACCTAGAACGGTAATTATGGGAATCATGTTTTTGATTTTGATAATAATTGTATTGGCAACAGTATTTATTTTAAGTCATCAAATGGGTACGAATGAGAATACGAATATAGCAGTACTTTTGATAGCGGCACTGACAGCTTTTTTGCTTACCTTGCTTTTTCAGTGGCTTTACGGTATGGGAGCCGATAATACAAGGGATCTGCTTTCTGCAAGAGAGACTACAGGTTTTGTATCCTTGGTTTTAGGTATACTTAGGGTCGTATTTTTAACGGTAATAGGAGTTGCTATAGGAGTGGCGGTTGCGGAATGTTACGGAAGGGAGGAGGCTAAGGAGCTTATTTATATAGGCTCTGCGGTCAAGTCCTTTATAGCGGCTGTTCTTATAGAGTTCGGTACCATATCCGTGCCTGAAACTTCCGCAAAGATGGGAATTATATTTTGGGTGCTGGCAGCGGCTACATTTACTACCAAGCTGCCAAGTGCGAGAAAGAAGAGGGTAAGGAAGAGTTTTTAGTTAAAAAAGTATGAAAAAACCTTGCTGCATGGGACTACAAGCAGCAAGGTTTTTTGAAATCTAACCCATCATTCGTAATTTCGGTACGACTTCTTTAAGCACTTCTACCAGCGTATCCAGCTCTTCTTTCGTATTTTCATCACTCAGGCTTATACGAATACACTCCCTTGCGGCGTTAGCATCAAGCCCTATTGCCAAAAGCACATGAGAAGGGTCTAAAGAGCCTGAGGCACAGGCTGAGCCGGCAGACACACAAATATTTTTATTATCAAGCATGATAAGTAGAACTTCTGAAGAAACTTTTTCAAAACGCAGATTAATATTACCTGCAAGCCTTTGTTCAAGACTTCCGTTAAGATGTACTCCCTCGAATTCACTGCTCAAACGCTCTATAAGATAGCCTTGTAAGTTTTTTGTATATTCAAAAGACTTATTCATGGTATCAAGGCTTAAGCTTACAGCCTTTGCCATGCCTATAATGCCGGGGACATTTTCCGTACCCGCTCTTCTTTTTCTTTCTTGTGAACCTCCATGTATAAAGGACTTGATTTTAAGCTTGGAATCAATATATAAAAATCCGACACCCTTTGGACCTCCAATTTTATGTGCGGAGGCACTGAGTAAATCAATGCCAAGCTCCTTAACATCTATAGGTAGGTGCGCATAGGCTTGAACTGCATCAGTGTGGAATACCACAGAGTGCCTTTTGGCAATCTCTCCTATGGCTTTGATGTTTTGTATGGTTCCTATCTCATTATTGGCAAACATAATACTTATAAGAGTCGTATCGCTTCTTATACTTTGCTCAAGTTCTTCCAAGGACACAAACCCCTCATTATCAACATTAAGATAAGTAAGTGAAAAACCCCTGCTTTCAAGGTAGGCACAGGTACTCAGCACCGCAGGATGTTCTATTTTGGAAGTGATTATATGCCTTCCTTTTTCCTCATAAGCAAGGGCTGTAAGTTTGATAGCCCAATTATCGGACTCGGTACCTCCCGAGGTAAAATATATCTCCCTGCTGCTTGCCGAAAGAGAATCAGCTATAACTTCTCTTGCTAAGCTTATATCGTTTCGTACTTTTGAAGAAAAATTATATACAGCCGAAGGATTGGTATAATAATCTGTAAAATACGGCAGCATAGCCTCAAGAACTTCGGGCTTTACCTTTGTGGTAGCTGCATTATCTAAATAAATTAACTTGTCGTTCATAGTTGCTCCTTAATTAAAACATATGTACTTTTATTCTACAATGTTGTATAGTTATTTCAAGTACTATATGAAGGAGAATTTATGCGAATTTTTAAAGATATATTTGATTCGATTTTTAACATGGAGGCTTATAACAGATTTATACAATATAAAGGCTCAAGAAAAACCGCTTATATATTTTTACTGCCTTTATTTAGAATTCTGTTTGTAGCGCTGGTAGCAGTTATGTCTTTCTTTAGTCGCTACAAAGGCATAGTAGATTATATGCAAAGTGTTATACCGGACTTTACCTTAAGCGCTTCGGGTCTTGATATGGAAGAAAAGGTAGACGATGTATATGGAAATGTATATATATATATTAATACTGACGAAACTATGGATAAAAATACACTTTATTACAGAGAAGCAAATAATCTTTTTGTGTTTAAGGATGCTATACTGTTAAGGGACAGCCTTGGTAAAGAAACTGAACTGGACTTTAAAGACTTTGATTTAAGGGAAAATGAATCTGTAACTCGTGATGAATTCATAGATAATGTAAAATCGACCATAATAGTCGTATCCATTGTAATAACGGCTGTCTTAGCGATATTTTATTATATAGGAATGGTATTAGCCTATGCTTTTACAGCACTGTTGTTAGTTCCAATAGTAAAATTAGTTGCAAAAAAGACGGGTAAAAATTTAAGTGACAAAAGGGCATTTACAATATCTTTGTATGCAAAAACAGCTACATTTACAGTAACAACACTTATCATAGCAGTAAATTGGATATTAGGTATATATAGTGATTATACAATAAATATACCGTATTTTTATGCGATTAAATTAATCATATGCTTGATCTATGTATATTATATTGTATTAAATATTAAAGATGAAAAGCTTAATCAGTTTGCATTTGAAGCCGTTAATGAGTCCGGTATACAAGAAGAACAAGAAAGCGTATTGGAGGAGAGCGTCAAAGAAAAGCCGTTACAGCCGGAGGTACTTAAGCCTACCGACTCATGGAGTTTTGGAGAAAAGAAAGAAGATGGTAATGAATAAGAAAAAAGTAGTTGTCGGTATGTCGGGAGGTGTAGACTCTTCGGTAGCCGCTTATCTTTTGAAAAAAGAAGGCTTTGATGTGGTAGGTGTTACCATGCAGATATGGCAGGATGAGGACGAAGAAAGGCAGCAGTCAAACGGAGGTTGTTGCGGTCTTTCTGCAGTGGATGATGCAAGAAGAGTTGCTGCCGCTTTGGATATACCATATTATGTAATGAATTTTAAGAATGAATTTAAGTCAAGTGTGATAGACTATTTTATAGAAGAATATAAAAAGGGAAGGACTCCAAACCCTTGCATAGCCTGTAACAGATATGTAAAATGGGAGTCGCTGCTGCACAGAAGCCTAAGCATAGGGGCTGATTACATAGCTACAGGGCATTATGCCAAAGTAGTACTTTTGGAAAATGGCAGATATACCCTAAAAACTGCAAAGAGCAGCCACAAAGATCAAACCTATGCACTGTATAATCTTACACAGGAGCAGCTTGCAAGAACGCTTATGCCGGTAGGGGATTACGAAAAAGACGAGATAAGAAAGATAGCAGAGAATATAAGCCTTAGAATAGCCAATAAACCTGACAGTCAGGATATATGCTTTGTGCCTGATGGAGACTATGCAAAGTTTATAGAAGAAAACAGCGATATAAGCATTAAGAGCGGAGAGTTTGTAAATATCAAGGGAGAGGTGCTGGGTACACATAAAGGCATAACACATTATACTGTAGGTCAAAGAAAGGGGCTGGGACTGAGTCTTGGAGAGCCTTGCTTTGTAACAAAGATAGATGTGGATAACAATAAGGTCATCATAGGCAACTCTCTGGAAGTACTTGATAGAGGACTTATTGCCGACAGGGTAAACTGGATGAGCATAGAAGGACTTAAAGTAGGAGAAAGTATAAACTTAAGAGCAAAGATAAGATATTCTCATAAGGGTGAAAATTGCATGGTAAAAGCCATAGCAGATGATAAAATACTGGTTGAGTTTGAAAATCCGGTAAGAGCGGTAACCCCGGGGCAGGCAGTGGTATTTTATGATATGAACTCGTATGTAGCAGGCGGAGCAAGTATAGTTGAAGCCATAAAATAATGTATTTTAATGAAAGGAATTAAGAAGATGAGATTAAAAAGTCTAATGTTGACAGCAAGCTTGGCGTTATTGATTTCTGCTTGCGGGGCAAACTCTAAGCAGCCTGAAACTGTTACAAGCAATGAAGCAACCAAGCAGGCACAGACTGAAGCCGAGCAAGAGAGCACTTCAAATGTAGCAGTTGCAAGTGCCATTAACACCAAGTCGGTAAGTACACCGGTAACTACTGTGGCAAGTAAGGCGGCTGTAAATTTCGAGTCTGTAGATGAAACAGTATATGTTAAAGGAGATAATGTAAATTTAAGAACCAATCCGGACACAAGCGGAGAAAAGATAACCGCATTTAATAAGGGAGAAGAATTAAAACGCATAGGTAAATCCGATAAATGGTCAAAAGTTATGTATAAGGACAAGGAAGCTTATATAGCTACAGAGTTTTTGACCACAGAAAAACCTAAGGTGGAAGAGACCAAGGCTCAAGTGGCTGACGGTGCGGAAATAGGACTGAATTCTTCTTGGAAGTATGCAGACTTTTCAAAAATCAACAGCGGTAAAGCCAAGCTTTATAAGGCCGGCGGTAACAGAAAGAATAAAGTAATCTGTGTAAATGCAGGTCACGGTACAAAAGGAGGTTCTTCAGTAAAGACACTTTCACATCCGGACTCAACACCTAAGGTGACCGGAGGAACCACTGCTGCCGGACAGGTTACTTCCACTGCGGTATCAGGAGGTATGACCTTTGCAGACGGTACAAGTGAGGCAAGCGTAACACTTGCTATGGCTAAGGTATTGAAGGCAGAACTTTTATCAAGAGGCTATGATGTACTTATGATAAGAGAAAGTGACGATGTGCAGCTTGATAATATAGCAAGAACCGTAATTGCAAATAATAATGCCGACTGTCATTTGGCACTGCACTGGGACAGTACCTCAAGCAACAAAGGAGCATTTTATATGAGTGTACCTAATGTTGCTTCTTACAGAGCGATGGAGCCGGTAGCATCTAACTGGCAAAAACATCACAAACTGGGAGACAGCGTTATATCAGGGCTTAGAGGAGTAGGAACCAAGATCTTCGCTCAGGGAAGTCTTGAGATGGATCTTACACAGACCTCATATTCCACTATTCCTTCCATAGATATAGAGCTTGGAGACAAGTCATCTTCACATGACGAGTCTGTGCTTAAAAACCATGCAAAGGGTATAGCGGACGGACTTGATACTTTCTTTGCTCAATAAATAATGAAGACTTGATTTAATAACTTATTTTTTGCTATAATCTATAAATATTTTTAAAGGAGCTTATACGATGTCAAATATTGAAAAAAAAGCGACAAGTGCTATAAGAATACTTTCAGCAGATGCCATACAAAAGGCAAATTCAGGGCATCCGGGACTGCCGCTTGGAGTTGCGGATATTACTTATGAGCTGTGGGCAAATCATATGAAGCATAATCCTAAAAATCCGAACTGGATAAACAGAGACAGATTTGTGCTTTCAGCAGGTCATGGTTCAATGTTACTGTATTCACTCTTACACCTCTTCGGATACGGGAATCTTTCAATAGAAGACCTTAAGTCTTTTAGACAGCTTGATTCACTGACTCCGGGGCATCCGGAATACGGTCATACAGTCGGTGTTGAGGCTACTACAGGACCTCTTGGAGCAGGTATGGGTATGGCAGTGGGCATGGCTATGGCGGAGTCTCATCTTGCAAGTGTGTTTAATAAAGACGGATTCAATGTAATAGACCACTTTACCTATGTACTTGGCGGAGACGGTTGTATGATGGAGGGTATAAGCTCGGAGGCTTTTTCACTTGCAGGGCATCTTGGGCTTTCCAAGCTTATAGTACTATATGATTCAAACAGCATAAGTATAGAAGGCTCAACCGACCTTGCATTCAGTGAAGACGTAAGTAAGCGTATGGAAGCCTTCGGCTTTCAGGTTATAGAGGTTGATGACGGGCATGACCTTGTCAAGGTATCAAAGGCAATTGAGGAAGCTAAGAATAACAAAGAAAAACCTTCTTTTATTAATCTAAAGACCAGGATAGGTTTTGGCTGTCCGGCAAAAGAAGGTAAGGCAAGTGCTCACGGAGAGCCTCTTGGTGCGGATAATATAAAGTCACTTAGAGAAAATCTCGGATGGGAGTATGAAGAGCCTTTCTTTGTACCTGAGGAAGTCTATGAGCATTATAAAAGTAAAGCAAGTGAGCTTAAAAAAGTTGAACAGACATGGGATGAGCTGCTTAAAAAGTACTTTGCAGCCTTTCCCGAGAAGAAAACTTTGTGGGATAGATACTTTGTTGAGGAAGACTTAAGCTTCCTTGATAAGGATGAGTATTGGGCTTGGGATGAAAAAGCGGATGCCACAAGAAATATTTCCGGTAAGATATTAAATAGAGTTAAGCTTGAGATTCCTAATCTCATAGGCGGTTCAGCGGACCTTGCACCTTCAAATAAGACTTATTTGAGTGAAATGGGTGATTTTGCAAAGGATTCTTATGCAGGAAGAAACCTGCACTTCGGTGTAAGGGAGCTTGCGATGACGGCAATCACCAACGGAATTATCTTACACGGAGGTCTTAAGGCTTATTGCGCGACCTTCTTTGTATTCAGTGATTATACAAAACCTATGGCAAGACTGTCTTCACTTATGGGAATACCGGCAAGCTTTGTATTTACACATGACTCCATAGGAGTGGGAGAGGACGGACCTACACATGAGCCTATTGAGCAGCTTGCCATGTTAAGAGCTATGCCTAACTTCCATTCATTCAGACCGGCAGATGCCACTGAAACACTTGCAGCCTGGTACAGTGCTCTAAAGTCCGAAAAGACACCTACAGCCATCATACTCACAAGGCAAAATCTTCCGCAACTTGCAGGCAGCTCTAAAGAGGCATTAAAGGGCGGATATGTTATTAAGGAAGCTTCAAGAGCCAATATAGATTTGATACTTATAGCTTCAGGCTCAGAGGTTGCTTTAGCACTTGAGGCTGCCAAAGAGCTGGAAGAGATGTGTATAAGTGTAAGAGTTGTAAGTATGCCTTGTATGGATATATTTGAAGAGCAAAGCAGAGAATACAAGGAAGCCGTACTTCCAAAAGCGGTATCAAAGAGGATATTTATAGAGGCTCTGTCAGGTTTTGGGCTTGACAAATACGTAGGTTTTGAAGGCGAGGTTCTTTCAATGAAGGACTTTGGAGCAAGTGCACCTCAGGCAGAGCTTTTCAAGAAATTCGGATTTACCGTAGAGCGTATCGTGGATTTGGCAAAGAACATACTGTAAGTAGAATTCTTTTAATTAATATAAGAGAGGGTTATAAAAATGGGTGGAATATTCGGTGTAGCATCTAAGTCTGATTGCGTAATGGATCTTT
>ERZ772874.351-NODE-351-length-24396-cov-29.118031_pt1 | contig 24396 bp, 30 predicted proteins | sample MGYA00580586_ERZ772874 | MGnify/ENA primary metagenome ERZ772874 (study PRJEB29015, sample SAMEA2737952) | human oral metagenome | biome: human oral; feature: human-associated habitat; material: dental | place: China | collected 2154 ... | reverse complement strand
TTCGTCGTCAGACGCTTCGTCCTCGGGACGGGATTGTAAAAGAAGAAAAGGTTTTATCATAGATTAAGTGTAACACGTCGCAACCTGATCAGCCAATGCCGGCGAATTACGAATCGCATACCCTAATTGCTATTAAATTTTAAGATATTCGACGTATTTAATTTTTCAGCCTGGCGGGCCCGTACTTCAGCTGGGTGCGATATATAGCCAAAGATATAATAAACTTTTGCCAACCCCGGCAACACAAATCGAAGCCGCTGCGACAATGCCACAGTATAAACTGCATTTATCAAAACTGTTCGTAAAGGCCAAAACTTCTGCTCCAGTCGCCGCTAAAACAGCTCGGGAAGAACAATTCTCTATTCTTTCTCCGGCAGCACTGGCAAATTTTAATATAGCCGGCCGATTGTCTTCGTACAAAACACCACCTTGCTCGTCAGCCATATGCTGTAGCTCATGGCGAGCGGTCTTTGCCGCATCCTTATCGCATCTAATTTTAATATAATGCCGTCCGTTTTGGTATTGATAATATCCCGAACAACCGCTAGGTAATATTTCGCTGTGCCTTCTTGAGGCAAATACAATCTCGACTCCATCCATTTCTCGTTCGTTCAGACCGACAGCAGCTGCCGTTTCATAAATCGCCTCAATATCTACATCAATAATTTCACCAGGCTTTAAGGCTCTTCCAACTGTCGTTTCAAACGATACTAGTGGACCACAGTCTGGTAAATCGGCACCGCAAATACGCGGCTGAGGCTCGCGCTCAATACCTTGCCAAACATCCCAATTTTTTCGCACTGATGAATTATATAATGCAGTATGATTTACGTCAAGAGATTTTGCTAGCTTTTTTAATATAATCACGAGGCGTTAAATCTTCAGCCGACTCAACATCGCGAAGCCACGGAAAATACCGGAGCACGTTGTCTTGATGCAGCACTTCTGCCAAGGGTGCTGATTTAACCGTAATATCTTCGCCAGCATCAAGATGCTGCGCTGCTCGATGTAACACTCCTGTAGCCAGGAACAAATAGGTAAACCACTCGATTTTCTTCTCCATCTGCACGACATCTAGCAATCTCCAATCAGCAAAAGTCCAGCCGGTTTCTTCTCTCAATTCGCGCTGCGCCGCTGCTAATACCGACTCGTCGCTAGGATCAACCCGGCCGACTGGCAAATGGTTCTCGCGGACAATCCCGCCCGGCTGCTTTTCATCGATTACTAGCACATCGCCAGCCTCGTCAAGCGCAACGATCATCACGGTATCTGGACGACGCAGCATTTCAAAAGTTTTTACGCTGCCATCGGGCATCTTTTGCGGCCATTGATGCACTTCATAAATCTCACCTCTAAAAACACAATCTGCTTCCGGAGGAATCAGACGAGCACCTTTCGGCAAAACGCGTTCGGTCATCGCTATGCTCTCAACTTTTTCATCAAAATATCATAGCCATCGGTCACCTCGTCTTGACGGCTGACGCCCAATTCCGCCATAATGCGCCACAGATCATCGGTTATAACGGCAGGATCGGCATTCTCGTCAGCTAATCGCTCTAATTCCATAAAGTCGCCCAAACCCTCCGCCGAGTCGATGCATACTTCTATATTATTCAGCTTGCCAGTCCGGCGAGTCTTTGATATGTCCGAAAATGGCACGAAACCTAGCTCCTTGACAATAGCGATCATGACGTCTGGATCTCCAACTTCTGTTTCGCGTTCAATACTGTCCAACTGCCCAGTGACTGATCGTTTTAGGGTGAATAACGTCCGCTTGGTTTCATTTTCGCCTTGTCCATGCGTTTCGGTACGCACCCGCAGCCAAGGCGCCGTGTTGCCATCGCCGCCAGCTTCTCCCGGCAGACCAAACACTTGATCGCGCTGATGCACTGGCTCACTGAGAACAATACCCTTAGCCGCCAGCGCAGCCAATAGCCCTTCTTTATCTTGCAATCTAACTTTTATCTCAATTTCTCTCATATATAAATGATATCACGTTTAGAGTACGTCCACTGGACCGATGATATCCGTATTGCCAAAGTAAAAATCGGTTAAGACCTGCCGCCATGGCGTGCTGGTTGCCGCAGCATATATCATTTTGCCAATATCGCCATGGCAAGCCAACAACACCGTTTGATCTGGGTGTTGATGCGCCATGAAATCAAGCACCCGCTGGCCGCGAGCCAATAACTCAGGAAAAGTCTCAGCGCCGTCAGGATGCAAAAAATAGGTCACGTTCTCTGCTTTGATGATGTCCGGCGCACAGATTACTTCAATATCAGCGGCCGGCTTACCGGTCATAATGCCAAAATCACGCTCGATTAAATCATCGTGAACTATCGGCTCGGCAAGCCCCAGTGCTGTCGCTACAATCGCTGCCGTCTCGAAAGCTCGACCAAGCGGCGATGCATACACTGCGTCAAAAACTAGTTCCCTATCCTTGATGTGACGCGCCAATTGCCGCGCTTGCTGACGTCCCAAATCGGTCAGCGGCAGGTCGCGATGGCCGTTCAAAATCCCGCGCACATTGTCTTCATTCTGGCCGTGGCGAGCGATATAGATAGTAGTCATGAATCTTAGTATATCATCTCTATCGAGCGGCAAGAAACCTCGCAGAAACTCTATTTACCACTAAAATTACTTGTTATCAAACCATTGATACGTCCCGCGAATGATGCTCCAGCCAATCAGCAATCGCATCGATATCAAGATGCTTGGTCGCGACGCGGACGGCGAAATCTTCTAGTTCGCCTCGCTGTGCTGTAAAATTATACCCATTCACCTCCAGTAAAGTCAGTCCAGCGAGCATTGCCGTCCGCTTATTGCCATCAGCGAACGGATGGTCGCCAATAATCCCGCGCATCAACGCCGCTGCCTTGGCAAATACTGTTGCATATAATTCCTCGCCAAATACTACTTGATGCTGTGTTGACACCGCAGCCTCCAGTCGTCCGACGTCACGCACGCCATCTGCACCGCCGTCTTTGACAAGCACCAGCGCATGAAGCTGCAGAATCTGCTCGAGAGTCAAACTAACCATTAGCGCTTCGCCAATTGAGAAAAGTCCTCTTTGTATCGCCTAAGGAGCGAGTTTGCAGTTTTGAGCACTTGATTATCGTCAGCCGCCTCCGAACGCTTACGTACCGTGACTTCAATCTCGTCGCCATCGCGAATCCCCAGCGCCCGCAAATCCCGCGCCGGCAGCGTCACGCCGCGACTCGAACCAATCTTGATAACTTTTTGAATTGTAGTGATTACCATGCAAACATTATAACAAAATTATAATTTTATTGCAATATTAGCGAAACCAAATCAACATTTACTGCACGATTTCGCTATGCAGTTCCTGCCATTTCATATGCGCCCCATAGGCTCGAGCTGGCGCATCCACTTCGCTTTTCTGAAGCAATAACTCCTCAGGGTTAATAAACATTATTTCATCACCCTCTTCACCAGGCACAAAGTCAAAATTCTCCGGCCAAACACGACAATAAAAACAGATCTGATTAGCATCAAGCCGCTCAATGTACATCTGTTCCGACGCGTCAAAAAGTTGATAGCGCAAACCGCCCTTGTAACCAACCTCTTCGTACAACTCGCGTTTCAGCGATGATTCAAAATCCTCATCATAATCCATACCTCCGCCCGGTAAATCCCAGTACGTCCGATTAATTTCTTTAACGACCAATATTTGCCCAGCATCGTTATAGATGAGAGCTTTGAGCGAAATTCGGTAGAGGTAATCGTGGCGAGTCACTCCGACTGAATCTTGCGTTACGAGATGCCCGTTGGTGAGTTTTGTCATAGGGATAATTATAACACTTTTAGTCTAAACCCAGCGTAAGTACCATCGTGCTTATATGCCTCCTCGCCAAGGAACGCCGGGATAGTTTGCAACGTATCGTTATAGACAAAGTTTTTAAGACCGACTGTATTTTTTCTTCCTCGGGTAAAATATTCCCCGTCATCTTATAAAAAGTTCGCTCTTGGTCAACTGCCTCCTCGTCCAAATATCTTGCTATGTCGGTGCATATCTGCTCGTACAGATCATCGTTCAGATGCGAATTTGGCACTTCATAAGCCACGAAATTCGACACCACTGTCGTGATATCATTAAGCGGCTCAACCGCCAGAACGTCTTTTACAGCGCTAGCGTTGATAAACCTCTGCACTACTTCATTATCTTTATCTGCCGTTATCAAAATATCTGGCTGTTCGGTAGTGGTCGTATGAAAATCCAATACCAACCCCGGCTTCAGTAACCGAATCCGCTCCTCAATCACCTTCGCTCTCTGACTCTCATAAGTATCTAAACCAAGCCCATAACTCCTATTCAAATCCGACTCGATATACCGCACATTCTTTGCGTAAGCGCGAGGATTAGCTATGATGAACTCTATATTTTCCAACAATTTAGACCGTTTGGCGAGCATATACGCCAGCAGATTTGGGCCTAATAATTCGTTGCCGTGGGTGGAGATTATTGCGAGTATTTTTGTCATATACAGACAAGATCACTTACCTCTTCTTGAGGATACAGGAACACGCTGAAATATACCGTCATAGTCTTTTGTCAAATCATGGACGTCCAGTCCGATAGCCTCTGCAACAGTCTCTATCCTTAAAGCAGCATACTGAGCAGGATTAATTTCCCTAACAACTCCATCTTTTTGTAACTTTCTAACGACAACTACATCAACTGGCCTGAAATCACCGCCAATAGTAAAGCCCGTACCAAAAATACCTGCTATATTAGCAGCATACCGAGCCGCACTCCTATCAGGATTTTTTTCTCTTGCTCTACGCATACTCCTAGCCTGCATTTCAATCTCTTCAGCAAAATACTTACGTACAACCTCCAAATTGTCGGGTGTGATTTGATTAGGATCATGATTAGCAAACCATTCTTTTACGAAATCTTGGCGCTCTTTCCAATCCTGAGGCATAATAATAGATTCTTTATCTTCTTCGCCACCAGTAAACGCTCGATTAACATCCTCTCGTGCCTGATCAGCGGCTGCTTTCTGCTGTCTTGATGATTCGTTTCTTTCAGCATCAATATTATGACGGCGTACAGTACTGCCAATAAATTCGTGCAATCTAGCTGCATTATTCATATTTATCGTTTCTCGCCTGATATTAGCAAACAATTCCGCTGTATATCCGCTTCTACTCTCACCCACATACTTACTATCTGCCCGCCGTGGAGGTGACGTTAAATCACTCATAATAATTGATAAATCATTATCCGACGGATATATATTACATGAATACTCATCCTCTAAGTCCTCATCGTTACGACCTTCACTAGTAAGTAACTTGTGATCGCTTAGAATACCCATCCGTTTGATAGTTTCACACCAGTTAGAATACTCTTTCCTTTTACCAGGCACACCTTTTACCTTATCTTTTTGAGCGGATGCCTCTTCGTAAACATAACCACCCGGCATAAGATCTTCCGGATCAACAGACTTTATCTCCTCGTCGTAAGCTGTAAGTGCGTCTGTATACCGTTCCACCGCACTATAGGCATCAACTATAATCCTTTCCTGAGGCGTAAGCACTGTTTGTTCTTTTTGCTCTTTCAGAAAATCAACATAAGCAGCTAGCGTTCTAACACCTAGATCGTCATCTGTATCAAAATCGTCATCACTCCAACCGTCCGCATACAAAGATCTTTTATATGAGTCAAGTGCACTGGACATTACTGATACTGCGCTCGCTTCTTGATCCTGTTCGTGCGTATCCGACCCTGTTTCATAACTTGATTGTTTATTCATAAGCTTTATATTATCAAATATCTGTTAATTTGTCAAGTGTAGCCTTATTCTTGCACTCTATCAAATATATCAATAATCTCTTAGCCGCGGACGGGGACGAACCCAAGTCGAGATGCTGTATGTATTATATTAGCACGCGTCAAAAAGTTGATAGCGCAAACCACCCTTGTAACCGTCGCTAGTAGCTAGAACTAAAGCACAGGCTAATATCCCAACTCAACTAGCTTCTCGTCTACCCTCTTGCAAGTTGCTAGAACAATTTCGGACAAACCTTTAATAGAAGATACTACAGATCCTGCAATCTGTAGCTGGTATTTATCATCAAGCTGATACAATAGCTGATTTTTCTCCTCAGGAGAATTATAATCAACGTGAACACCCCCTAACTTATTAGCAATAAATTTAATAACATCCTTAACGGTCATAGTTATTACTTTGCCATCCGAAAGCCGAATATCTATAACTGGAAGTTTAAGAAAATCGTTGTTGTTATATGTCTTTGAAATATTTTCAGATAGCGCATCATCCCTAATTACTGCATGAATATATCCTCCTGATGGTAAGTCTCGTATGTGAGAGTCTGCTTGTATTTGAGCCTTAAATTTAACTACTCCTCTTCCACGTTTTCTTGTGCGAAAACCTGGAATATTACGTGCAAGCTTACCAAAAAGACCACACTCATCAGTCAAGAGCAGTAATCGTAAGATACTTGAGCACTCTATAAGAGATAGTTTCGTAGGATTGGTTAAATGTCTTTCCAATTCCTGAATTTTAAACCGAAATAGCTTAACTAAGCTCTCCCTATTCCTTGCTTCCATGGCCACCTCTAAACCCTAGATTAGCCTTGACACACTCACCCGCCTCTGCTCCGTCGTATCCCGCTCACGCACGGTGACGGTGCCGTCCTCCAGTGTCTGGAAGTCGATGACCACGCAGTGCGGGGTGCCGATTTCGTCTTGGCGGCGGTAGCGTTTGCCGATATTGCCGTTGTCGTCCCACATCACTCGGCCAGGGTTGGCTTTGGCGAGCTGGGCGTAGACTTCGCGGGCTTTTTCCACTAGTTCTGGTTTATTCTTCAGTAGCGGCGAAACGGCAAATTTGACCGGCGCCAAATGCTCTGGCAGCGCCAAATATACCCGCTTTTCGCCGTTTTGCTCGTCCTCACGGTACGCACCCGACAATACCGCCATCAGCGCCCGCTCCACACCAAACGACGGCTCGATGACGTGCGGAACAAATTTTGTGTTCGTCCCCTTGACGGTGTATTCCATGCTCTTACCACTGACCCGCTGGATGTTCATCAGGTCAAAATCGGTCCGATACGCAATTCCCATCAGTTCCTCGCGGCCAATCGGATAGTCGTATTCGATGTCAATCGTCTTTTTGCTGTAGTGCGCTCGATCCTCCGCCGGCACGTCTAGCTCGTGAATGTGCTCTGGTTTCAAGCCCAATTCTGCCAAAAACGCATGTGTCGCCACCAGCAGTTCATCAAACGCCTTCTGCCAATGCTCGGGATCGACGAAATACTCAATCTCCATCTGCTCAAACTCCCGAGAACGGAAGACGAAATCGCGTGGCGCAATCTCATTACGAAACGCCTTGCCCTGCTGAGCGATACCAAACGGTAAATTAGGATAGAAACTATCGACGACGTTTTTGAAATTAGTGAAGATACCCTGGGCTGTTTCCGGGCGAAGATAAGAAATACTATCATCGCTCTCAGTCGCGCCAACGTGTGTTTTGAACATCATGTTAAATGTCCGCGATGTGCTTAGCAGATTACCATCGGGGCTTTTGATACCTTTTTCCACAATCGCCGCATCCATCTGCTCCATGTTCATGCCATCGGCGTCAACACCATTGTCTTTGAGGATATGATCGGTGCGGTAACGGCGGTGATTAACCATGTCTTCGCACAGCGGATCGACAAACGTATCCACATGCCCACTCGCCTGCCAAACCTTCTGATTCATCAAAATCGCCGCATCCACGCCATACATATCATCGCGCTCATCCACAAACCGGCGCCACCACAAGTTCATGATATTGCGCTTCAGTTGCACGCCCAGCGGACCGTAATCCCAAGTACCAGAAAGACCACCATAAACATCCGACCCCTGATAAATAAAGCCGCGACGCTTGCATAGGCTAATAATATCTTCCATTTTTGCTTGACTCACAAGAAGTCTCCTTTCTCCTCTCTGCGTTGGTGAGCGCGAGCACTTAACTCTTTATGTTTTAGTATAACACGCTTTGGTTTTTGATGGCTTCACTGCAATACGGACAATTCAACAACTAAACGCCCGCATGTTGGCGAGCCAATAACCAGCAACCTGACAATATCTGCTCGACCCCGCCAATTTGCGCCACCAGTCGCAACGATTTATTCGCTGCTAAGCGCAAAAACTTAATATGATCAGCAGTAAGCTCTCCTTGTTCGCTTAACCGCAAGCCTCGTTCAATCGAATCGTACATGTAGCGCTTTTGGCGATCAAGCGGCTGGCCAGTAACATCGTTCACTAAACTCAGCTCATAGCCGGTTAGCTCGGCGTAGCGCAAGTAAAACCATACTTGCACCAACTGCAAAGAAACTACATCGCCCAAGCCTGCCAGCGTCTCGCTTAGCACTTCAAACCATTCTGAAATATCGACGTCGCGACTGGCGCGTTCAACCAGTTTGATACATTCATAACCAAATTGCAAGCGGTCATAATCCTGCAAAATCTGGCGGTAAAAACGATCAAGCCGCGCCTGCGTAATCGTATACAGGCTACCTTTACCGCGGCGCAACACTACATCGCTAACCGCAAACAGCTCGATGCCGCCCGCCAAGCGGCTTTTCTCGCGCCGCACGCCGCGCGCTATAGCACTGCGTTGCCCTAGCGGTGTTAGTAATGTCAAAATGCGATCTGCCTCGCCGTAATTCGTCCGGCGCAGCACTATCGCTTTAGTACGTTCAATAGCAGTCATGCTGCCACCTCTCGCACCGCTTTGGCAATATCATCTGGATGCATTGATACTTTATCTAATAATAATCGCACGCCGTACGGCCGCAACTGCTCGAGAGTGATGTCATTTGCACTTGTTGTACACACGACAACAGGAATACGGCCTAGATCGTCATGCGATTGCAACTCGTGCAGCAGCACTAAACCATTCGGGCCCGGCATGAATAAATCAAGAATAATCGCCGCTGGTCGAAAAATATCTATCAAATCAAGCGCTTCTATGGCATTTAGAGCACTCTGTACTACCATATCGTTGTGCTCGAGACGCCGCGCAAACAGTTTCGCTAGCCACTCATCATCATCAATTACTAGCACGCGCGTCATAATAGCCTCAGCTGTGTCGACGCTGGTACATCAACATAAAAAGTTGCGCCATCGCGGTGACGGATAACGCCAATTTGCGCGCCAATCGCTAAGGCAAACTCATTAGCAATAAACATGCCCAGCCCGCTGCTACCTGGACGATTATGCAGCGGCAGCGGCTCGCGCAACCCTTGGCGCAACGCCCGCCAAGCTCGCGCTGGAATTGCCGGTCCAAAATCACGTACCCCGATCCGTACCCGCTGATTACTGTCGGTAGCCCGCACCGAGATCGCTACCGACGAATCATCAGCGCTATAGTGTAGTGCGTTATCAGCAAAGTTAGCAACGATTCGCCGCAATAGATCACGATTTGCCACCATTAGTCGCTGACGAGATTTTACCTGGGTTTTTAGAGATTTATTATGAGCGCGATACAGCGGTTGAAGTTCGCTCATCACTTCGCTACAAAGACCAGCCGCATCAATCGCCTCTAGCGTAAATAAGGCGTTTTCTAGGCGGCGAGCTTTTGTTAAATCTGTCGTCAAGCGCAGCGCCCTTTCAGCCGTTAGTGTAATTCGCTGCGCCAAGACAGCCTGCTCAAGCGCCGTATACTCCCCTGCTTCTAGCTCAATCGCCAACTGGCGAATCAGAGCAAGCGGTGCTTTCAGCTCATGCGCCGCTACCACAGACGACGGCGAATCTGCCCACAAACCAGTCTGCGCCTTACCCTCCTGCATACATCTAGTTTAGCATGCTGCAACAGGCCGTTCTAGCACAAGCAAAACACTTATTCGTTGAATTTGAGGGTCTTTAGCAGCTTTTCATAATCAGCAGTAAATACGTCACCGTCAGTACGCATCGTCAGTGTACGATCGCGCATCTTCAGCAGTACCGCCGTACCGTAAGTATCCTTGTCGAAATTACCGACCAGCTTGGTGCCTGTATGCTTACCATCGTTGTAAACACTCGACTTCAGGTCGCCTCTTTTAATTAACGGATCGTAAGTAGACACAGATTTGTCATAAGTTTTTTGCTCAATTGTTATCCTCAGGGCAATCTTCGACTCTCTGGTAATTGGCGGGATTGTCACTGGGTTCAAATAGGCTTCATAAGTCACACCGCCGCCTTTGCTGATATCGGTTGCCTGATAAGCACTCCAAGTCTTGGGATATTCAAACGTCAAGGCGCCGTAATCCGACGGCCCGTTAAACTGTCGATTCGGCTCTTTCTCGCGCTTTTCGAAGTCGCTCTCTAGCTTCTCGCTATTCTCTTTGACAGCCTGAGCTTTAGCTGCCTCGATTTTCTCGTCGACGTTTTCTTTCTGGTCGAGATATTGCATATATGACCAAATACTAAAACCGCCAAACCCCAGCACCAGCACTACCAATACCGCAATAGCGACAATACTGCCAGTGATGGCGCCTTTTTCTGTATGATGCCTGCTCTTCATGCTTACGATTATACTTTGTCGAGGCTAAATATGCAAAGGTTTAACTTTGCGGCTGCAGCAAATAGAGATTATGCGAGCCCACGGTCTTGTGCAAAGCAAGTCCGGCCGCCTCAAAACCGTAGCTCAACAACCAAATATCACGTCCAAGGCGGTTAGTTTCATACTGTAAATATTGAACCATCTTGGCAATATCACGACCGTCGCCAAAAAGATAAACGACTGTCGTCTCGTCTGGCAGCGGTGTACGCCAAAAATTAGCTAACCGCACCGACACTTTCTCGTCGTGCCGCGATAACCAACGTGAAATCAGTACTAGCAGCGGTTGTAGTTCGTAACCAATCGCCCGCGCGCCGCGGCGGCTCGCTTCGCGCAGCACTATGCCGTCGCCCGAGCCAATATCCACCAACACATCGGTTTTTTTGAGCCGATATAGCTCATCAAAAGCTTTTTGCAAATCGCGGCGCCGCGACGGTACGTACGGTGCGCCCGTGAAAGCCACAAAGCCAAACAGCAGTACCACGGCCGCAATGGCGGCGAAAATCACGCGAATTTTTCCTTGAGGACGGTAATTTTATTGCGCAAGCCGTTCAAATCTTTTTCGATATCGCTAGCTAGTTTCTCGGCTGCTTGGTAGCGCTCTATCGCCTGTTCAATATCAAAGTCATCGCTTTCAAACCACGCCACCATCTGGCGCAGCTCTTCGATTTTTTGGTTGATAGTTTTCTCATTTTTGCTTGACATTTTTAACCTCCGCTTTGATAATTATTTTTTCTTCCTCAATACTAATAACTTCGCCTATTTCGGTCGAACCGCGCACAATCGCGTAACCGCGTGCCAGCGCCAACTGCGGATTGTACGCCGCCAAAATCCGCTGGAATTGCTTGATCTCGCTCGTTAAGACGTCAGTTCTGCTATCTAGATATAGTAACGCGCGCTGCCGCAAGCTGTCAATTTCACTATCTAAATCGCTAATCGCTGACTCCGTCCGGTAGGCCATGCCGTCAACCAGCGCTTTTATTTCTTGCAGTAGTTCTCGCCGGTCTGGCACAATAATTTGCGCCGCGTTGCTCGGCGTAGAAGCCCGTACGTCGGCAGCCAAGTCCGCCAGTGTCATATCGACTTCGTGCCCAATGCCGACCAATGTCGGCACGCGGCTGGCAGCAATCGCTCTAACCAACAATTCATCGTTAAACGTATTCAAATCGTCAGCACTGCCGCCGCCGCGAATGATCACCAGCACCTCGGGCGGCGTTTGACTCTCGTTAAAACTATTAATTGCCGCAACAATCTGATCAGCCGCCGCCTCGCCTTGCACTTGAACATGCGCTACGTCAATTTGCAAGCCGCCCCAGCGCTCATTTACGATTTTGATAAAGTCCGCGTAGCCTGCCGCCTGCGTGCTACTTATCACGCCGATACGCGCTGGAATTTGCGGCAAACAACGCTTGCGCTCCGCGGCAAATATTCCTTCCTTCTCCAACTTAGTACGCAACAGCTGGAAACTTTTGCGCAAGCTGCCCTCACCTAGCGGACGGTAATTTTGCACGGTCACGCTAAATTTGCCCCACTTCGTCACTTTAGACTGCGCCCGCACCACCAGCTTCATGCCGTCTTCAATCGGCGTTCGCAGTTGATAAACTGGCATAAAGCAACCGACGCTCGCTTCCTCGTCTTTCAAGTCGAAAAACACCCATTTGCCCTGGTTTACTTTGAAGCTGGCGACCTCGCCCTCGATCTCAACAGCGCTGCACGAAAACTCCAGCACTTGATTAATCAGCTCAACGAAACCGCTAACGCCGAATCTTGGAATCGGATTTTCGTCCATATTTCACTATTGTTAGCTGGTAAAATACATAGCCTAGCAGCAGCGCCGTCAGCAGTACAATTACCCGGTAAAGTACAATCGCTGCAATCGACTGGCCGCTACCTATGCCTGATAAAGCCAAAACACTAACCATGATTGCCTCGTAGGCGCCCGTTCCGCCTGGCGTTACCACAATGAATCCAGCAATTGTCGCTATGCCATAAGCAATCAAAATCGACGCCGGGTTGACACTCATTCCCAGCGCCTGGAAAGTAATCCAGATTGGCGCGATCTCGGTAGCGGTAAATAACATCGCCCACAAAAACGGCTTCAGTAACACGCGCTTATCGCGCTTTAGCTCGTTAAAATCGTCGTGCATATCATAGAAAAACTTCTCTATCGACTCCCGTTTCAACACCACCTGCGGCCGCCGCGCAAAAAATGACGCCGTACCGTTAGTTATCATCGTAATCCTCTTGGCTAATTTTTTCATCCGGTGGACGCTATTCAAAAAGTACGCGCCCAGCAGCGTCGCCATCACCAGCAAAAATACCAGCGTTGAGCTCATCAAAATTATCCAGCGGTTGACGCGGCCGTCAATCGTCACCATCAAAACAGAAATCACCAAAAAGACCACAATCGCCATAAAACCCACCACATAACGCACAAATTGCGCCATCGTCGCCCGCCCAATTGGCACACCGTACTTGCCTAGACGCCAGTTAGCATACGAAATACCACTGACACCGCCGCTAGGAAAAGCATGATTAACAAAATTTAGCTCTAGCGATATGCGTGCCAGAGTTGCCGGATTAATATTCTTCACGAAGCCTTTCTGACGCAAATACGAAAAAATCATCTCGCCAGTCGCCAAATATCCAGCCGCAATAATTGGCAACATCCACACAAGCTTGCCAAGGTTAATTTTACCTAGCAAACCCCAAGCATATACCAGTTCGCTTCTAGCTAGAAAAAGTATCAAAGCAATCAACAGCAACGTGGCAATACTCAACCACAATCGAAAAGACAGTCTCCTTTTCATACAATCTAGTATACTATATTTATGCATATCACAATACTTGGTCGCCAGCCAGCACTTGGAGTAGCCGAGCTAGAACAGCTCTACGGTGCTAACAATGTCCGATGGTTTTCGCAGCAAACAGCGCTTGTAGATTCGCCTGATTTCGATTTCGAGACCCTCGGCGGCAGCCAAAAAGCCGGCCGGGTCGTTCTCGAACTCGACCGCGGCAACTGGCTAACCGCCAGCCGCCAAATCGTTCAGTACTACGCCGCCAAATGGCGCACCAGCGAGCATAAAATAACTCTTGGCATCAGCGCTTACGGCTTCAAAATCTCGCCGCGCGATGTCCAAAAAACCGGCTTGCTCATCAAGAAAAAATTACGCGACAGCGGCACTAGCTTACGCCTTATCCCGAACCCAGAAATCGCCCTTAACACCGCTGCTAGCCATCACAACAAGCTTGGGCTATCGCCGACGAAAGTTGAGCTGCTAGTCGTCCGAGCGCCGAATAATCGCCTCATCATCGCTGAAAGTGTCGGCGCTCAGAACATCACTGCGCTGGCCGCCCGCGACCAAGCTCGCCCGCGCACCGATGCTTTCGTCGGTATGCTACCGCCGAAATTAGCACGGATGATGATAAATCTATCTGGCGAGACGAAACCTGGCCGCCTCTGGGATCCTTTTTGCGGTACTGGCACCGTTCTCCAAGAAGCACGGCTCAAAGGAATAGACGTCTACGGCAGCGACCTAAGTCAAAAAATGGTCGATTACGCCACAGAGAACATGCAGTGGCTCGATAATAAATACCGAATCAACCCTCAATGGAAAATCTTTCAAGCTGACGCTACCACTATAAAGCTCAACGCCGCTCAGAAATCTGAAATCGACCGCGTCGTCTGCGAGGCCTACCTCGGCCAACCCTTCTCGGCCCCGCCAAAGCCTGCCAAGCTCGCCGCAGTCCGCGGTAATTGCAATCATATCATCAGCCAATTTTTAGCAAACATCCGCCCGCAAATTAACCCGAGTACAATCCTAGTCGTCGCTGTACCCGCCTGGCGCGACCATAGCGGTAAATTTACACATTTACCGCTTATTGATCAGTTGGCAGATTTAGGCTACCGACGCCTACATCTAAACTTAGTTAGCGACGAACAGCTACTCTACTACCGCGAAAACCAGGTAGTAGCACGAGAAATCTTACTGCTTAAACCTCTCGATGAAAATTAAAAGCAGCCCGCTCACCAAGCTCACGCCTGCTATAGTAATTACTTTCGTAAAGCTTGACATTTTCGATAGCTTCGCGTACAATAGCATAGATTGTCTTATATTAAATTAAAGGAGTTTTATGTCACACGTTAAAGCTGGCGGTTCGAGCGATAATACCCACAAAAGTGCTGGTAGGCGCAATGGTGTCAAGCGTTTCGGCGGGCAAAAAGTCAACCAGGGCGAGGTGCTAGTTCGCCAGACTGGCAGTACCAAAGTTGCTGGTCCAGGCACTTATATCAGCCGCAACTACACAATTCACGCAGCCAAGAGCGGCACCGTAGTCTTCAAACATATCAAGAAGCCATCGTTCACTGGCAATACTCACCCGCGAACCCAAGTTTGCGTTGAATAAGCTAAGTTCACATAAGGTATACTACCCTGGCTAGCGAGATACCGCTACTAGCCTTGTTCGTTGTTTTCTTGGCGCTCTACTAATACGTTCATAAATCTTTGCAGTTCTGTGATACTATCTTCTAGTTTCATCGCATACGGTAAGTAATTTTCGTTACTATGTCCATAACGGCCTTGCTTGGCGACGGCGTTATTCAGTATTGTCAGAGCACGCTTAATCTCGCCTATCCTACCGCCCAGGCGAGACACTTCGTCTAGCGGCAAACCGCTTCTAGCTTTCTCAACAACACCGTCCAACCTATTAAGCATCGTTGAGACGCCCGACGCAAATTCTTGCAAATTATTATTAGAGGATAGCGGTATCTCTGATCTCTTTAAAGTTCTAACTATTCTTTTTGCGGCATCTGACATATTCCTTATACAAATGCGCGTATCGTCTGCTTCCGCCAACGCTTTTAACGCCTCAGAAGCGCTAAGAGACTGTTTATCGGCCGATAACTCATCTGGGCTGTCATCTTGCTCATTTGAACTTCCCGATTCTTCTTGATCTTCTGGTGCGGGAGGTTCGCTTTCAGTATCGACAATAGACGGATCACCGTCTAAGCTAGCCTTTTCAGTAGCTGGCGAAAGATGCCCGCCTCTAAGCGCAGCCAGCACTTCTTCGCGGGCTTGCGACCTTGGGACTGGTTTGTTAGCTCCGGTCGTTGCGCCTCTTAATGCAGCTAATACATCCTCGCGGGTTGGTGGCTTCGGCTCTGCTTTCGTCGGATCCAGCTTGCCAGCCTCTTTTAGCGCAGCGCGCAATCTTTCACGCTCATCAGTTGGCGGCTTTGGCTGCTCTGTCGGCTGATTATTGCTCTGCGGTAATTGTGCCTTCCAAGCATCAAGAGCATCTTCAGCCGGCGGCAAACCATGATTTTCCTCGCTATCAGGATTTATCGTTGTACTGAAATCACCTTGATCAACACGCATCCAGGTAGCACGCCTACTACCATCACCATTGTCATCACCACTACCGTCCTCTGTATTTTCAGTAAGTAAATAGGCAGGAGTATCTGGATGTAATCGGGACATCAGAACAGCCATTCTAGCTTGCTCAATTAATCCATCGCTAGTTCCAGATACATCAAGCTGCCTACCAGTAGCTAATCTACCCAATCCAACGCTTACTTTACTCAATAGCTCCAACCTAGCCTTTTCTTCAGAAGTGCCTAGTCTCTCAGCGCTTGGGAGCTCGCTACTCGGCACTGGATAGCCAATTATTATAGGTTTTTTAGGCGATTCGCCGCTTGGTGCTGTACTTTTTGATGTATGTGTTCCTGGCATATACTACTATTATATCAAAACATAAGCGAAATGTCAACTACAACGCCACAAATAAACAGATTAAGCAATTCTACAAACGGCTACTTGCTCATGCCTAGGTGGTAGCGCACCCGCTCGACGACATCGCCGATAACTACTTGCGATTTCACTAAATAATCGTCAACACCAAGCTGCTCGGCGCGTTCTTTGTCTTTGGGCTGGCTAAGCGCGGTTAGCATAATCACCCGAATATTGGTAGTCTCTGGCGTATTACGCAAAATATCCAAAACGTCAAAACCGCTAATTTTCGGCATCATAACGTCCAGCAAAATCAAGTCAGGATGCTCAGAAACTGCTAACGACAGCGCGTCCTCGCCATTATTTGCTTCACAGACGTCAAAACCCTCTAGCTCAAGGCGCGACCGATATACTGATGCTAGCGCAGTATCATCCTCTACTAGCAAAATCTTACGTTTGCGTGTATCCATAGTTTATATAGTATACCAGCCTGACGATAAGCACAAGGGCTATGACGCTAATTCTTTAGCGCGCATCATTTGCGGGTCACGCCCAGCGTTATTATCATCCGAGCTCATCTTGACCGTCTGGTTCGGCTGGATGCCTTCTTTGGTGATGTTTCTGTCTTGCGGTGTATACCAGCGGGCCACTGTCACCTTGAGGATACGATCGTCGGATAGGTTGATCACCTTTTGTACCGTTCCCTTACCGAAGGTTTTTTCGCCGACCAAGGTGGCCGCTTGATAATCTTTCAGCGCGCCAGCCACAATCTCGCTGGCACTGGCCGAGCTGCCGTTGACGAGAACGACAGTTTTCTTACCTTTGAGCGTCGGATTACCCGATGCTTTGACTGTCTCGGTCACCTGGCCGCGGCTTTTTTCGGTAACGACCGTTTTGCCACTATCTAGCCATAGACTCGCTACTTCTTGCGCTGCTGTCAAATAGCCGCCGCCGTTGTTACGCAAATCAACAATAACGCTTTTAACACCTTTGTCAATGAACTCTTTAGCGGCTTTGCGAGCTAGCGAACCGGTATTATCGTCAAATCGCGAGATCGTCAAGACACCAATATCGTCGCTAACCGACCAACGGACGCTAGGATCGCTAATTTGGGCCCGCGTAATCGAAAAATCTAGCGATTCGCTGCCGCGGCGCATAGTTAGCTTGACGGTCGTGCCTGCTTCGCCAGTAACTTTATCAGCCACGCCGCTAGCCGTCTCGCCCGCTACTGACGTACCGTTCACGGCCACAAAGATATCACCCGTTTTAAGGCCGGCTTTCTTGGCTGGAGAGTCATCGAGAACCCTGAGTACAGTCGGCTGCAAATTACGCACGCCGATTTCGGCACCAATGCCAGAAACTTCGCCGTTTAGACTTTTGTTAAATTCTGCCGCTTCTTCCTTATCTAGAAATGTCGTGTAGTCGTCGCCGACCGCTTTAACCATGCCGCGAGCCGCCCCGTCAGACAGCTTATTAGCATCCAAATCACCGTCATAATTCGCCGCTAGTTGACGATAAGCTTCTTTCATCACCTCGGTATCAAGCGGCTGCTTAGCCACCTTGATGCCAAAAATCGGCGCTGCTATCTGATATATTTCTTCGCTGCGCGTACCAGCCGCAAACGATACGATTATCGCCAAGACTAGCGACGCCAAGAAAACACCCTGTGAAACCTTCCGCTGCCGAGGCTTCCGCCCCTTATTTTCAACTCCCTGTTCGTTTGCCATAATCATAATTATAGCGCACTCTGGCTGAGTACGCTATAATTTACTGATTATTATATTGATCTCGCTAGAAATATATATAAGTTAGCCCAGCACTTGAACGTGTGTAGTAGTGATAGCGGCCCCAGCCTAAACCGTCGATATTATTGTTGTAGTCACTAACAGTAATCGTACCATCGCCATTAACTGCTTCGACATACATAGCGTGACCGTAAGCGCCAACATACTGAATAGCTACCGAGCCAGCTTTTGGCGTTGGGCCGTTTGCAATACCATAGCGAGACGTTGTGCTCGGCCACTGATTAGCGTTACCTGCCCCGCCAAAATGCGGTACGTAACGGCCAGTACTAGCTACTTTCCAAGCGGTGTAGCTGACGCATTCGCGGTTATAGAGACCCCAGTTATCAACGATCGTATCTTGCTCGGCATTAGCCCAAACCGACGGATATCCGCCACCGCTAGCCGAGCCCGTACCAATATTAGTAGAGCCTGAAGCACGAGCAGCTGCAGCCATAGCGGTAGCCTGTTGAGCGCGGACACTGCTGATTTCGCTGTTACGCTTGGCGACCAGGTTATTGTAAGCTGATTCCTCACCGCGCGTGTCCGAAACTAATTTAGCCTGTTCAGCCTCTTTGGCGGCCATCGCGGCTTTTTGCGACTTCTGATCGCGTAGTACGTTCTCAACTTGCTTTTTCTGCTTTTCGAGCTGCGCTTTGAGCGATTTAATCTGTTTGATCTTGGTGCTCAGATTGTCCTGCATTGACGAGCGGTATTCTTGCTTGTCAACGTAATCGCCGATGTTTTTGCTGCTAGCCAGCATCTCGAGCGGCGAGATTGAGCTATCAACGTACATATCGGCAACAATTTCGCCAAGAGCTTCTTTGTTAATCTCGATTTTCTTTTCGGTAGCAGCGATATCTTTCTCGAGCTTATCGCGCTTAGCTTGGCTAGTATTAATTTGCGCTTGGATTTCATTTTTTTGCTTGGTTAATACATCAAGCTGCGCTTGCAGCGTTGACGCCAGCGCGCCAAGCGTCGCCGCCTGCTGCTGATATGAATCAGCTTCTGATTGAAGTTTTTTGACCTGTTCGTCGTACTGGTCGGCCAACACGTTTTGCGCGAAGGCAACCGGTATACTTGCGCTCATCAAAACAGCTGCTGCGACGATTGACGACTTCGCAACGTGCCGCCTTGACGAAACTGGTGTGGTGGACCTATGTTTCATACCTCTAGCGTAACAAAGCATTACCGCTTTGTCAAGAAAGCTACGTCGAATAAGCACCCCCTTTCGTAAATTACTCTACAATTTGAGATAACGGCGAGTAGCCAGTGTCGAGGAAATAATCCCAATCAACGAGCCTAACAACATCATACTTAGCAAGACCAGCAGCAAATTATTTATCAAAAAGTGCGATGTAGCTACAGCAGCAATTCCATAAGCCTGTAATTTGCCAGAAATCGTCGCGAAAACCCCTACCCCTATAGCGGTCGCTACAACCGCAGCAATACAACCGTACACCATCGCTTCTACCAAAAATGGGCCGCGGATAAAGCTTTTGTCAGCACCGATAAGCTTCATCATCTCGATCTCGCTTTTACGGTTGAATATTGCCATTCTAATGGTATTAAAAACAATCAACGAAGATATTACGACGAAGAGTACGCTCGCTGCCAAACCGGCCCGCTGCGCAAAATCTGTCCAGCGGCCGATATTTTCGATAGCGTCGCGCCGGTCGCCAGCAAACGACGGTTCGCGCTTATCATCGATAATTTTTTTGAGCGGCTTATTAGTTTTGACAAAATCGCTAAGACTGTCGGTGTCATTGATATTCTCTAGATTAACGCGAATCACTGCTGGCATCTTATTGGCAGCTTGATTGAGGGCATCTAGTATATCTTGGTCGGCTTTGTTGTCTTCGGCGCTTTGTTGGCGCGCTTTTTCCGAGGAAACGAATTCAACGCGCTCGACATTATGCAGTTTGCGCAAATCGGCAATAATCGGTTTAGCCTGCTCCTCGGTAGTACCCGTTTTGAGATAAATTGACATATCGACTTTTTTACTCAGCTCCGTTACCGAGTCTGCCAAAATATTGCGCGCCACCACCGTAGTAAAGATAATCAGCAACGTAATCGTCATCACCGCGGTAGCAGCAATGGTTAGCCAAGCATTACGAGTGAAATTATTGACGCCGTAGCGGCACATTCGCACGAAAGTCAGCCATTTGCGCTGGCGGCTACGCCTTTGTCTGGTCAAGGCGCGAGCACCGGTATTTTTTTTGTCCTCGCGGCGGCTTTTCTTTTTGGCAGCCGCTGTCTTGACTTTGTCTCGTCTCATTGCCGATAACTCCCCTGCGCTTGGTCGCTAGTAATCTTGCCGTGGTCGACCGTAATCACGCGGCGTTTCAACCTATTGACAATCTCGACATTATGTGTTGTAAGTATAACTGTCGTGCCATATCGATTGATTTTCTCGAGTAGGCGGACAATATCCCAACTGTGCTTCGGGTCGAGATTACCCGTTGGCTCGTCGGCGATTAGGATCTTTGGCTGGCGCACTACTGCTCGAGCGATTGCCACACGCTGGCGCTCACCGCCCGACAACTGATGCGGGAACTGCTTTTCCTTGCCCTTTAGCCCCACCAGGTCAATCACTTTTGGTACAGTATTTTTAATTTCGCGGTTAGTCATGCCGGCAATTTCTAGCGCAAAAGCCACATTTTCGAACACTGTCCGGTTCGGTAGCAACTTAAAATCCTGGAAAACTACGCCGATTTTGCGGCGTAGCAGCGGGATATGCTTGTCCTTGAGCTGGTCGTAATCAATACCGCCAACGACAATCTTGCCGCTAGTCGGCTTTTCTTCGCGCGTCAATAATTTGAGCAAGGTCGATTTACCAGCTCCGCTCGTCCCAACGATGATCACAAACTCATTCGGCTCAACATGCAGATTAACACGGTCAAGCGCTGGCTTGCTACCCTTACCGTACACCTTAGTCACTCTATCTAACAGAATCATCACTACCTATTGTAGCATAAGCTAGTTTATAGCGATAGCCAGCTACTCGGTCGCCGCTTGCTGCTCGAGATATGCTTCGATAAAACCGTCAATGTCGCCATCTAGCACGCCGCGGGCGTTGTGAGTTTCAAACTTAGTACGCGTATCCTTGACCAATGTGTAAGGGTGAAGTACATAATTACGGATCTGCGCACCCCAACTAGCCGACTCGCCTGCCCGCAGATCAGCTAGCGTTTCGGCGCGTTGTTCTAGCTGCATTTGCGCTAAGCGGCTTTTGAGGATTTTCAGCGCGGTTTCTTTGTTTTGGAGCTGGCTGCGCTCATTTTGGATCGCCACCACCGTGCCTGTCGGCAAGTGAGTGATGCGCACTGCGGAATCAGTCGTATTAACCCCTTGCCCGCCGTTGCCGCCGCTACGATAAATATCAATTCGCAAATCTTTGTCGTCGATCTCGACCTCGCCTGGCGCGTCCATTTCCGGCATGATTTCGACCAGTGCAAAGCTAGTCTGCCGCAAATTATCAGCGTTAAACGGACTGAGCCGTACTAGCCGATGTACCCCATGCTCGCTACGCAATTTACCGTAAGCAAAAGCACCGCGGATAATGTATGTCGCATTCTTGATACCAGCTTCTTCGCCTGTCGAACGCTCGACTAGCTCGGTCTGCATATCATGCTTTTCAGCCCAGCGCAGATACATTCGCTCTAACATCTCTGCCCAATCTTGCGCATCGGTACCGCCAGCGCCAGCGCTCAATTTGAGAATCGCCGCTCGATTATCGTATTCGCCTGAGAATAGCAAATCTTTGCGGCGCTCCTGGTATTCTGCTTCGAGAGCTGCTAGCTGCTCGGTAAACTCTGCTAGCATTGAGTCGTCGCCTAAATCCATTAATTCAACAATATCCGAGATTTGCGAACGTAAAATCTGCCACGGCTCAATTTGCGAACGCAAGCCCGCCGCCTGCCGCGTCAGCATCTGCGCCCGCTCGACATTCGCCCAGACATTCGAATCGGCCAGCTGCTCATCAAGCACTGCCAGCTCTTCGGCGCGAGCGTCAATATGCAAAGCCTGGCAAGCGCTAGCCACGCGAGCGCGGAGATCTTCAGCTTGTTTTCGTAACGGCTGCATAGAACCTAGGCAGCAGTCTCGTCTTGATTTTGGCTGGTGTCATCTGATTTGCGGCGAGTTGATTTCTTGGTAGAAGTTGGTTCTACGGTTGTCGGCTCAGTAGCAGGTTCGGATTCAGCAGGTTCAGAAACATTAGGCTGAGCAGCAGCTGGCGCAACGCTCTGCGGCTGATTTTGCGGCTCAACCACGCCCTTCCAATAGTCAATTTGACTCAACCGACGTACCAAAAACGGATGATCGCTGAATGTCTGCGCAAAATGATTCATCGGGCGCTCAGCCGTGTACTGCATCCACTGGCGCGCTACCTCATTCATACTGTCTGCCGCATCAGGTCCGACATGCACCTTGATCAGAGATTTCTTGACTAATTCGCTATCGCCCAAATACATCAAAGCTAGACGATCGGCGGTCAGTTCGGCGCGGCGGTGCCAGAATCCAGAAATCCAACTACCCAATACGCTGATAATCGGAATCGACAAAAACGGCATCAAATACACGTTAGCGTTGGCATGGCGGTATTTGATATGCGCCATTTCATGTACAACAACCACCTTTAATTCATCTTCGGTCAAATAACGAATTGATCCAGAATGTAGCACGATAGAATATGGCCTAGCAAAACCAAAAGCATAAGCATTCATCACTGGATTCTGCGTGATGAAAATCTCGACTTGCGGCATCTCTAAATCAGCCGATACCTGGTTAGCCCAATCGCGCAACCACGCGTAAGCGCTATATTCAACCTGCAAGGCATTACCCAGCATTTGCTGGCGCATCATCCGCACCATGAACATACCAATACCTAGCAGCATACCCAGTCCCATAATCATAAAAACTATCGCCAGCAATACAGCAATCACGCCATCGCTGAACGATAACTCAACGTGGTGTCCAGCATTATCTGTTGACATTTCCTGGAATGTTGTATAGATAAAATAGCTAGCCGCAAAGAAACAAAAGATAATGATAGTTATTGTCAGAACGACATTATCTTGCGCATTGCGAGCCCGCGCTACGGCAAGCTGGCCTTTGGTTTGCGCCTGCGATTGCGGCGGCTGCTGATACTGTTGGTATTGCTGGTACGGCTGTTGATCCATAAACCCTCCGATTAGATACTATCTCAAGACTCGCGCCTATTCCTGCTTATTATAGCAGTATTAACAGCAATAAGCAGCAATTTCGGCGTTTCAAATCTGCCAAAACTGCGAGCTCTGGTATTGTCGTAGATATCGTTACGGCGGTTTTGCTATACTTTTTGTATGAAGATCGGCATATTTGATACGGGAACTGGCGGCAAATTAGTAGCAAAGAGGCTGAAAAAATTACTACCGCAGCATTCGTACATCACGGCGATCGACCGCGAGCACGCACCGTACGGCAATCGTTCACCGGAAGAGATTATTACGCTAACCGATGCCGCCATCCAGCAGCTGCTATCATGCGACATTATTGTTCTGGCATGCAATACCGCCACGACCAACGCGATTAGCTCGCTGCGGCAACGTTACCCAGACGTATGCTTTATGGGCTTTGAACCGATGATCAAATCAGCCGCCGCCCTGACCAAGTCGCATCATATCACCCTGCTGGCGACAAACGCCACCAAACACAGCCAGCGTCTGCGCGCGCTTATCAGTGAATATGCTACTGGCGTTCGCATCGACACGCCAGACACCCGTGCGTGGGCGCAGATGATTGATCAAGGTTTGGCCGACGATATTATACTTGATGAAGTATCGACCAGTATTGCGGACGGTAGCGATGTTATTGTTCTAGGCTGCACGCATTATCTGGCGCTTAAGAGGCGGTTACAACGCCTTTTCCCGCAATGCTGTATTCTTGAACCTACTGCAATTATTGCCAAGCGGATTAGCGATTTTGCTAAGTTAGCTTAGCTATCTAGCCCCCGCTAGCAATACTAGAATTTACCGTATATTGGCATATAACGGCACTAAAGCTTCTCCACCGCCGCTACGAACTGCTCGCCGCGGTCATTGTAGCTCTTAAACATATCAAAGCTAGCGGCGGCTGGACTGAGAATCACCACATCGCCGGGCTGCGCCTGACTTGCCGCCGTTTTAACAACCGCTAACATTGAAGCCATTTCCAGCTGGACAACCCGGCAAGAAACCTTATTTTTATGCAAAATTTCGATAATTTCGCTGGCATTAGCGCCGTTGACAATCACCGCTCGCATTTGCTGCCTGGCGATTTCCTGCGCTA
>ERZ772874.341-NODE-341-length-24684-cov-5.703195_pt1 | contig 24684 bp, 23 predicted proteins | sample MGYA00580586_ERZ772874 | MGnify/ENA primary metagenome ERZ772874 (study PRJEB29015, sample SAMEA2737952) | human oral metagenome | biome: human oral; feature: human-associated habitat; material: dental | place: China | collected 2154 ... | reverse complement strand
CAACGCCAACGGCGATATTTTCGGTGGCTGGATCATGTCTCAAATGGACATTGGCGGCGCCATTTTAGCAAAAGAAATCGCTCACGGACGCGTTGTCACCGTTGCTGTCGAAAGCATGAATTTTATTCGCCCCGTATCCGTTGGTGATGTTGTCTGCTGCTATGGACAATGCTTATACGTTGGACGTAGCTCAATTAAAATCAAAGTAGAAGTCTGGGTGAAGAAAGTGGCAAGCGAACCTATTGGCGAGCGTTATTGCGTAACGGAAGCGCAATTTACCTTCGTTGCCGTCGATCCGGAAGGTAAACCACGCCCAATTCCACGTGAGAATAATCATGAATTAGATGCCGCTTTGGCGCATATCAACACACGATAATCAAAAGGAGAACTTAAAATGTACTACGTTATTTTTGCTCAAGACAAACCAAATACCTTGGCTCAACGCTTGGCAGTACGTAAACAACACCTTGCCCGTTTAAAACAACTCCAAGCGGAAGATCGTTTATTAACCGCAGGCCCAAACCCAGCTATTGATGATGAAAATCCGGGTGAGGCCGGTTTCACCGGTTCGACCGTCATTGCCCAGTTTGAGAGCTTGCAAGCCGCCAAAGACTGGGCAGCTCAAGACCCTTATGTAGAAGCCGGCGTGTATGGTGATGTCATCATTAAGCCGTTTAAAAAAGTATTTTAATTTTCAAACGGTCATCACGGAAACATGTTGAACTAATGATAACAAAGGCGGATCTAAGTATCCGCCTTTGATTTATGACTAATGGAAAATAGCCATGCGATATTTGCAACGAACCTTAATTTCTCTGTTAATTTTAACCGCACTTTCCTTCTCTGCCTTGGCAGCAAAAACCGAAAGCGCCGTACCCCACGAAATCAATTTAGCGCAAGAACAAGCAAAGTGGGCACAACAGCAACACGAGTCAGAATTGCTTTTGATTAAGCAACGTTCAACGTTTCTTCAATTGGAAAGTCTGCTTAAAAGTGCGGTGAAAAATAACAACGTTTCTGATAATACTGAGTTATATCTTAACCTCATTGAGTCTTTAAAAGACTATCCATTGCAAATGGATGCTACAACCACCTACATTGATGCCCGCATTAAAAGCGTTAGTAAAGACACGCCATCTGAAGAGGTAAAGGCATTAAAACACGAAATCGAACAAGTTATCGCGCAAAATCCTACGCATTTTTTACGTAATCGATGGGAACAAGGCATTTTCACACTATTAATAAATGCTGATGATACGGAAGGATTAGTCCATTATGCGCAACGCGTTAAGCCAAGTTCCTTGGAGATGCAAATAGCCGTATTAAATGCCGAACTTCAGCTTGAACGCACAAAAAACGAAACAGATAAAAAGCAAAACTCCAACAGCGACTCAAACATTATTTCCCGCTATGAACAACTTTGGTTAGCCAACAGCAAACTCCCTAATGACGCGCAACTCTGGGCAAAATGGTATTCCGATGGCAACCGGACACAAGATAAAATCTACCAAAAAGCCGAGGAACTCTTTGCCCAAAATGATGCGAACGGGATGGCGTTGCTATCATCGGAATTAAATAAAATTGATAGTGCGAAAGAAGACGAAATGGTTTTGGCGAATTTAAAACGCTTTGAATCCCTATTAAAAAATCCGGCAACCCTGCCTGAATTGGCTGATAGACTACCACTCATTGAAGAAAATAATAAAATCGTCACAAAATTTGCAGTGGTGCAGACTTTTCCGCGTTATTTACGCACTTTATCGGAAACAATGAAAGAGCCTAACTTTGCCCCCTATCAACAATGGGCAAAAAATTGGCAATTAACAGATGCGCAAATTCGTGAGTGGGAAATTGCTTTTCTTGGTCGTTTTTTTGACAATGAAAGCCCGAATTTCCAACAATGGCGGGATGCGGAAATTCTCAAATTAAAAGCAGATAACCTTACCGAACGCCGTTTGCGTATGGCCATTTGGCAAAAGACCGATTTAACCCCATGGCTTAACGCGCTTTCAGCAGAAGGTCAGCAAAAACAGGAATGGCGTTATTGGCAGGCCAAAACAATAGCAAAACGCGATAGCAAAAAAACAAAAGAAATATTGACCGCACTTTCTGACGAACGTGGTTTTTATCCAATGTTAGCAGCCGCCAAATTAGATCCGAAAACCCGTGGTAACGGTTATGATTTCGGTCAACCTGAATTACTTATTGCACCGAGTATCTCCGATCCTTATTGGGCTGATGAATTTAAAAAAGTAAAACCGGCATTGGAAGAAATTGCCGAACTACGTCAACTCGAAAGATTTGGCCCGGCTAAACAGCGTTGGCGTTTCTTGTTGGAAAATCTGTCCGGTGATGCCAAAAAAGAGAAACAAATGGCGCTTAGTCAATATGCCAACCAACAAAACTGGTTTGATTTAGGTGTGGATGGCTCCATTATTGCTAAAGCGTTTGATTACATTCAGTTGCGCTTACCAATTGCTTATAGCGATTATTATGATATTGCTCTCAAAAGCCGCCCGGCGTTAAGCAAAACCAAACCGCAAGCCGCGCTAAATACCAATGTTAGTAAAAGTTTTGCCATGGCGATTTCTCGTCAGGAAAGCGCCTGGAACCCACAAGCACAATCTTCCGCCAATGCGCGGGGCTTAATGCAACTTCTTCCGAGCACGGCAAAAGCCACGGCAGACAACGCCAAATTACCTTACGCAGGCGAAGCGGATTTATTTAAACCGCTCAATAATATTTTGTTAGGCACGGCACATTTAGCAGAGCTAAACGCCAAATATCCGAACAACCGTATTTTGATTGCCTCTGCTTATAATGCGGGCGCTCATCGCGTGGAAAAATGGTTGGCGCGCGCCAATGGCAAGTTGGAAATGGATGAATTTGTGGCCTCCATTCCGTTCTATGAAACCCGTGGTTATGTTCAAAATGTGCTGACTTATGATTTTTACTATCAAATATTGCAAGAAAAAGAAGAGCCACAAACCTTTAGCAAAGAGGAATTTGATCGGCTATACTAGCCGGACTAGTTTAATAGTATAGGATTGTTGATATGTATATTAGTCGCAATTTAGAACAATGGAATGCCTTCCTTAATATGTTGCAAACCGCCTTTGAACAAGGCAAGGCTCAGGATGTATTAACCTTATTGCTTACTCCCGATGAGCGCGATGCGTTAGGACTTCGCCTGCAAATTATCGCCCAATTACTTAATAAAGAGCTGCCACAACGGGAAATCCAACAAAATCTGAACACCAGTGCGGCAACCATCACTCGCGGATCTAACATGTTAAAAACCATGGATCCTGTTTTTATTGATTGGATAAAAACGCAACTCAATGCGCAAGAAAAAAACCATTAAATTTCCATTCAAGCTAGCCAATCTGCGCAATCTATCCTTGCGCAGATTATGGCTTTTTAGAAAATTTCCCACCCAAAGTGCGGTACGTTTTTTATATCGTTTTTTACTTGCAACCTTAGTGGCCACCTTTGCCTTTCGTTTTATTCCGATTCCCTATTCCAGCTATATGTTGGAACAAAAAGTAGCCCATGTTTTTTCCGGTGATTTCACTTACCAAACACACTACGATTGGGTGAGCTTAGAGGACATTTCTTGGCAAATGCAATTGGCGGTGATTGCGGCTGAAGATCAGAATTTTCCCGAACACTACGGCTTTGATTTCACCGCAATTAAACGGGCTTTTCTGCATAATCAAAAAAGCAATCGAATCCGAGGTGCCTCCACCATTTCCCAACAAACCGCCAAAAATCTCTATTTATGGCATGGACAAAGTTGGTTACGCAAAGCAATCGAAGTGCCGGCAACCTTAATGTTAGAAACCTTGTGGTCCAAGAAACGCATTCTAGAAGTGTATTTAAACATCGCAGAATTTGGCGAAGGCATTTATGGCGTAGAGGCTGCCAGCCGTTTTTACTTCAAAAAACCGGCCAAAAATTTATCGCAAAATGAAGCCGCACTTTTAGCCGCCATTTTACCCAATCCGATCATTTATAAAGCCAATGCCCCTGGTGCTTATACCAAACGCAGACAACTTTGGATTCAACGTCAAATGGAACAATTGGGTAAATCCTACTTAGAAACGTTCAATTAGTTCCCATTTATTTAAAAACTCAAAATAAATAAATTATTCAAAAAACCTTAATTAAATACTCTTTAATTAATAAATTCGCCATTTTCTTGAAAAAAACATCAAATTAAGGTAACTTCCTTGCTCCTTATCTATATTTTATTTTTTAATTATTTATCTATTTTGGGGAGTATTCACATTGATTAGGCGTATTCAAACATTTTTCCAATCAGAAGCAGCAGGCGGCATCCTATTATTATTTTTTGCCTCAATGGCTATCCTGCTTGCCAACACCTCTTTTAATCAACACTACTTCGGCTTTCTTGACACACCAGTTAGCGTCCAATTCGGTGCTTTCAGCATTGCTAAACCTTTATTAATGTGGGTCAACGACGGGTTTATGGCTGTCTTTTTCGTTTTGGTTGGTATGGAAGTCAAGCGTGAAATGTTGGAAGGTTCACTATCAAGTTATCAACAAGCGATTTTCCCTGCTATTGCGGCAATTGGTGGAATGGTAGTACCGGCATTAATCTATTTTATAGTTGCCCAAGGTACGCCTGAAATCTATTCCGGTTGGGCAATTCCTATGGCCACGGATATTGCCTTTGCCATTGGGATCGTTGCTCTTTTAGGTAAGCGCGTCCCTTTACCACTCAAAGTATTTTTACTGGCACTTGCTATTATTGATGACCTTGGCGCCATTATCGTCATTGCGATCTTCTACTCACATGAACTCAGCACGCCGGCACTGATTATCGCTGTGGTAACCATTAGTATTTTAGTCACCATGAATCGCTTTAAAGTCAGCGCTCTTTGCGCCTATATGGTCGTCGGCTTGATTTTATGGGCATCCGTATTAAAATCAGGCGTACACGCGACTCTCGCTGGCGTCATTATTGGCTTTTGCATTCCAATGCGAGGTCGCAACGGTTCAAGCCCATTACACCAATTTGAACATATTCTGGCGCCTTGGTGCTCTTATTTAATTCTACCGTTATTTGCTTTTTCCAACGCGGGAGTTCCTTTAGAAAACGTCGGCTTATCCAGCCTCAATTCACCTCTTACTCTCGGTATTGCACTCGGATTAATCGTCGGGAAACCATTAGGCGTATTTCTGTTCAGCTACCTATCGGTCAAATTACGTCTTGCCCAGTTACCACAAGGGGTTAATTTCGCTCAAATTTTTGCTATTGCAATACTTTGCGGCATCGGTTTTACCATGTCGATGTTCCTAGCAGGTCTTGCTTTCGGTGAAACGGCATATAACAGCTTTGATACGCTATCTCGCTTAGGAATTTTATTGGGATCAGGAGTATCTGCCGTTGTTGGGTATCTTTTATTAAGAAAAACAACGTCTCAACCTTAAATAGTCAAAAGAAAGCCTTGCTCATCAGCAAGGCTTTTTATTATCTACGACAAACATTTTCACAAGGAATCCCATCCTTATCGCGATCAAGACGCCCCTCGGCACAAACATTAAGATGGTATTTCGCTTCAGCACAAGAACGCATTTCCTTACAGTATTCCGCTCATCACAACTAAAGCCCTCATGATGATTTGATTTCGCAACGGCAAACTGCACTAAACCAAGTACAACAAAAATGAAAAATATCTTCTGCATAATAAATTCCTTTATTAGGATTTTGAGATGAAATAAGAATACAGAGTCAATTAAAATCAGTGACTGCAAATACAATTAGGTAAATCACTTCAGAAAGGAAATTTTAGAAAGAGAGAAAAAATAAAACCTAGCATTTATGCTAGGTGGTATTTTGGGCACTATTCGTAAAAAAAGAAAATAAAAAGACCGCAAAAACGGTCTTTTTTATTATTGGTGCTCTGAGCGAGACTTGAACTCGCACGACCTACGGTCACTACCCCCTCAAGATAGCGTGTCTACCAATTCCACCACCAGAGCTTAATTTGATAAATTTTATTGTTGAGGAATATCGCTATTTTTTGTATCTAACACAGCCGGTGCTTTTTGCTGTTGTTGCTGAATTTGTTCAGCAGTTCCGGATAAATCATCAAATGCGCCTTGTTTTGCATTGTTTCTGTGAGAATTGATGTTACCAATAACGATACTAATAACAAAGAAGATAATCGCTAAAACAGCTGTTGTTCTAGAAAGGAAGTTACCTGCACCGGCAGAACCAAAAACGGTACCGGATGCGCCACCACCAAAAGATGCACCAGCATCCGCACCTTTACCTTGTTGTAACAGGATAAAAGCGATAAGGGCAATGGAAACGACCAAATAAATGATTAACAAAGCTGAGTACATTTTATCTTCTCTGATTTAGCAAATTCTAATGAAAAATAACGGCGCAGATATTAGCGGATATCTTGGCGCTCCGCAAGCTGTTTTATGTATTTTTACGCTGTTTGGTGCAAATTCGATCAGTAAAAAACATTTTGAAAAACGACCGCACTTTTAGACCTCGTTAACTTTTCTTTGCTCTTGCCGCGGTCTTGTTCACACCTGGATTATGCCGACTCAACTCACGTAAAGCGGAAAAATTAATGTAATGCAATAATTCAGGCAAAAGCTGTGTGAGGTTTTGCATAAATTGCTGATAACTCGCCTGTTTACGGCTAATGCCATCAAGCTGGGACTCCCAATGTGCCGTCATATCAGGCTGTGTTGCCACATCCGGCAACGCATTAATTAAGATTCGTCCCGCCTCAGTGCTGTGAATATTACGACCTTTTTTATACAGAAAACCACGCTTAAACAACAATTCAATAATGCCCGCACGCGTCGCTTCCGTACCTAAGCCATCGGTTTCCCGCAAGATTTTTTTCAACTCTTTGTCTTGCACGAAGCGAGCAATGCCTGTCATGGCGGAAAGCAAGGTTGCATCTGTAAAGGGTTTCGGTGGTTGCGTTTTTTTACTGATAATTTCACCCTTTTCGCAATGCAACATTTGCCCTTTTTTGACGACCGGCAGCAGCGCATCCTGCTGCTCATCGTCGCTGTCTTCTTTGCCCCAAAGCTGTTTCCAACCGGCGATTTGCAAATTACGCGCCTGCGCGATAAAAGTTCCTCCGGCAATATTCAAGGTGATTTTACATTTACGGTATTCTGCATCCGGGCAGAACTGCATGAGGTATTGTCGAGCAATCAGAAAATAAATATGTTGTTCCGCCGGACTCAAACTCACCGGGCGGTTCTTTGCCGTCGGGATGATGGCATGGTGCGCTTCGACTTTTTTATCATTCCAACAACGATTTTTTTGTTCAGGATCAATAATTTCCGGCAAAGGTTGAAATTGCGTTAAATGGGTAGAAATAGCATTCATCACCGCCATGCGATCAGCAAAATGTTCTTTTGGCAAATAACGGCAATCGGAACGCGGGTACGTAATTAATTTATGAGTTTCATACAAACGTTGACAGGTATCCAGCACTTCCTGCGCGGACATCCCAAACCGCTTGGCTGCATCAATTTGCAACGCTGACAAGGAATAGGGCAACGGTGCCGTTTCTTTTTCCCGTTTATCCGAATAATCCGTCACTTCCGCCGGTTGGTCGGTAATACGCTTCACCACATTTTCCGCCAGCGCATGAGATAATACGCGCCCATCCTCGTCCTGATAATCTTCACAGGCTTTGCTCGGCTGCCACAACGCCGAAAAAAGTGCGGTAGCTTTCTTCGGTGTTTTTTCCTCTTTTGGGTCACGCAACCAAGCCAACACTTCAAAGAAATCTTTTGGTTGAAAATGTTCAATTTCCAAATCACGGCGTACGATAAGGCCAAGTACAGGAGTTTGCACTCGCCCAACGGAAAGCACACCATTATAACCTGCCTGTCTGCCTCGAATGGTATAAGCCCGTGTCATGTTAATGCCATAGAGCCAATCGGCGCGCGCACGTGCCAACGCGGAGGTGGCAAGGGGCACAAAATCACGATTAGGTTGCAATTTTTTGATGGCTTTTTCTACCGCACTTGGGTTCAAGTCGCTGATTAAACAACGCTGAATCGCATTGCGTTTTTCCGGTGGTAAATTGAGATAACTGAACACTTCGTCCACCAGTAATTGCCCTTCACGATCCGGGTCGCCTGCGTTGACGAGGATGTCCGCTTGCTGTACCAACTTTTCAACGGTTTTTAGCTGTTTATAGGTTTCTTTTTTCGGGATCAACTGCCACTTTTGCGGCACGATAGGCAAATCCTCTAAGCGCCATTGTTTGAAACGGGCATCATAGGCATCGGGTTCTGCTTGTTCCAGCAAATGCCCCACGCACCATGTCACACAATCGTTATCACCACATTTGATAAAGCCGTCACCGCGTTGATGTGGTTTCGGCAAAACATCCGCAATCGCGCGCCCAAGGCTTGGTTTTTCTGCTATAAAAAGTCGCATAAACAAGAAAACGCAGAGGAGAGAAAAAATTAGCCGATTTCGCGGCGACCTAAGAAAGAATGGGTCAGCGTGGTGCCATCCACCATTTCCAATTCACCGCCTACCGGAATGCCGTGGGCAATGCGGCTGACTTTGACGTTTTGTTGCAAACACAATTCTGCAATGTAATTCGCCGTAGCATCGCCTTCGACAGTGGGATTTGTCGCCAAAATCACTTCCTTGAAGGATTCTGTTTGTAAACGTTTTTGCAATAAATCCAAGCCGATCTCCCGTGGGCCAATGCCGTCCAATGGCGACAAATGCCCCATAAGCACAAAATAACGCCCGGAAAATTGCCCGGTTTGCTCAATGGCAAGAATATCTGCCGGCATTTCCACCACACAAAGCAACCCCGAATTTTGACGACGAGGGTTGTTGCAAATATGACAAACCTCTTCTTCCGTGAAAGTACGGCAATGCTCACAATGCCCGATTTTTGACATGGCTTCCGTCAACCCTTGCGCCAAACGCATACCGCCACTACGGTTACGTTGCAATAAATGATACGCCATACGTTGTGCAGATTTAGGGCCAACGCCCGGTAATACACGTAAGCTTTCGATCAAATTTTCTAACAAGGGACTGGTTTGCATAAGGTTCTCGGTGAATTGACTGAAAAAATAAACCGCACTTTAGTGATAAAGTGCGGTAAGTTTTACGAACGTTTTTTAGAATGGCATTTTGAAGCCCGGTGGCAATGGCATACCGGCGGTGATAGATTCCATTTTTTCTTTTTGCAAATCATCCGCACGACGTACAGCATCGTTGTACGCTGCAGCGATTAAATCCTCTAACATTTCCTTATCGTCTTCCATTAAGGAAGGGTCAATTTCCACACGGCGGCAATTATGCGCCCCGTTAATGGTAATTTTCACAAGGCCGGCACCGGCTTCACCGGTTACTTCTAGTTGTGCGATTTCTTCGCGCATTTTTTGCATTTTTTCTTGCATTTGTTGAGCTTGTTTCATTAAACCGCCCAAACCGCCTTTTCCGAACATAGATTTTCTTCCCTTAATTTACATAAAAAAGTGGTCGCATTTTAGCGAAAAATTTCTGACTTGAAAACGATCAATTTCGGATTAAATTGCGCCCCACGGTGATTCATATTATTATCCGTCCCCTTAAAAATACACAGAAAAACAACCGCACTTTTTAAGGAAAATTATGGAAACCCGACACTACATCACCACGGCCATCGCCGTGCTGGTCTTACAATTCATGCTGTTCGGTTTTAGCCGTACGCTCGGCTGGCTTTTTAATCTCAACCGCAAGACACGCACCAAGCTAACCATCATCCTCTTTTTGCTCTTCAATATTTTGGTTTCTACTGCGCCATTGCGTCTTTATACCGAAAGTTTTCGAGTAAGCGCCTTGCTTCTCACTCTATTGTTGTTTTCAACATTTAGCAGCCTAATTGTCGGTTTCCTTTACCTGCTTCGCAAACAATGGCGTAATCAAATAAAATGGCTTTATCCTGTGATTTTTCTCAGTTTCATCGCCACCGCCTGTTACAACGCTTATGTGCCGACCATTCGCCATTTTCAGGTAAAATTAGATAAACCAATGCAACCTTTACGCATTGGCATGGCAAGCGATTTGCATTTAGGGCGTTTGTTTGGTTCAACACAGTTAGATACGTTAGCTGACATCATGCGGCAGGAAAAAGTAGATATTATTTTGCTCCCCGGCGACATTATGGATGATAACGTCAACGCCTATTTAGCAGAAAAAATGCAACCGCACTTTGCCAACCTGCAAGCTCCACTTGGCGTGTATGCCACCCTGGGAAACCATGATTTCTTTGGCGATCAACAACGCATTGAAGCGGAAATGCGCAAAGCAGGGATCATTCCCGTGATGGATGAAAGTGTCGTGATTGATGGACGTTTTACCCTCATTGGGCGCAATGACGACCTCGTTAAAAACAGACCAACGGCGGCGCAATTACTAAAAGGTGTCAATACGGCATTACCGGTGATTTTAATGGATCATCGTCCAACAGAGATTGAACAACACGCCAATTTGCCGATTGATATTCAGCTTTCCGGCCACGCCCATAATGGACAAATTTTCCCGGCAAATTTTATTGTAAAACTGATTTATCGCTTAAGTTACGGCTATGAAAAAATCAATCAAGGGCACTTTTTTGTCACATCAGGTTATGGTTTTTGGGGCGTACCAATGCGATTAGGGTCGCAATCAGAAGTGATGATTATCGACCTGGTCGGACATTAAAAAAGAACTATTCTCAATACCGAGCCCTGTGTATAATTTAACCCATTACACTTATGTTTTTATGATGACAGAGGACTCGAAAATGAAAAAATTCGTCAACGCAACCCTTACTTCTCTTTTCCTTATGGCTTCTGTGACGGCAAGTGCTGTGACCGTCACCGATGCTAAAGGTGAATTCACTATAGATAAAACCCCAAGTCGCATTGTCGCGTTAGAATATTCTTTCGTTGATGCCCTTGCTCAAGTTGGTGTTAGCCCGGTCGGCGTTGCCGATGACAACGATAAAACCCGCATTTTGCAGGAAGTGCGCGATAAGATTCAACCTTGGCAATCTGTCGGTACCCGTTCGCAACCCAGTCTTGAAGCCATTGCCGCATTAAAACCCGATTTAATTATCGCTGATCCTTCTCGTCACACAGCAGTATATGAAGAATTAAAAAAAATCGCCCCGACCATGATGTTTGATTCCCGCCATGAAAGCTATCAGGAAAATCTTGATACGGCACAAAAAATCGGCGATGTTGTCGGTAAAGGCAGTGAAATGAAATTGCAAATTGATAAACACAATAAAATTATCGAAAGCATTGCGCAAAATATCAATGTGAAAGGCAAAAAAGGGATTTTCGGCACCTCCCGCGAAGACAAATTCAATTTACAAAATGACAGTGGTTATGTCGCCAGCTTCCTTGGTGTTCTGGGTTTTAACTCGCCAAAATTACCAAACGCCACTCAAGCCTTTGCTGAAATCAATCTTGAGCAACTAGTGATGGAAAAACCGGACTATATGTTTATCGCCCACTATCGCCAAGAAAGTATCGCCCGCAAATGGGAAGCAGAACCTTTATGGCAAGCCATTCCTGCCGTGAAAGCCAAACATGTATTTAGCGTCAATGCCGATATGTGGGCGCGCGGACGCGGCATTACGGCCAGCGAGATCATGGCAAAACAAGTTGAACAATTCGTTAATCAAAAATAATGTTTGGCACAGCTTTTCGTTGGGGCTTGCCCCTACTAGGACTAGCTTTCCTGTTATGGGGAAGCCTGTTTTTATACTACCCTATTGAAATTTCACCATTAGATGCGCTAAACGCCTTTTTCCCCAATGGCGATGAATTGGCCAGGATCACTGTAGTTGATTTACGCTTTCCGCGAGCTTTAGCCGCGATCGCATTAGGCGCCAATTTGGCGGTAGCCGGGGCATTATTACAAACCATCACCCGCAACCCGCTAGCCTCACCAACGCTATTAAGCGTCAATTCCGGCGCAAGTTTGGCTATGGTAACGGCGAGTGCCATTAGCCCGGCCTTATTATCAGGCTATAGCATTGCCTTGGTGGCAAGTATCGGCGGTGGAATCAGCTGGTTGGTTGTAATGTTGATCAGCAACGCGTGGAAAGACAGTAGCGGCGATCGCAGTCGTGTTATTTTGGCGGGGATTGCCGTGTCGTTATTGTGTACTGCCCTCACCAAATTAGTGTTAATTATGTCAGAAGATCATGCCTTTGGCGTAATGAGTTGGCTTGCCGGCGGCATTTCTCACGCCCGCTGGAACGAATGGCACGCTATTTGGCCGTTTCTGCTATCGAGCGCTCTCTTTTGCCTCTTCTTTGCCAGCCGTTTAAATTTACTCAATTTGAGCGACGAATCCGCTCAATCCTTGGGAATTAACCTGTTCCGTCTGCGTTGGTATGCCAATATCATAGCATTATTAATTGTGGGTTCAGCCGTTAGCGTAGCCGGCCCGGTCGCCTTTATCGGTTTGTTAATTCCACACTTAGCGCGTTATTGGATAGGTTATGATCTACGAAAATCATTACCCATGTCCATGTTATTAGGCGCTATTTTAATGTTGGCGGCGGATACCGTTGCCCGTGCTGTTGATTTCCCAAGTGAAGTGCCTGCCGGTGCCATTTTGGCCTTAATCGGTGCGCCAATCTTTGTATTATTTGCCAGAGGAAAACACTAATGCGCCGTTCTCATTCAGGATTCCGTGCAATCGGCTTTTACTTATCGGCACTCTGTACGGTCGCGCTATTATTTGTATTAAGCATTCGCTATGGCACTTACACGCTATCCATTGGTGAAATTAGCCAGGCTTTTCACCCTGACGATAAAAACTATTTCACTTTAATGGAATACCGTCTGCCACGCGCGCTACTGGCCATTATTATCGGCGGTGCATTGGCCATTTCCGGGGTATTGGTGCAAAGTGTCGTGCGTAATCCGTTGGCCTCTCCTGATATTTTAGGAATCAATAACGCCGCCGGTTTGGTCGCCGTCACCGTATTAATCTTCCTACCGAATTTAGCCTTTTACTGGCTACCGATTTTCGCCTTTATCGGCGGTGTCCTGTCTTTCATTTTGTTATGGATGATATGTGGTTTTAACTTCCGCCCGATCAAAATGGCCATTATCGGCGTAGCGCTTTCTGCCTTATGGGCGGCAATCAGCCATTATTTAATGCTAACCAATCCGGTAGAAATCAACACGGCTATGCTTTGGCTAACCGGAAGTTTGTGGGGCAGAAGTTGGGCTTATGTCAATGTCGTTTTGCCTTGGTTGTTGGTGTTATTGCCGTTACCGTTTATTTTCTGCCGAGATTTGGACACCTTAGGTTTAGGTGAAAACAAAGCGGCCACCTTGGGAGTAAGCGTAAATAAAACGCAAATCTTGGTATTAGTGCTGGCTGTTGCACTTTCCACCACAGCCGTCGCCATTTGCGGCCCCATCGCATTTCTCGGTTTAGTTGCACCGCACTTAGCACGCAAATTGGTCGGTGGACGTCACCGCACATTATTGCCGGCGGCCATGCTAATCGGCACGTTGTTGTTACAAATTTCCGATATTTTAGCGCGGGTTATCGATCCGCCGACAGAACTGCCAGCCGGTATTCTCACCGCCATTATCGGCGCCCCTTACTTCTTCTATTTATTGATGAGAACGAAATAATGAGCATTGAGATCAATAAGTTACAATTAGGCTATCAAGATAAAACTATCGTACGGGATTTATCTCTCAGCTTTCCTAGCAACCAAATTATTGCCTTAATTGGCCCGAACGGGTGTGGCAAATCCACAACACTGAAAGCAGTGGCCCGTTTGCTCAAGCCTCGTCTAGGCACAATTACTCACAAAGGCAAAGATATTTGGCAAAGCACCCCGAAAGAATACGCCAAACAATTGGCGTTCTTGCCACAACAACATTTGGTGCCGGAAGGCATTAAAGTACGCGAATTAATTGCTTACGGCCGTTCGCCTTATTTGAATTTGTGGGGCAAATTAAGTGATAAAGATGAGCAATTAGTGGCTTGGGCTATGGAACAAACCCACACCGCGGAACTGGCGGAACATTTGGTATCGGATTTATCCGGTGGGCAACAACAACGGGTTTTCTTAGCCATGACATTAGCGCAAGATGCAGAACTTGTTCTGTTGGATGAACCAACCACTTATTTGGATCTCAACCGACAGGCGGAACTCATGGGCATGATGCGTCAAATGCAACAAAACGGCAAAACCGTCATTACGGTACTCCATGATTTAAATCAGGCTTGTCGTTATTGTGATTATTTAATCGTTCTCAAAGACGGCAACCTTATGGCTCAAGGAACGCCTGACGAAGTGATGACAGAGGGGCTGTTAAAAGAGGTGTTTGATTTAGAAGTAGTGATTCACCGCGATCCAATTAGCCAAACACCCATGTTTATTTTGAAGTAAACAAAAGTGCGGTCATAAAAAACATTTTATTTTTCGACCGCACTTTTAGCATTTAAAAAATATCGCCATTTATGACCGCACTTTACGCATTGTCTATCGCAAAGGAAATCACCTCTTTAATACTCTCCGCGTCCATGGCAATCATGAGCAAGCGATCCACACCAAGAGCGACGCCTGAACAATCTGGAATTCCGGCTTGTAACGCCCCCAACAAACGTTTATCAATATCACGCACCGGCAGACCGGCTTTTTCCCGTTGACGATTATCCAACTCGAAGCGATGTAATTGTTCCCGCACATCCGCCAATTCATGGAAACCATTAGCAAGCTCTAGCCCTTTGTAATAAAACTCAAAACGCTCTGCAACGCGCAGATCCTCCGAGCTAATTTGTGCCAACGCCGCTTGGCTTGCCGGGAAATGATATACCACGACTGGGCTGTCATGCCCAATTTGTGGTTCCACCACCGCACTGAAAAGAAATTGCAACAACGTATCGCGATTCTCTTTTTCAGCATCAACCAACTGATATTTTTTCGCTTTTTCCACAAGTTCGGATAATTCCGCCGACAACGGATCCAATCCGACATATTGTTGAAAAGCAAACTGATAGCTCATGCTTTCTGCCGGCGGACATTCCAATATTTGTTGTAATAAATCATCTACTTCATTGATTAAGCGGTACATATCAAAGTGTGGTCGATACCACTCCAACATCGTAAACTCCGGATTATGGCGATTACCCGCTTCTTCGTTACGAAACACTTTGCCAATTTGAAATATCGGACCACTGCCGGCGGCCAATAAACGCTTCATGTGATATTCCGGACTGGTGGAAAGCCACAATGTTTTAGATTGCTCTCCGAAAGGAGAAACAAATTCAGTGCTGAATGTAGCAAGATGAAGATCTGTTACGCCAAATTCGCTTAACACCGGCGTTTCCACTTCCAACAAACCGCGATCAGTAAAAAATCGACGAATTTCTGCAATTAATTTTGCACGGTCAAGTAAGTTTTTGATGGATGCCGTTGGTTGCCATGCTTCTTGTTCAAACATAAATATGCCTTTGCTGAAGATAATTTGAAAAATTTGCGACTTATTCTAAAACAAGTGAATCAAAATTCATAAATGAATCCTTTTTCTACCGCACTTTTATGCACTTTTTAGTTAACTCAACGTTAATAACTTGTTAACAATAAGACAAAATGTAAACAACTGGTTCTGTTTGTTAACTTTTTGAGATAGATCACGAAATCGCGACAAAGTTTGAGAAAAAAGGTTCTAATCACAAAAAATAATGGCAAAATGACTTCACCCTAACAGTACCAAAAATCTATTTGGTGTTTTTATTATCATCCCTTTACTTGGAGGAATATCGTGCAAACTGTTAACGTCGATATCGCCATTGTTGGCGCAGGTGGCGGTGGTTTACGTGCGGCGATTGCTGCAGCCCAAGCTAATCCAAATCTTAAAATTGCTTTAGTATCAAAAGTTTACCCAATGCGCAGTCATACTGTTGCGGCTGAAGGTGGTGCTGCGGCAGTGATTAAAGAAGAAGACTCCTACGATAAACACTTCCACGATACCGTTGCCGGTGGCGACTGGTTATGTGAGCAAGATGTCGTGGAATATTTCGTGGAACACTCTCCGGTGGAAATGACTCAGCTTGAACGTTGGGGCTGCCCTTGGAGCCGTAAAGCCGATGGCGATGTAAACGTACGCCGTTTCGGTGGGATGAAAATCGAACGTACTTGGTTCGCTGCCGATAAAACCGGTTTCCACTTACTTCACACGTTATTCCAAACCTCCATTCAATACCCACAAATCATTCGTTTCGATGAACACTTTGTATTAGATATTTTAGTGGATGACGGTCATGCACGTGGTATGGTTGCCATGAACATGATGGAAGGTTCTTTAGTACAAATTAATGCTAACGCCGTTGTTATCGCCACAGGTGGTGGTTGCCGTGCATTCCGTTTCAATACCAACGGCGGTATCGTGACCGGTGACGGCTTATCCATGGCATATCGTCACGGCGTTCCTCTGCGCGACATGGAATTCGTCCAATATCACCCGACCGGCTTACCGAACACCGGCATCTTAATGACCGAAGGTTGTCGTGGTGAAGGCGGTATTTTGGTCAATAAAGACGGCTACCGCTACTTACAAGATTACGGTTTGGGACCGGAAACCCCAATCGGCAAACCAGAAAACAAATACATGGAATTAGGTCCGCGCGATAAAGTTTCCCAAGCTTTCTGGCAAGAATGGCGTAAAGGTAACACGTTAAAAACCGCGAAAGGCGTTGATGTGGTGCATTTGGATTTACGTCACCTTGGTGAAAAATACCTACACGAACGTTTACCGTTCATTTGCGAATTGGCGAAAGCTTATGAAGGCGTGGATCCGGCACAAGCACCGATTCCGGTACGTCCTGTTGTACACTACACCATGGGCGGTATCGAAGTTGACTTCAACAGCGAAACCCGCATTAAAGGCTTGTTTGCCGTGGGCGAATGCGCCTCTTCCGGCTTACACGGCGCCAACCGTTTAGGCTCCAACTCCTTGGCTGAATTAGTGGTATTAGGTCGCGTCGCCGGTGAATACGCCGCACAACGCGCCGTTGAAGCTGCTCCTGCCAACCAAGCGGCAGTAGATGCGCAAGCGCAAGACATTGTTAATCGTTTGAACGCATTATACGATCAAGAAGGTACCGAATCCTGGTCCGATATTCGTGATGAAATGGGTCAAGCCATGGAAGAAGGTTGCGGTATTTATCGTACCCAAGAAAGTATGCAACAAGCGGTGGATAAAATAGCCGAACTCAAAGAACGTTACAAACACATTCGTATTACTGACCGTTCTAGCGTATTTAATACAAACTTATTATATACCGTTGAATTGGGTTACATTTTGGACGTGGCACAATCTATTGCGAACTCTGCGATTGAACGTAAAGAATCTCGTGGTGCGCACCAACGTTTGGATTACACCGAACGTGATGATGTGAACTACTTGAAACATACCTTGGCGTTCTATAACGAAAACGGTGCACCACGCATTGAATACAGCCCGGTGAAAATCACGAAATCACAACCGGCAAAACGTGTTTACGGTGCAGAAGCAGAAGCAGCAGAAGCAGCCGCCAAAGCAAAAGAACAAGCTCAAGCGGGTAAGGAGTAATAATATGACCGAACAATCAATCATGAACGTTGAAGTTCTACGTTATAACCCCGAAGTTGATAAGGAACCGCACTTAAAAACCTATCAAGTGCCTTATGACAGCCAAACATCCTTACTTGATGCTTTAGGTTACATTAAAGATAAGCTTGAACCGGAACTTTCTTATCGCTGGTCATGCCGTATGGCGATCTGTGGTTCTTGCGGCATGATGGTAAATAACATTCCAAAATTGGCATGTAAAACCTTCTTACGTGACTACAGTGGTCATATGCGTATTGAAGCCTTAGCAAACTTCCCGATTGAACGCGACTTGATCGTGGACTTGAGCCACTTCATCGAAAGCTTAGAAGCCATCAAACCTTATGTGATTGGTAACAAAGCGCCTGAGTTAGATGGTAAACCGCATCCATCGAAAGAATTAGCGAAAAGCCGTACTAAACAAACGCCGGCTCAATTGGAAAAATATCGCCAATTCTCGATGTGTATCAACTGTGGTTTATGTTATGCCGCCTGTCCACAATTTGGTTTAAACCCTGAATTCGTTGGTCCAGCTGTATTAACCTTAGGTCATCGTTATAACTTAGATAACCGCGACCACGGTAAAGCAGAACGGATGAAAATCATGAATGGTGAAAATGGCGTTTGGTCTTGTACCTTCGTAGGTGCCTGTTCCGAAGTGTGTCCAAAACATGTAGGCCCGGCAACCGCCATTAACCAAGGCAAATTAGAAAGCGCCAAAGATTACCTCATTTCCATGCTTAAACCGAAGGCGTAAGGGGAAAGATTATGACTACAACAGTAAGTAAACGTAAAAAATACGTCCGTGAAATCACCCCGACTTGGTGGAAAAGTTGGGATTTTTACAAATTCTACATGCTACGTGAAGCCACTGCTGTTCCAACCGTTTGGTTTAGCTTAGTATTGCTTTACGGTGTGATTTGTTTAGGCAAAGCAGATGGATTTGTCATGAATTTCATCCCATTCTTACAAAATCCAATTGTCGTGATTCTTAACATCATTTCATTAGCGGCTTTATTGCTCCATGCCGTCACCTTATTTGATATGACAGGTGAAGTGATGTCAGGTACTACCGGTTTGCCGGCAAAACTCATTAAAAATGCTTTACGTGGCGCGTTTGTCGCCGTCACCGTATTGGCTTTAGTGTTAGTATTTATCTAGGGGGAAGTCATGGTTAATCAAAATCCAAAACGTTCAAACGAACCACCTGTCTGGTTAATGTTCAGTGCGGGTGGCATGGTAAGTGCTTTGGCTTTCCCGGTGTTAATTCTTATTCTCGGCTTCCTATTGCCTTTCGGTATCGTTAGTCCGGAGAATATCATTGCCTTTGCACACCACTGGCTAGGGAAATTAGTTATTCTCGTTATTACAATTTTCCCAATGTGGGGAGGGTTGCACCGCGTTCATCACGGTATGCATGATATTAAAGTTCATGTACCGGCCGGCGGATTTATTTTCTACGGCTTAGCGACACTTTATAGCGTCATCGTGCTATTTGCCGTGTTCAACTTATAATGTCTCATCCTTAATAAAAAACTCCCGCCATCGGGAGTTTTTTGTTTCTACCTATTTTACAGCACTATATAAAGTCAAAGGCTATCTTGATTAAGTGAATGGATGATAAAAGCGATCTGTCCAAATTTTGAAATTCAGATCAAAGTGCGGTCATTTTTAAATCTAAAATAGAGTAGTGTGTCAGTTTCTTTCTCTCCTTGTGTTTATTTCATCACTTTGAATATCTCACATTTACCTACTATTAGGTAATATATCGTCTTTTTAAATCCGATATAATTAGTCAGGTATTTTACTTAAATCGTAAAATCTCAATGTGTCTGACACAAATTATTAAGTTATCAATATTTTATTTTCTCAAGGAGTGATCAAATGGGACAGTACAAAAAGTTCTGGTACCTGTTAGTCGCCGTATTAATAGGGGCATTCTCTATTCTCGGTTACTACGGATTTGAAATCTACCGTGAAGCGCCACCGATTCCAAAACAATATGTGACGGAAAAAGGCGAACCGGTGATTACACATGACGATATTTTACACGGGCAAACCGCATGGCAAACCACCGGTGGTATGCAATTAGGTTCTGTTTGGGGCCATGGTGCCTACCAAGCACCGGACTGGACCGCTGACTGGTTACATCGCGAGTTAACCAACTGGCTAGACATTGTTGCAAATCAAGAATACGGCAAAAACTTCGCCGATTTAAATGATGACCAACAAACTATCCTAAAAAACCGTTTAACCAAAGAATACCGCGGCAGTAAAGTTGATGAAAATGGCACCGTGGTGCTTTCCGCCAACCGTTTAGCGGCAATAGATAAAACGGCGCAATACTATATTTCTTTATATGGTGATGATCCGGCGAGCAAAGCAACGCGTGAACACTTCGCCATGAAAGACAATACCTTGCCTAGCTTAGAAGCCCGTCAAGATTTAGCAAAATTCTTCTTCTGGACAGCATGGACTGCTTCTGCAGAACGTCCGAATACCCATGCCACTTACACCAACAACTGGCCGCATGAGCCGTTAATCAATAACGTGCCGACACCGGAAAACGTCATTTGGTCTATCGCCAGTATCGTCTTCCTCATTGCCGGTATCGGTTTTGTGGTGTGGATTTGGTCATTTAAACGTCGTGAAGATGAAAAAGATCCTGTTGCACCGGAAGTTGACCCGCTAACCAAATTGCAATTAACGCCATCACAAAAAGCCTTAGGTAAATATTTGTTTACCGTACTTGCGCTTTTCTTCGTGCAAGTGAATTTAGGGGCGATTGTGGCACACTACACGGTTGAAGGTCAGGAATTCTATGGCTTGGATATTTCCCAATATCTTCCATATTCCTTAGTACGTACTTGGCACATTCAAGCGGCATTATTCTGGATCGCCATGGCATTCTTGGCCGGTGGTTTATTCCTTGCACCGATTATCAACGGCGGGAAAGATCCGAAATACCAAAAACTTGGCGTCGATATTCTCTTCTGGGCATTGGTTGTCTTAGTCGTAGGCTCCTTCACTGGTAGCTATTTGGCCATCGCGCACATCATCCCTGAAGAATGGAGCTTCTTGTTCGGTCACCAAGGTTATGAATTCATCGACTTAGGTCGTTTCTGGCAAGCAGTGAAATTCGCCGGTATCTTGTTCTGGTTGGTATTAATGCTACGCGGCACCGTGAATGCGTTCAAACAACCGGGCGACAAAAACTTACTTGCCTTATTCTTCGCCTCTGTTATCGCTATCGGCTTATTCTATGGTCCGGCATTATTCTACGGCGAACACACACACTTATCCGTGATGGAATACTGGCGTTGGTGGGTAGTTCACCTATGGGTAGAAGGCTTCTTCGAAGTATTCTCTGTAGCGGCGCTCTCATTCATCTTCGTAAGTTTAGGGTTAGTTTCACGTCGTACTGCGACTGTGGCAACCATTACTGAAGCGGCATTATTCTTAATCGGCGGTATTCCTGGTACGTTCCACCACTTATACTTCGCCGGTGCAACCACACCAATTATCGCAGTAGGTGCGTCATTCTCAGCACTTGAAGTGGTTCCATTAGTGTTATTAGGTCATGAAGCTTGGGAACACTGGGCAATGCAACAAAAAACACCTTGGATGGAACGCTTAAAATGGCCTCTTTACTGCTTCGTTGCAGTGGCATTCTGGAACATGTTAGGTGCAGGTGTATTTGGTTTCTTAATCAATCCACCAATTTCGCTTTACTATATCCAAGGCTTGAACACTACAGCTGTTCATGCACACGCTGCATTGTTCGGGGTATATGGTTTCTTGGCATTAGGTTTCGTGTTCTTAATCGCACGTTACTTACGTCCAAACACACCATTCAACGACAAATTGATGAAATGGGGCTTTTGGTTGCTTAACAGCGGGTTGGTCTTAATGATCGTCTCCAGCCTATTACCAATCGGTATCATTCAAGGTTACGCGAGTATCTCTGAAGGTTTATGGTATGCTCGTAGCGAAGAATTCATGCAACAACCGTTATTCGACACCTTACGCTGGGTGCGTTTAGTGGGTGATGTCATATTCATCTTTGGTGCGCTTGCATTCTTCTGGCAAATTTTCACCATGGTTTTCTTCAAACCAAAACATATTGCCAATTAAGTAAATTGAGCAAAAAACAAAGCTGCTGATTTTAAATCAACAGCTTTTCATATAAAGAGATACAAAAATAGGGCGGAATTTCCGCCCTATTTTGTTTTCTTATTTCAACGTCACCAGCCAACAATTATGAATTTGCTTATTGCGCTCAAAGTCCAACGGCAAGGTTTTGTGAGAAATTTCCACCGCACTTAAACCTAATTCTTCCAACTTAGCAAAATCCATTTTGAAACCGCGTTTGTTGTTAGAGAACACAATGGTGCCGTTCGAGCGCAGAATGCGTTTTAAATTCGTCATTAACTTAATGTGATCCCGTTGCACGTCCCAACTGTCTTCCATACGTTTGGAGTTAGAGAATGTCGGCGGATCAACAAAAATCAAATCAAACTGACGGTCGCATTTTTCTAACCATTGCAAGCAATCCGCTTGAATCAGTTTGTGTTGTTTACCTTCAATGTCGTTCAACAACAAATTCTGTTCCGCCCAGTTGAGATAGGTATTTGACATATCCACGGTAGTGGTAGATTTTGCCTTGCCGAGCGCCGCATGTACCGTTGCCGAACCGGTGTAAGCAAACAAATTGAGGAAATCTTTGCCTTGCGCCATTTCACCCAACATTTTACGGGTCAGGCGGTGATCCAAAAACAAGCCGGTATCCAAATAATCCGTTAAATTCACCCACAATTTCGCGCCGTATTCGTTCACATAAAAATACTCGCCTTTGTTCGCCAATTTTTCATATTGATTGGTGCCTTTTTGTTTTTGGCGCACTTTCAGAATCAACTTATTGGTTTCAATACCGGTCACTTGCAAGGTAGCATTCACCGCATCCAACAACCGTTGGCGGGCTTTATTTTCATCAATATTTTTCGGCGCGGCATATTCCTGCACCACAATGTGATCAGCATAACGATCCACTGCCAAATTATATTCTGGCAAATCCGCGTCATATAAGCGATAAGCGTCTAGCCCTTGCTGCTTCGCCCATTTTTCAATTTTCTTGATATTTTTTTGCAAGCGATTCGCAAAATCCACCGCGACTTCATACGTTACCGAAGAAGTGCGGTCAAATTCTAGGGCATTTTCTACCGCACTTTGCTCTGTGCGCTCGGCTATTTGATAATTTTTCTGTACGCAATCTAACGGGCCGTTTTTCGCTTTAAACTGACGGTGAGAACGTAAACGCAAGCAATCTAATAGACTTGGTTCACCACTGAAAATAGATGCATTCCAGCCGGCAAATTGTTGTTTTAAGCGTTGCCCAAACACAGAATATAAGGCAATCAGCGCCGGCGTTGTGCCTAAACGTTCGCCGTACGGCGGATTACAAATCACCGTGCCTGCTACGTTCGGACTTGGATTTTTTATCGCCGCCACATCGCCCTGTTGCCATTGCATCAGATGCGCCACGCCCGCATTTTTGGCGTTTTGTTTGGCTTTTTGCAACACACGATGATCCAAATCGAAGCCATAAAAGTGCGGTAGATTTTCACGCTGTTTTTCGGCTTCCGCCAAAGCTAAAGCCTCTTCTTTCACCTTTTCCCACGCTGCCTGATTATGCCCTTGCCAAAAATCAAAGCCCCAATGCAGACGATATAATTGCGGTGCGATTTGTGCTTCCATTTGTGCCGCTTCAATCAATAGCGTACCCGAACCACACATCGGATCCACCAACGGCGTGCCTTTTTGCCAACCGGAACGCAACACAATCGCGGCAGCCAAGGTTTCACGCAACGGTGCTTTGCCCGTGTCTTCACGATAACCGCGCATGTGCAACGCATCGCCGCTTAAATCGAGCGACAGCACTACGTCATCACGATTCAAATACGCATGAATACGAATATCCGGTTGCTCTTTGTCTATGTTAGGACGGGCTCGACCATGGCGTTCAAAATAATCCACAATCCCGTCTTTTACACGCATTGCGCCGAATTGGGTGTGGCGAATTTCTTGGTTCGTGCCGTTGAAATCCACGAAAAAATGGACTTTTTCATCAAAATAATCCAACCAATTCACGCCCACCACAGCGGAATATAAATCCAAATCGCTAAAGACTTTCGCTTGCACGATAGGCAATAAAATACGTGAACTCAAACGGCTCCAAAGCAAAGTACGATATAGGGTTTCGTCATCCGCCCAATAATGCACGCCGCCTTGCGCGACTTTAGCATCCTGCGCGCCTAACTCGGTCAATTCGGATTTCAAAAGCTCTTCAAACCCACGGGCTGTGGTGGCAAAAAGTTGTTTCATAAGGTCTCAATGGTTGGAAAAAATTGGCGGGGATTATAGCAGTTTTAAACGACCAAGTGCGTTGAAGTGCGGTGGATTTTATGGATATTTTAGATTCCTTCTGAAAACCAACCGCACTTTTTAAAGATGCAATACAGAAAATCAGATTTCCCCCCTTAACCAATCACGAAATACATGGATTTTCTTACGTTGGCAATACATTCTAAATCGGGGAATAAGCGGATTAATCAGCCTGCCGCTAACTCATCTTCTGCCATCACGCTACGCGCCAGAGCCCCCCTGTTTGTCGAATAAAAATTGGTTGCCCTAAATACGCTTCAAGGCTTTTTACAAGCTACCTAATGGCAGCGGGCGTAACGTTCAATTCATCAGTCGCAGCCGAAAAACTTTGGCGATGATAACTGACTTCAAAGGCTTGTAGAGCGTTAAAGGAAGCAGATTTTCTTTTCATTACTCTGTAAAAAATTTTATAACTTCCATGAGTTCTTTAAGAAAATCAGTATTTTCATTCAATAATGCATCATGCAATAACCCTGACAAAATAATTTTTCTCGTTTTATCTGGAATTACGCATGGAGATAAGACATTGTGAGATTTTGGGTAATCTCCCCAATGAATACCTAAAGCTTTTTCTGGATTTCCAGAATTTTTATG
>ERZ772874.339-NODE-339-length-24779-cov-8.005824_pt1 | contig 24779 bp, 28 predicted proteins | sample MGYA00580586_ERZ772874 | MGnify/ENA primary metagenome ERZ772874 (study PRJEB29015, sample SAMEA2737952) | human oral metagenome | biome: human oral; feature: human-associated habitat; material: dental | place: China | collected 2154 ... | reverse complement strand
CTTATTAGTCGTCGCGTAGATTAAGTCCATAATTATAGTTTAGCACTATCTGTTTCAGGCAAATCGCACCACAAACCGCATGCTCCGCCCGTGTGGTGTGAAGTCATGGTCAAGACCCCTAGCGTCTAGCAGCATTTTCACGGTGTAGAGGCCGATGCCGCTGCTATCGGCGTGCTGCTTCGCGCTACCAGACGTGCGATAAAACGGATCAAAGACGTGCTTGAGTTGTTGTTTGGTGAGTGGTTTGCAGGCGTTTTCGATGGCTAGTTCGTGCTGGTCGCAGGTGATTGTTATCACACTCCCGGTGTCGCCGTGACGTACCGCGTTTGATACCAGATTCGAGATGACGTGGCGCATCATGTCGCGGTTGGCGCGAATGGTCGTCGGATATGCGTCAATCGTGAAAGTCATACCGCGCGTTTTCGCCAGTAGTATATAATCATCAACCACCTCGGCGATTAGCTTGTCAATCCTCAGCCGCTTTTCCTGACGCAGAGCCTGCTCGGCGACGCTGCCAGAGCGCAAAACGTCATTCACCATCGCCGCCAAGCGGTCAACCTGCGCCACCGATTCCGCCAGGTACTGATCGCGATTTTTATACTCACCGATGTTCAGCTGCATATTCTCGAGCATGATTCTCAGGGCCGCCAGTGGTGTTTTTAGCTCGTGCGAAGCTGCTCGCAAAAACGCGATTTTCTCTTTCTCCAGCTGTGTGATCCGCTTATTTTCATGCTCCAGTGAGCGAATCGTCTGCCACAGATTTTGATAGAGCTCATTGATATTTTGCCCCAGCACGCCGATCTCATCACTGCTACTTACCGGGCAGCGCGCGTCCTTTTCCAGCCGCTGCATGGTCGTGGTCACCGCTGCCATCTGGCGAATCGGCCGCGTCACAAAACGGCTATACATGTACGAGAACACGAGCGCCACTAGCAGCGAGCCGAGCATGGTATAGGGCAATACGCGCAAGGTAGCGAGCTTGGCCTGAGTGACAGGCGCCACGTCGGCCAGCAGCTTGACCGTAATCGCTCGCCCCTGTTTATCCGTCACACTACCCTGCCGCAAAATCACCGAACGCGGATCGACCGTTTGCCCATCAGCGATTTTCACCACGCTGGTATCGACTGGTTTACCGCTGTCTGTCACGATATTGACGGATTGAAAGCCTTGAAAATACTGATCGCGCCCGTCAATCGTCAGCGTGATGTTGACATTTTTCATACTCGCAAATTCCTGGCTGAGGCGGCGCATTTCCTCGGCCGATTTACCGCGCAGCTCGGTGGTCAGCATTGCTAGGTTATTTGCTGCCTGGCGCTCTTTTTGCTGCAGATAAAATTGTGGCATCAAGGTGTAGACCAGCGCGTGCGCCAGGATGATCACTGCTGCGAACAGGCCGATTGATACCAAAAATGTTTTGGGAAATAATTTAAGCCGCTTCATAGCGATAGCCCACTCCCTTTACCGTGGTGATGCAATCCAGGTGCAATTTTTTGCGCAGGTTTTTGATGTAGACATCAATCACCCGATCAAATGGCACCTCGTCGTCGCGCCACAGCTTGTCAATGATGGCCTGCCGGCTCCAGACTATGTTTGGATTATCAACGAGCAGCTTGAGTAGCTGCACTTCCTTAGGCTTGAGGTGCGCATCATTGCCATCATAAAATCCCTGATAAGCCATAAAATCCACCGAGGCTAGGCCGTGCTGCCACAAGGTTTTTTTGACAGACTGTTGGCGACGAAGCAGCGCCCTGATGCGCTTTTCCAACAGCACCAGTGAAAACGGCTTACTCATATAATCATCCGCTAGCTCGTCAAAACTCGCAACCTGCGTCGGCTCATCATGTAGCGCCGTCAGCATCAGCACCGGCACGTCGCTAGTCTGGCGAATACGCCGCAGCACTTCAATGCCACTCATCTTTGGCAGCATGATATCGAGGATGATGACATCTGCTTTGGTATATTTCTCCAGAGCCTCCTCGCCGCTGGTTGCCGTTAGTACTGTAAAACCCTGCTGGCGGAGGAATTGCTCGGTGCCAGTCCGCAGGGTGGGTTCGTCTTCAACAATAAGAATCGTTGATGTCATATAAGTAGTATACCGAAAGTGCCGCCCGTGGTAAACGGGCGGCAGGGGGCGCGTGGTCAGCGTCAAATTGGGACGCTTGGGTCGTATTAGCGGACGCCGACCACTTGCAGGCGCCGGGTGGTGCGACCGAGACCGAGAGAGATGGTTTCGGTGGCGTGGCGGTTGAGGAGGCTTTGTCCGAGGGGGCTATCGACCGAGATGCGGCCGTCAGACGGATCAGCCTCGAGGCTGTCAACGAGGGTGTAGCGAAAGAGCTGACCTTGCTGATCGATAAGATCAACCACCGAGCCAATGGCGATGCGTAGCCGATCACGCTTACGCGGCAGCGGCTTGGCGGTCTTGAGTGCAGTGCGTTTCTCGGCGAGTTTACCATGGACGTTTTCGAGATTCATAATAATGTCACTGCGGCGGAGTTTGTCGTCGCGAGACTTGGCGCGGCCGATGTCACGCAGTTCAGCTGAGAGTGCTTTTTCGCGGATTTCGAGTTCGTTGATCTGCTTGTGTAATTCTTTGAAGCCTTTTTTACTGAGATATGTTGTCGTATTCATTCTTACCCTTTCCGGTGAAGCTCACCTCACCTGCGACCTATTACACCATGGTATTCTGAAAATTAGCTGAAAATTACAAAAAAGCATAAGAAAAGCCATACCACCAGAGGTGAATTACAGAGTTTTTGGTAGTGAAATGGTGAACGTTGTGGTGCCCTTGCGGCTGGCGGCGGTGAGTTGGCCACCGAGGGCGCCGGCCAGTTGCTTGGCGAGACTGAGGCCAAGGCCGTAGCCACCACTGCCCTGCTCGCCAGAGAAAAATCGCTCAAAAATATGCGGTAAGTCGCGCGCCGCGATTTGGCCATCGTTCGTCAGACAGACGGTGATGCGGTGATTGGTAGCCTTGATGTCAACCTGGACGCGAGACTTACGCGGGCTGTGGCGCAGGGCGTTGTCGAGGATGATGGCGATCAGTTCGCGAACGATGAGGCGATGGCTGGTCAAGGTGATGGCCTCGTCGGTGATCAGTACGGTGCGCGCATCGGCCTTGCGTTCAGTGATCAGCTTTTTGGTGAGGTCGGTGATGTCAAAGCTTTCGGTGGTGGTTTCTAATTGTCGATTGGCAGACGATAGTTTGAGCAGCGTCTCGGTCAGCTGTGTCAGGCGGTCGGTCTCTTCAAGTGTGCTCTGCAGCGTCTGGCGAAGCGATGCCTTGCTGGCGCGCTGGTCGGACAATGCCAGCTCGGCCTCGGCCTTGATGACAGCCAGTGGTGTGCGCAGCTGATGGCTGGCGTTGGCGGTAAAGCGCGACTGGGCGTCATGTGCTGCCTCGATCGGCTCAAGCGTCCGCCGGGCCAAGATGTAGGCACAGACACCGCCGCTGAGCAGTACGATGAGGTTGAGATAGCCGAGGCTGATCAGTAGATTGGTGGTTGAAATTGATGGATGGTCGCGGATAATGGTGGTTTCGGTGTGGCCGTCGGTTTTGTGGTGTTTACTCCAGTTGCTGAGTTGGATATCGAGTTCGGAGCTGGCGACCTGAAAGATAATACCACTAAATAGCAAGCTGACGGTCATCAGAATGAGCAAGTACCAGCCGGCGAGTTTGAGTGTTGCCGAGAAAAATAATTTCACTCGCCAGCCTCCAATTTATACCCAAAGCCGCGCACGGTATGAATCAGTGGCCGGCGAAATGGCTTGTCGATTTTTTTGCGCAGCTGCTTGATGTAGGCCTCGACGTTGTTGGGTAAAATATCGGCATCAAAATCCCATACATGGGCGATCAATGTGTCTTTGCTGAGTGTCTGGCCGGGGTGGCGCGCCAGGTATTCGAGGAGCGCGTACTCCTTACTGGTCAGGTCGATTGAGGTGCCGGCACGAGTGACGGATTGCGTTGTTTGGTCGATCACGAGATCGGCGATCTGGAGCGTGTCTGGCTGTTGAATCGGCGGGCGCCTGAGGAGCGCTCGCACGCGGGCGGTGAGTTCGGCGATGGCAAAGGGTTTGACGAGGTAATCATCAGCACCGCTGTCCAGGCCGAACGTCTTGTCCTCGGTCGTCCCCAGTGCTGTCAGCAGCAGAATCGGCATATCCTTGCCCTGCCCGCGTAAATCCTGCACGATGTCCGTGCCGCTCCGTCCCGGTAGCATCCGATCAACGACCAATAGATCATACGGCTCACTCATCGCCATATTCAGCCCCTCATCTCCGTCATGCGTCACGTCCACGGCATGATGCTCACGCCGCAGCGCCTCAGCAATGATCCGGGCAATCTTTCGTTCGTCTTCGATGATAAGGAGGCGCATGAGTATATTATATAAAATATTTTGCTAGTGTGTATAGTGAGCATCTCATACCTGGAGTTGCTCAACACAGTATATAGGCTTATAATTATAATCAATGCATCTGGACGATAAAACATTTACCAATCTACTAATCATTTGTCAGGCTCTTGATGCGAAGTTCCCTCATGGTGCTGACATATTCCAGCGCGTATCGCGGTTGTGCGAGGAGAGTGGCGAGCTTGCTAGCGCCGTTAACCACCTTGAAGGTATGGGCGTCAAGCGCCGCAAACACGGCCAGCCGCAGTATGATAATCTCATCAAAGAGATTCAGGATGTCATGCGCTGCGCGGTTGGTATAGCTATGCATTACGGAGTAGAGCGTGAAGTTGTAGCGGCGATAGCTCGGAGCGCCGAGGGAGTAGAGCGAAAATAAGATATAGTGCCTTATACCCCCCTGCTCCACCCACATAGTGTATAATAAGCAGAAAGAAAGGGAGATATATGGGACGAGACACAGCAAAACAGCAGCGACCGATTGTCGAGATTCGTCATTTTCGGATGGCGTTTGGCGACAAAACGGTCATCCAGGACCTCAGTTTCGAGGTGCGACGCGGCGAGGTGTTTGGATTTTTAGGCAGCAACGGCTCGGGAAAGACGACGACACTCAGGGCGCTACTGGGGTTATACGAGCCGACGGCCGGCGAGCTGCTGGTTGACGGCAAGCCGTACACGGTCGAGGATAGCGTCAAGCTAGGCTATCTCCCAGAGGAGCGCGGCTTGTACAAAAAAGAAAAAGTCATCGACACCATGATTTATTTTGGTCGATTGAAGGGACTCGGCAAAGAAGAAGCTCGTACATTTTCCATGAACTATTTGGAGCGAGTTGGTTTGAGCGACAAGGCAAAGATTCGGCTGGACAAATTATCAGGCGGCCAGCAGCAAAAAATTCAGCTGGGCGTGACCATCATGGGTGACCCAGAACTGCTTATTTTGGACGAGCCGACTAAGGGTTTTGACCCAGTTAATCGCCGACTACTAATGAACATCATTGAAGAGCGCCGCAAGGCTGGCGCGACGGTGATATTTGTCACCCACCAGATGGAAGAGGTCGAACGACTATGCGACCGGCTGATTCTACTAAAAGACGGCCAGGCAGCAGCGTACGGTACGCTAGCAGAGGTGAAAAAGCAGTTCGGCGGTGCGTCAATGGATGATATTTTCGTCAAGGTTTATGGCGGTGAGAAGCAGGAGGTACGTCATGAGTAAGATGCATAATTTCGGGATGGTATTCAAATTTGAGGTGCTGCGTACCTTGAAGAAGCCAACTTTTTGGCTGATAGCGCTAGGTTTTCCGGTCATGATTGGGCTGGTTTTCGGTATTGTTATTTGGTCAAATCAGGCGACCAAAGAGGCGGCCGATAAGCTTCAAGAACAAAAGTTTAGCATTACTATGACAGATCATTCAAAGCTAATCAAGCCGGAAGTCGCGGCGGTGATGAAAGTCCAATCAGTTGACTCCGAAGCTGAAGGTGTCGAAAAAGTCAAACGCCGTCAGACGGATGCGTATTTCTATATACCGAAGAATCTTGAGAAGGACACGATCAGGATATACGGCCAAGATACGGGGGTTTTCGAGAACAATAAGTACGAGGCGGTTGTCCGCACACTGCTGAATCAGTCGGTTGATAGTAGGGTCACCGGATCGGAAGCGGCAGTGATCAAGCAGAAAATTAATTCGTCACTCAAGACCTATAAAGACGGTAAAGAAAGCGGCGGTGTGAACGAGATGATCGTGCCAGGGTTCTTCCTAGTGCTGTTTTATATGCTCGTTGCCTTCTTTAGTAATCAGATGCTGACGAGTACTGTCGAGGAGAAAGAAAACCGCACTGTGGAGATGTTGCTGACAACGGTGCAGGCCAGGACGTTGATTATCGGCAAGATTTGGGCGTTGATCGCTCTATCGCTGATTCAGGGGATGGTTATCGTTGTGCCGGTGTTAGCTGCCTACTTCGGATTTGGTTCGCAGCTACATTTGGCTAGCTTTGACCTGTCGCAAATTGTATTTGATCCGACAAGGATTGCTATTGCTGTCGCGTTATTCGGCGCGAGCTTTACCATGCTGACCGGTTTGTTGGTGGCTATGGGGGCAATGATGCCGACTGCCAAGGAGGCAGGTTCGTGGGTTGGTCTGGTGATGATATTGCTGTTTGGGCCGCTGTATGCCGCGTCAGTATTTGTCTCATACCCAGAGTCAACCTTCTCGATGGTCATGTCGTACTTCCCGCTTACGGCGCCGATTCCGCTGATGATTAGGAATACGGTTGGCAATTTGTCGCTCATTGAGGCCTTGATCGGCGTAGCGGTCTTGGTGGTGTCTGTGGCGTTGATTATGATGCTGGCGGTGCGGATTTTCCGCTACGGCGCGATGTCATATGACAGCAAGCTATCTCTGTCGGCGTTGCGGATGAAGCGAAAAGCTGATAAAGTTTAGACTATGAAAGTACGCATTGAAATAGACACCAAAACATTTGTGCGGTTTTGGCTGGTGGTGATTGGCTTTGGGCTGGCGGGGTTGATGATTTATTCGGCGCGGGATGCGCTGATGGTACTTGGGACGGCGTTGTTTCTGGCGCTGGCACTGAACGCGCCGGTGCGTAAGTTGGCATCGTGGCTGCCCGGCAAAAGTCGGCTGGGCGGGACGGCGCTGGCCTTTGCGCTACTGATCATTATCTTGACTAGTGTAATTTGGTTCGTGGTGCCGCCGCTGGTGCAGCAATCAGCTAAGTTTGCCGAGACGCTACCTGGCCTCGTCAATGGTGTTAATGAGCAGTGGCACGGGCTGAAGAGCTTTGTCGAGCAGAATGGTTTGCAGCCGCAGATTGATTCGCTGATGAATAATATCCGCGGCCAGGCATCCAGTTGGGCAGCAAGTTTTGGCGCGAATATCCTCGGCAGTATCGGCTCGCTGGCGTCATTTTTGGCATCGGCCTTTCTGGTGCTGGTACTGACATTCTTGATGCTGCTGGAGGGTCAGGAATGGATGGAGCGGCTGTGGCGGTTGTATCGGGATGAACAGCGGCGCGACCATCACAAGGTGCTGGTTGGCAAGATTTATAATGTGGTAACTGGCTACATCGTCGGGCAGCTGACGGTGTCAGGAATCGGCTCGCTGTGCGCCGGGGCGTTTGTATTTGGCATGAGCTGGTTCATTCCGGAGATCGCGGCCAACTTGGCAATGCCGACGATTCTGCTGGTGTTCCTACTCAGCCTGATCCCAATGTTTGGGGCAACGATCGCCGGTGTGGTGGTGGGCCTGATGCTGATGCTCAATAGCGTATCAGCGGGCGTCATTTATCTCATCTATTTCGTGATCTACCAGCAGATTGAGAATAATTTTATCGCGCCAGTCATTCAGGGCAAGAAAGTCGAGCTGTCGGCACTGGCGATCTTGGTGGCGATAACGGTTGGGCTGTACGTTGGTGGCTTGGTTGGTGGTGTGGTGGCTATTCCGATCGCTGGGTCGCTCAAGGTGCTGATGGACGATTATCTGGCGCATAATCGCGGGTCGCAGACGCCGCCTCGCCGCTCGCCGCTAAAAAAGGCGCTCAAAAAAGCCGCCAAGGAAGCCAGCTAAGGTAAGTACCGCGAGAGATTATCGGTACGACCAAACTTGACCAGATGGGGTGTCGCGTAGCGCGATGCCTTTTTCGTCGAGTTGAGCGCGAATGTCGTCGGCGGCCTGCCAGTTTTTGGCGCGGCGAGCTTGCTGGCGCTCGAGGATGAGCCGTTTGGCCTCATCATCAATGTCTGGCGTGGCGTCCATCAGCCCTAGGCCCAGCACCTCATCGACCGCCTCGAGTAGCTGCAATAAACCGCCGCGGTGAATCTTCTCCAGTGGCGCATGATCCAGCCGTGAAAATGCCTCGTCGATCAGCGCCACGGCTCCTGGTGTATCCAAATTATCATTCAACTTTTCGACCAGCGCCTGCCGCGCCGCTAATAGCGACACTGCGCCTTCCTGCTCATCCTTCTCGTCGTCATCATCCAGCGTGTCGTGCGTCTGGTGTCGCAGCGCCGTATAGCCGCGCCAATGGTCCAGCCGCGCCTGGGCTGCCTCCAAAATCTCCCAGGTGAAATTGCCCTCGGTTTGGTAATGTTTGCTGAGGATTGCTAGCTTAAAAGCCATCGGGCTAAAGCCGCGGGCGGTGATGTTGCTGAGGGTGATGATGTTGCCGAGCGACTTACTCATCTTGCGGCCATCCACCTTGATGTGGTTATTGTGCAGCCAAATTTGAGAGAATTGCTGTCCGGTCAGGCTCTCGCTCTGGGCAATTTCGTTGGTGTGATGCACCGGAATGTGGTCAATGCCGCCGGTGTGAATATCAATTGTATCGCCCAGCGTCTCTCGAGCGATGGTCGAACATTCCAAATGCCAGCCCGGAAAACCGACGCCCCACGGGCTGTCCCACTCCATGTCTCGCTTGGTGTTGGTTGGTGAAAATTTCCAGACGGCGAAGTCGGTGATGTTGCGCTTACCTGCCACGCTGACTCGCGCGCCAGCCTTCAGCCCGGCTACGTCCAGCCGCGCTAATTTTCCATAATCCGGCAGTCGCGACGTATCAAAATACATGCCATCGCCATCAATTTTATATAAAAATCCCTTCTCGTCTAGCCCCTTGGCAAAGTCAATCTGCTGCTGGATATAATCTGTTGCCCGCACCAAATGGTCGGGCTGCACTAATTTCAGCACCTCGTAGGCTTCGTGCTCGGCGATGGCGATGTACTGCTCGGCCACATCCCAAGCGGTTTTGCCCTCGCGGCGCGCCCCCTTCTCCATCTTATCCTCGCCATTATCATCATCGCTGGTCAAATGTCCAACGTCGGTAATATTTTGCGTGCGAATAACCGAGATGTCCTGCCAGCGCAGCAACCGTACCAACACATCCCAATAAATATAGCCAACCCAGTTGCCAATGTGCGGCTGCGAATACACCGTCAGCCCGCAGGTGTACATGCGAACCGTCTGCCCGTCAAGCGGCTGGAGTTCATCTTTGTGGCGAGTGAGGGTGTTATGGAGCTTCATCGGTTTTATTGTACAGGAAAAAGCAGAGATTGGCGAGTGGCCCTACCCCCCGTCGCAACTGAGCGCTACCCCCCGTATCTCAGTCGTTATCTAGGTGGCTGTAGGATCTACCCGTGCCTATGGTATGATGATCCTAGGAAGTGCAAGGCGAGAAAGGCAATATATGGATACAACCCTGTTTCAGTACTGTCAAAAAATAGTGCTATTCAATCAAGACGGCTCTGCCGTGCTGCTCGCTAGGCGCCGCGGGGAGGCTGATTATGATGGCGTGTTCTCGTTTATTGGCGGCAAGTTGGAGTCGACGGATGGCGGCCCGGTGAATGGTCTTCGGCGGGAGAAAAATGAGGAAATTGGCTCGGCTGCTAAAATTGCGGTGGTAACGAGTATCAGCATTAATGAATATTTTGTCAAAACTAATGGGCAGGCCATGGTGCTGCCGCACTATTATGCCCGGTTTATTGGCGGTGAAATTATGCTCAATGATGAGTATTCTGAATATCGGTGGGTGAACCTACGTGAGTTAGATCAGTTTGAACCAAAGATTGAGACAGTTGCCCCTATGATTGAGGCTGTCCAAAAAATTATGCGAGTTGCCACCGAGGCGGATTATCGAGAGATATAGACATGTATTGGCCGCCCCCCGCTCGCTTAAATGCCGGCCTAGATTTACGGTATTTTCTGTATCGAGTTCGCTTTCGTCGTTTCCGACTCATCAGCATAGACACGCATTCATGGAGCGAACATGACAAGCAGAGCTGACAGAGGTTCGCGGGAGGCTAGTCTTTCGGGGGCCAAAAGGTTACAATGAGTACCCATCCTGTGTCCTTTGTCTTGTAGCAGTTTGCATGCGCTACGGGCAGGATAGTTTCCAGACAATGTCTTAGGCCTCCCTCCAAGAGACCTCTTGCTAATTCTAAGGGGGTGTTGACCGGTTCCTGGTATAATCCGCATCCGTCTGCAAGACGGCTCCACTTTCGCCGCCACCGCCATGGCATGTCGGACAGGGAGATTGATGCAGATATAGTTGTCTCTTCTTTGGAGCCTCCCTCAGCAAGGGTTTGTATCACCCGGCGGCGGAGCTGCGCGATTGCTTGCATCCACTGGGGAGTCGGCTCCAGTTGGCGTCCGAGCTCGGCGGCCTCACCTCTGACACGCTGCAGGAAAGCTTCCTCCTGTCTGCGCCGTTCGGCGATGCGCCAAGCCTTAAGTTCTTCTTGGTCATCGCGGTAGTCCTCAATAGCCTTGCGTGAAATTTGCTCCATACCTGTTATATATCACTAATAGAACAAAATGTCAATGAAATTGAAGCAACAATGTGGTATTATATGTCTTTTTCGGCGTTTTTGGCTTGCTTGTAGGCCTTGGTGACTGGCGCTAGACCGCGGGCGACGCGTTCGCGATTGGCTTTCAGCTGCTTTTCGTCGCGGAAGGATAGTTTGATGGGTGTGCCGGCGAAGTTGAAAGCTTCGCGCAGGGTGCGCTCCAGGTAGCGTTTGTAGCTCCAGTGGACGAATTTGAGGTTGCTGCCGTAGATGACGAACCATGGCGGGGCCGTGTCGGTCTGGACGATGTAGCGGAGCTTTGGATGCGAGTTCTTTAGGCCGGCTGGCGGATGAGCGGCGACGGCTTTTTGCAAGAGGTCGTTGAGGACGCGGGTTTTGCACTCTTGGCGGCGGCGTTTGTAAATATCAAGGGCTAGGTCGAACAATTTGGCGACATTTTGGCCGGTGACTGATGAGGTGAAGATCAGCGGCGCGTAGGGTGTAAATTTGAAATGATAGCTAATTTGCGGCGCTAGTTCGTCGCGGGTGTAGGCGTCTTTGCCTTCGACGGAGTCCCATTTGCTGACCACCAGCACTAACCCCTTGCCCGCCTCGTCGATGATGCCGGCCAAGCGCTGATCCAACCCAACGTTCAATTCATTGACGTCCATCAAGAGGAAGCAGATGTCGGCTTCGTTGATGGCCTGCATGGTGCGCAGGACCGAGAACTTTTCGATACCAGTCTCTTGCTTGCCCTGGCGGCGGATGCCGGCGGTATCGAGTAGTTCGATGGTCTGGCCGTGGTAGCGGACTTGGACGCGGTTGACGTCGCGGGTGGTGCCGGCGACGTTGGCGACGATGGCTTGCTGCTTGCCCGCCAGGGTGTTGAACAGATTGCTTTTGCCGACGTTTGGCCGGCCGATCAAGGCGACGCGGATGATGTCGTCAGGTTCGGCGGCGGTGGCTGGCGGGATGAGATCGGCGATGCTATCGAGCAGCTCGGAGATGCCGACATTGTGCTCGGCGGAGGTTTTGATGATGGTTTTGATGCCGAGGCGCTTGAATTCGTCGGTTTGGAGTGAGCCTTTGAGATCGGCTTTGTTGGCGACGAGAAGGACGGGCTTGCCGCTTTTTAAGGCTTTTTTGGCCAGTTGACGGTCAGCGTCTGATGGGTAGACGGTGGAATCGACCATGACGAGAATGACGTCGGCAGCGGCGGAGGCATCGGCGATTTGGTCTTGGATGGTGGCTTCGAATTCGTCTTCGGCGGGTTTGAGGCCGGCGGTGTCGATGAGCCAGAATTCGGCGGTTGCACTCGTGCCACGCTCCTGCGCTGGAGTACTCTTTTCGCTCAAATCTCCACTGGAGATTTCTCGCGAGCGTTCGGCTGAAACGTCCGCTTCTCGCGAACGTTTCACAGCCTCCAGCGCAGGAGGTGTCGCGAGTGCCGCATTCTCATGAGGAGACGAAGCGCGGCGCTTATACGAAACTTTGCCAAAGACGTTGTCGCGGGTGGTGCCGGCTTCGCGGGCAACGATGGCGGTGCGAGCGCGCGTTAGGCGGTTGAACAGCGAACTTTTGCCAACGTTAGCTTGGCCGATGATGGCGACGGTAGGTAATTTATGAGACATAATTACGCTTATTATACCAGAGGCGTGAGGATTTAGCGAGGATAAGCGTTATATGCTGGATCCGACTAGACCAAAGCGGTATAGCGAATAATAGACGATGCATCCGACAAAGAGGGCCGCCAGGAAAAATGCCAGGTAGCTGCTGCCGCGCCAGACGTGTTTGGTTGACGATTTCTCGGTGTGTTTTGCGCGGCGCCGGGCGATGATGGCGAATGTCATGAGTCCGGCCAAGATTACGACTTCAATACCTAATGCATACAGATTCAGCCCGAACTTTGGCTCCTGACCCAGCGGGATGACGTGCGGCTCGGCGATGTATGCTTGTGTTTCGTCAAGCAGGCAGACCTTGCGCTCGCGAACCGGCGTAATGATGAACATCGCGAAATCTTGTGGATGCGTAAACGGCCGTTGAGGATAAAAGTGACTTTCTCGCCAGTGATACGGAACACCAGGTGAAAATGGATTAACAACAGGCATGCACATGCTGGTAGTATAGCACGGGGTTTTGGCGAAAGGCAATGAAAATAGCCCACCGAATGAGCTCAAGCTGTATGCGAGTATTCAACCCGAGAGATAGAAATCCTACCTCAATCAGATTGAGCGCATACGGCGGGCTATTTTCGGTGGGCTTAGCCCTTCCTCTTCTCAAATCCCTCCTTGGCGACCATAGCCATAATTATGGCACTGACGAGGTTCAGCGTCGCCACGCCAACAAAGATGGCGATTATCCATGCGTCAGCTATGAGGCTGACCTTGATCGCTAGAGTTAGATAGTGTATCGCAGTTATTAGGTTAAGCATGAATACCACGAGGGCGATGACGACCATGATTACGCCTTTCTTGAAAAAGCTCAAAGCTAAAGGGCGACTTCTGCCCCTTATCGAAAACTTTGAGCTAGAAGCTGATATATATATATCACTAATAGAACAAAATGTCAATGAAATTTAAGCAAAAATGTGGTATAACATGCGTTTTTTGATGCCTGAGGAGGCCTAGGTAGTCAGTGGCCTTTCAGTAAATTCCCCGCGCTTGATGTCGCCGAGAGTGTAATTGCCAAAGTCTGTGCGGTGGAGTTTGGTGACGGTGTAGCCGAGAGCGGCAAAGGTGCGGCGGATTTGGCGGTTGCGACCTTCACTCATCTGGACAATCCAGCGGTGGTCGTCGCCCTCGTGCTGGCGCTCCAGCGTCAAGTGGCTGGGCCCGTCAGGTAGCTGCACGCCAAAGTCATTGATCATTTGCCGATGGAGCGGTTGGAGCGGTTGGTTGAGCGTCACCAGATAGCGCTTCATTTTATAAAACGACGGGTGTGTCATCTGGTGAGCAAAATCGCCGTCGTTAGTGAGGAGGATGAGTCCAGAACTGTCTTTGTCCAGGCGACCGACGGGCTTGAGGTGATGGAGGTCTTTCGGTAATAATTCGTAAATGGTTGGCACGCCGCCCTGCGAGGCGCGCGAACAGAGGTAGCCGACGGGTTTGTGGAGGAGAATGAGCTGGTGGGTTTGGGCGGTGAGTCGTTCGTTGCCGTGGCGAATAATGTCGGTCGTGGTGATGCGCTGACCCAGCTTGGTGGGCTGGTCGTTCACGGTGACCGTGCCCCGCTCAATTAGTTCGTCAGCCTGGCGTCGCGACACGCCAAGCGCCAGCGCCACGAATTTGTTGAGGCGCTGGGCGGATGAATTGGTAGAATCGGATGGTTGCGTTGGTGTCGTCATACTAGGAGGCTACCGGTGGTTGCGGCGGAAAGGCGTTGGTCGGCGGCTGGGGGGCTGTTGGCTGTGCTGGCTCTGTCATGGGGGATGGCTCTCCTCCAGGAGTCGAGGTCTGCTCTGGTTCAGGCGTTGGAGCTGGGTCGGTCGGCATCGGCGCCGGGGTGGGCAGGACGAATGGTGTATCGTCATCTTGTGGTTGTGATGATGCCGCGTTGGCGAGCTCGGCATTGATCGCGGTACCAGCATCAAGCGATTGGTCATCAGCTGGCGTCGGTAGCGGCTCGAGTGCATCAAGCGTCAGGTCGCCGTGCGGCTCGGCCATGGCATCCGGCGTCGGTAGTGTGAAGTTGTCTGAATCTGGCGCTGGCTGTGGTGAGGCCTGTATAGACTCGAGCTGATCGCTGAGCTCCTGCTCCATCATCTTGGACATGTCTGGCTGTGGTTCTTGGCTCAGTGGCTGGATCACCCGCTCACCACCGTGGCTGGTCGGCTGCGGCGATGGTGATGAGGCCGGTGCTGTTGGCTGTGGCAAGGTGTCGGTCGGGGTGGTCGGTGCTGCTTCAGGAGATGGGATCGGCGCTGGCTCAGAGACCGGAGGTTGCTCTACCTCGGGTGCTGGAGTTGGCGCTGGGTCGGCTGGCGTCACTGGTTCTGTGGCGGCCGGGTCGGTGGTTTGCTCAGTCGATGCGGACGGAGCTGCCGGCGTCGGCGCGGTGCTCGGTAGGACGAACGGTGCTGGGTCGGTTGCTGGAGGGGTTGAATTATCTGGATTAGCTTGAGCGGGTGCGATGGCTGAATCATCGTGGACCGTCGGAGTTATCGGTGCGGTTGGTGCCGGGGTGACAACTATCTCTGCCGGTGATGGCAAGGTGACTGCCGGAGCGTCTTGTTGGGCGGTTGGCGCCGCTAACGGTGCGTTGGCTACCGCGGGTTCTGCGGCCGGCTCGGGCGCGACGGGAGTCGGTTCTGGCGTGTCACCGAGTACCTCGTGGACCGTGCGCACCACGTCTTCGATGCCGACTTGCGACTTGACGAGGTAGCGATCAGCGCCGAGAGCTTCGCCACGTTGCCGCTGGTCTTCGGATGACAGCGCGGTCATCATGATGACTTTGACGTCGCGTGTCTCGGTGGTCGAACGCAAGATATCCAGCATGTCAAAGCCAGAGATCTTGGGCATCATCACGTCACTGACGATCAAGGCCGGGCGTTCTTTGATAGCCATAGCCAAGGCCTCTTCACCGTCGCCCGCCGAAACGATGTCGTAGCCCTCAGCTAGTAACCTGACGCCGTAAATCTCGCGCAGGCTTTTGTCGTCTTCTACTAGTAAAATCTTTGTCATAACTACCCCTACTATACCGAAGTTTGCGCCAAAATACTATAGTGGTTATGGTTTTTGTTGGGCAGCAGCTGGCTCTGGGGTAGCGAGTGGTGTTGATGGTGTGGGCGTAGCGGTTGGTTCAGGGGATGTGGGTGTGGCAAGAGGCTCGGGGGCTGGGTCGGGCGGTGTGGATGGTATGGCGGCCGCGGGAGTGGTTGGTTCAGTTGGTGGCGTGAACATCAGCGGCAGCGGACTAAAGTTGGGCGGCGGCACCGGCGGCGTGGCCGGCTTAGTTAGGAGGGTATCGGCGGCGTCCGGTTGGGTGGCATTGATCGGGACGGTTGGCTGGACGGCGACAGCGGTTGGCGGTTCGGTGGCTAGTGGTGGAGCAGCGGGTGCGGGGATGGTTGGTAATTGACGCATAGCTTCGTCGGTGCGGGTGCGAGGGATCTCGAGAAAGAAGGTGCTGCCCTTGCGGTATTCGCTGATGACGAATAGGCGGCCAGACATCGCCTCGGTCAGGCGGCGGCTGAGATACAGGCCGAGGCCGGTGCCGCCGATCTCGCGGGTGTCGGAATTGTCGACGCGGTAGAACTTTTGAAAGAGGTGTGGCAGGTCTTCGGCGGGGATGCCGATACCACTGTCTTGGACGCTGATGGTGATCGTTTTGTCATCGCCAGTGATATCTACGACCACTTCCCCGTCGGGCGTGTACTTGATGGCGTTTTCGATCAAGTTAGAAACAACTTCGCGGAGATGATCGGCGTCAACGTTAGCGTAGTAGGCTGGCTGGACAGTGGCGGCGGCGTCCGGACGGAAGGTGCAGACGAGGCCTTTTTCGGCGGCACGTGGTGCCAGGCCCTCAAAAATCTCGCCGACAAAGGTGGTGATATTGATGATCTGCGGCTCATTCTTGAGGCGGCCATCTTCGGCGCGGCTGATGTCGAGCAGATCTTGGAACAACCGACCCAGGTGCTGGGCCGAGGCATGGGCCTTGGTGATGAAGTCGCGCGCCTTGTCATCAATGTGGGCGGTGGCTGGATTGAGCGCCAGGCCGAGGTAGCCCTCGATGGAGGCGACGGGCGTGCGCATTTCGTGACTGGCGGTAGAGATGAATTCGGCTTGCTGGCGCTCCTCGGCTTTTTCCTTGGTGATGTCGCGAAAGACGACGATGATACCTTCGCTATCTTTGCCGACCGGTGAGGCGACGATGGAGACGAGGATTTGCTTGTCAGAGGCGGTGCGGAGGAGCAACTTGTCGGAGTGCGCCGGTCGATTATTGATCAGTGACTGCATCACCGGGTTTTCGGTGACGGTGACGTCTTTGCCGTCGGCGGTGACTAGTTGAATGACGCTTTGCCATTTGAGGCCGAGGGCGTCGCCTTGGTTCCAGCCGATGATCCGCTGGGCTGAGGGGTTGATTAGCTCGATATTGCCCTCGCGTGAGATGGCCAGCACGCCGTCGTCGATGGTATTGATGACGATGTCAGAGGTGCCCTCGGCGGTGGATAGCTTGGTGCGGAGTTCAGAAATGTCGCCAAGTTTGCTGACGCGCGGCTGATGTCGCCAGATGATAAAGCCAAGAGTTAGTGGCGCCAGGCCAAAAAATAGGGCGCCAATCGTGGCGATGGGACTGGCGTGCTGGGTGATGGCGGCAGTGGTGATGGCGGTGACGACGAGGAGGCTGATACCGAGGACGACGGGCCAGCCAAAGAAGCCGGCGAACACTGCGGCGCTAAGCCAGGCGGCGGCGAATGGCGAGGCTAGAAAGCCGCTGGTGGCGACCAGCGAGCCGACGGCGATGATGATCAGGCCATAGACGGCGATGGATGCGGCGGTGATGGCTCGACGCGGTAGCCACAGACAGAGGATGAGGGCGGCGAGGCTGACGAGGGCGCTGATGGCGGCGGCGAGGTCGGTGATGGCTTCGCCGATGGGTAGCCGGTAACCGGTCGGGATAAAACGCGCCCAAGCATAGAGGAGGACGATGACCAGCCCGACGAACAAGGCCGCCTCGCATAGTCGCCGCAGCCAAAATCGCGACAATTCACCGACTTGTGAAATATCCCCCGCCCACTTCATGCTTGTATTATAGACCGAGACGAGCAAAAATGATACCCACATTGAGCCACGTCACGGCAAGTCAAGAATGGTACGCGTATTCAGCTGCCCCGAGGGGCGTGCTTAGCCCTTCCCCAAAATCGCCTCGAGCATTTTCATTCGCGAGGCCATGATGGCAGGAATGGCGCCGCTGATGATGGCGACCACTAGCACAACCTCGGCACGGAATAGCAATTCCCACCACGATATGTTGAGTGTCACGTCAGCAATTGGCAGACTGAACGGATGTGCCACTACATACGGCACCAGCCCGCCGAGGAAAATTGCCAAGCCGACCGCTATACCGCACACCGCATAAAATAGCGCTAGTAGAACATAGCTAAAGACGATCACTCGCGGCTTGACACCAATTGCCCGCTGAATGCCGATTTGTCGCCGCTTGTTGATGATGTCAACGTAAATCACGATGAAGATCGTCACCGCCGCAATGATAATGCCGACTATCAGCATAATGGCGTTGAGCGACTGAAAGCTACCGGTAATCGTATCCATAACCGTCGCTCCGTCACGCCAATCGTGAACGCGCAGGCCCGGATAGTTCAGGTCAGTAAGTGCTCGTTGCACCGACGCCTCCTTGCCGCGGCTGGTGCGCACGACGATCATGCTGGCATCGTTTTCGCCAGCTGCCAAACGGCTCGGCATGCCGCTGGTGAGCTTGCGCCATAAACCGCGCGAGATGTACGCTTGAATATCTGCATTATAGAACTTCGTCGAGGTAATACCGCCGACCTTAACGTCGACCTTTTTACCGTTAACATTTATCGTTACCCGATCGCCAACTTTAACCCCCTCAAGCGAACCTCTCTCGAGCAACCGGCTGCCCAGCACGATCTCGTCGTCGCCCGTCAAAAACGTTCCGTCCGACACGCGGTTAGCGACCTCCAGGGTTTGGCAAAAGTCTCGCGGATTAACGACATTGATCCGGGCCTGCACTTGCTTGTCATCGTTATATCCTAATACCGCCGGCACAGCCAAGATTTTGTCAGCCGCCGTCACGCCGTCGATGCGTTTGATCTCGGCCAGCTTATCATCGACATTGGTGATGTACTCGCCGGGCTTTTTGACATCGATATAGGCTTCGCCGACCATCAGGTTCTTGATCTGCGATTCAATCGCCGAGGTGACGCCAGCTAGCAGCGACGATATGAAGGCTAGATTAATGAACGCCACCGCCACTAGCAGCGTCGTCAGGCCCAGCGTCCACTTACGGCCGCGCACGATGTACTGCCGCATCAATCGCCAGCCTAGCAAGAACTCGCGCCACAGATTGTTCTTGGGCTGGCGTGGCGTTTGCGTTTCCTGCGTTTTGCGAGCCTGGCTCATAGTAGCCTCCCGGCTGAAGGTTTGCGCTCGCCTTTTAGTTTGCCGTTTTCAAACACGATTTGCCGCTTGGCATAGGCTAGTTCATCAGCTTCATGCGAGATCATCACCAAGGTTATGCCGCTGGCGTTAATTTCCTTCAACGTTTCCATGACATTTTTTGAAGCAACCGTATCTAGGTTAGCCGTTGGCTCGTCGGCAAAGATAATGTGCGGCTCATTGACTAGCGCTCGGGCAATCGCCACGCGCTGCTGTTCGCCGCCAGATAATTGCGATGGCAGGTGGCGCGCTCTGTCCTTCAAACCAACACGATCCAGTTCTTGCAAGGCTTTTTGTCGAGCAATCTTCGCCGAGCACCACATCAGCCGCGGTAACATGACGTTTTCTAGAGCGGTGAGTTCACGGATCAGGGCGTACTCTTGAAAAATATAGCCAACTTGGCGCAGGCGCAGTTCAATCCGCTGTTTTTCTGGCAGCTGAGTGATCTCTATCGCCGGTGTCTCGTCGCCCCTACTATCAAACCAAATCGTGCCGCTATCAGGGCGATCCAACATCGCCACCTGATGCATAAAGGTTGATTTGCCCGAACCATTACGCCCCGTGATCATCAGAAAATCGCCGTGATGAATCGAAAAACTGACATCCTTGAGCGCACGCGTGGCGCTATCACCCGAGCCGTACGTCTTGCTGAGATGCTCAATGGTAAGAATTTCGCGGGCCATAGTGTCAGTATAGCGCGCGGTGGGGCGCCGCTTCAAGCCGAGATCCCGAAAAACCTACTGCAGTTTTGTTATCATTTTTACTTCGCGGACCGTAAGACCATATTTTTCATAGAACGCTATGGCGCGCTGGTTGCCGCTCAGCACTTTTAGCCGCAGCGTATCGCAATTTTTACTCTGAAAATAGCGCTTCATTTCATCCAGCAAGGCTCGCCCGATACCGCTGCCTCGCTGTTCTGGCTCGACATAGAGCAGTCCGATCCAGCCGTCTTTTCGCGGCGCATGCACCGCATCGAAAACGGCGTCCTGACCAGGTTGATGATCGATAATCACGCCTTGGACAAAGCCGATCACCTGGCCGTTCTCCTCGGCAACATACATCGCGCCGTCCATATCTTCGCTATCGTCAATCATCCGCTGCATGTAGCCATGCGCGTCTCGCAGGTTAGCGAACGGCAGCGATTCCGCTGTGTCGTCAACTTGGGCAAAATATGCGTGCAGTTTGATCGCCAGCTCATCGATTGCGGTACGGTCTTTGGGGCGGAAGGGGCGGATTGTCATGATTATTTCTCCTAGTATAAAATACGGTAAATTGTATTGAGGCTATTACTGCTATTACTATAATTAATAGTCCAGTGTTAGTATAAGTTGTATGAAATAAATTACACAACTACAACTCTCAAAATGATCTACGACCTTGATGATAATACACACGCCATAACACTAGAACCTGAGCAAATTATATAAGACTAATTTGCTCGAAATCGTCATCGTTCTCTTCGATTTTCTCAATTTTCATAATGCGCAGTACGGGCTTTTTGAGAATAGCTACTGATCCCTTTGTCGTAGACTTTCTATCTACAACAGCCGTAATGTTTACATAGCCAAAAAGCATATCTCTATAGCTCTTTACGCTGTCACTACCATGTGGAATACATTTGAGAATTCGACCACAGTAAGAAAATCCCAGGGTGTTTGTTATGCCGTTCCCTCTCGTCAATTCCCCTTCAAGGGTAACAACAGAATCTTGTATGAGTTCAGGAAATATTATATTATCGTCAATAGCTTCGTCTTTATCATCAAATATGCTCCTTTCCATAAAGTTAATCGTAACTGCGTCATCGGGTATACTATCTCTATCAATTGGCTTATCATCTATATAAATCTGAGTTTCTTCATCCACGAGCGACATCATATCTTTGAACTCATTTTTTGGTGTATCCCTGTATAATTCCAGTTCAGATTTCGTCACGGTAAGCTTTTCACCACGCCCATTTATGATAATAATATTGTTGGCATCTATAACTTTGGTCTCACTAGGCTTAAAAATATGCCCAGTCATCATAGACCCTCTATGTTTTGCCAGTCTGACAACAGTCTTCATCGCCCGCAGGGCGTTTTTGGCTATATCCTTAGTTGTTTTTTCTCCCACATCGTTTTTTGCCAGTTGCTCTGCTGCTGTTTTTACATAAGACCCAAGACCAACGGTAAATACACTAGCACCCACCCAGCACACAATTGTGATAATGTCCGTAACAAGAGACCCCGGACGAATGCGAACTTCAATAGAATAGCTACTTTGCGCAATTTCAGGGCTAGTTTTTGCAATAAAGAATTTCAATGCCTTCTCAAGGCCTTTAAGGTATTGAACTGTTTTTTCTAAGTCGACCTGCCCCTTATCTACTGAACTGCCCGTAACATACACAGTGCCAACAGGAGTAGCATCTACACTGTTCTCTTTATCGTAATTAGTCATTATAAATAAAATTATACCATTAATAATATACTATCAACTCGCAACAGCATTAAGCCTCTCGAATGAGGTGTGATAGATTTCGTTAGCTCGTTTACTATTTACCTTTAAGTGCTAGGTATTCTTGATTTTTAAGGCTGAAAATTCAGGACAGACGTTTGCAAGTTGAAAAACAAACAAAAAGACTCCAAAGAGCCTCTTGATTCCATATTGGTGAGCTAACCAATATAAATGTGGAACTCCTTTTTCGCGATTTGTTTGTACTGCGAGATCGCTTCAAGGAGCTTGGTATGGTTATCGAAAATGGCGAGGTGTATTTGCCGGATTTGGAGGAGCGCGATGTTTAATTTGCGAAAATCGAGCTCAAAATTCTACGACCAAAACACTTTTGACGACCAGTTTATGCGCGACTTACGAAGAGCCCGAAAAAGCGTTATCATTGAAAGTCCGTTTCTCAGAACTGCCCGAGCTGAAAGATTCATCCCGATATTTCATCGGCTCAAAAAGCGCGGCGTGGCAACATTACTTAATACTAAACCGCTTGAAGAACACGACGAAATATACAAATTACAAGCCCAAAAATCTCTAATTTTGCTACAATTCGCGGGTGTCGACGTTCTTTTTACAGTCAAACATCACCGCAAATTAGCCATCATCGACAAAGAAATTATTTACGAAGGCAGTCTAAATATTTTTTCGTATCGTGACAGTTGTGAGATAATGAGAAGAACAACATCTGTGCTTGAAGCAGAAATGTTGATGGATTTTATTGGCTTAAATAAATTTATGGAGGTGAGATAATCATGAACGACGAGAACACAATCAAAGATCTTCACCTGTACGAAGACGAAGAAACGATTCAGAAAACGATCCACTATCTGGAGCTTCATGACCCGAACAACGCCAATCGCGAATATGCAGTCGGATTTCTGAAATTCATGCAGCGATTTGCGCACGTCGCTAGCAAGAGTGAGGGCTTTGATTTTGAGGGGTTTTTGGAAAAGTATAAAGGCACAAAAAAGAGTAATAGCCTTTTGCTACTACCTAGCAATCATCTAACCTTGTATGCAATAAGGATAGCACGCTTAAAGCATCCAAACAGTGTTGCTCGGTAATGACACCTGTCGCAGACAAGTCATTGTGTGTTTCGTGAGATAGGGGATTTCGATAGCCGCTAACGATTCCCGCAGACAAGTACCTCTGTGCAGCCTCGAGGACTTTTCTTGGTTTTGTTATCAAAGGGAGTTCCGTCTGAACGGGTTGCTGATTGCGCAATGTGTAACATGGCCTCTTGTGGGTTTTCGCTAAACACTTTCATCATTAAAGGGCCTCCGTCTAGCTCACTGATCGTACGAGATTTGTCTGGATTTTGACTAATTGACTTAGCCCTAGGTAAATATTAGCAGAGTTTTAGTTGAATGTCAGAACATTGCCCGGATAAACGCCCTAAGCGTAAGTCATTTAAAGTACCTCGTGAAATTTATGCTGTGTTTAAGAAAATACTAACAACCCTGTGCTATACTTAGACACGCATGGCTTCAAAAAATATTATTCACCGTTATAGTTCAGGAGGGGTTATCCTTAAAGATAACAGGGTTCTTATAATTGAATCATTGCAACCAATCAAGGAATATTCTTTTCCTAAAGGCTCTATAGAACCCGGAGAACATCACCGTGACACCGCAGTGCGAGAAATACTTGAGGAGACTGGATACTACACAACGATTCTAGGGTTTATTGATACTCTAATATATGAATTCTCAACAGACGATAGTCACGTAGTAAAAGAGGTTTCGTACTATGCCGCGTCTATTAATGACTCAGTACCTCGACAGCAGCAACAGCTTCAAACAGGAGAAGATATACGCCCCTTATGGGTCAGCTTGCCAAAAGCTTTTCAGCTCCTCACCCACAAAAACACGAGACAACTTCTTGCTAAGGCAATTAAAATGTACCGTCATTGAAGCAACAACTACCTACAGACTCCTCTACGGTGCGGTGTGAGAAAAAGTAATTTGCTAGGATGAATATAATATTTCTATCATCTGGAGACATAGCAGCAACATTAAAGACAGCTAGTAGCCCTAGAGATATCATTACGCATATCTCTCTATTAATTTTGCTAAGGATATTCTTGTCTATACCTTTGATATAGTACTTCATATAATCATGAACTATTCTTTGGCGTGAGGTATTGAGGTTTACCCATACTTTACCGTCAGCATGAGTGATCTCTTTAGATCTGCCTAGCGGATTAGGTTTAGACTCTGCCCATTTCGCATACGATGGTCCAAAATAATTTCCTCCACATATAATATGATGGATGAATGTTGATATGTCAGTAGATAGCCTGTTCCATCCAGCCGCCTCAAAATCAACAAGGTAGCCATTCTGAAAGATATTCATATCATGAACATCCCCTTGAGAGGGTATAACATATGTATTATTCATGTTTTTTTGCATATCTTTAACATATTTCTTTACCGCATAAAGCAGGTCGTCTAGGTATATAGACGATTAAGCCGTTCACGCTTTTTAGCGACTCATCCGCACAAAATTCCTCGTATTGTCTCAAAAGTTGCGGCGATTCTATCATATGCAATCGATTAATATAAAAGCTTTTCGTGCCTCCAGCTTTAATATGAGACCAAATACCCATTGTGTTTGCAAGGCTAGACAGGTCTCTGAAAAACTCAGACATATCTATGTCCGCGTCACTACGAAGAATGTGTATCAAATCGATTGATCGCTTTACACGAGGTGGTGGTGATTACTATTCTCCGCTCAAGCGGCAGTTGACTAAGCTTGGTATTGCACTTGAGGATATGTACGGAGTTATTGGTAAGCAGCAAATTAACACTCTTGAGCATACCGGGTTCAAATATTACTGGAGTGAGTTTAATCCAACACAAAAATCTGAGTATCTGGAGGCTGAGCGCGCCAAGGACGAGATGCGCGCTGCGCATGTTTATACAAACCCGCAAATTGCCGATGAGCTTAATTCCATGGGCTTTCGCTCTCGCGTGACGATTGTGCGCGACAAATACGACCGAACAAAAATTAAACGACAGATTGGTGGCCGAAAAATGACTGCCAAAATGATTGATCAATACACTAGTAAATTGGTATATTGCGGTATTATTAAGGAAAAATGGACGTATGATAAGCCGGTTAAAGCGCAGTTTGATGGGCTCGTTAGCGTGGATTTATTCAACGAAGCTAATCGCGGCCGAGTTTTCGTGGAGGTTGATAGCCATGATAATATCACCGTTAAACGTAAGGCTGTTCCGAATCATTTGAAAAGTAAACAAGTTTATAACCTAGATTATCCATATAAGCAGGTAGTTGCCTGTCCTAAATGCGGTAAGACACTATCTGGTAGCGCTCGTGGCAAGCTCGGTAAACACTATCCAGCTTATCACTGCAGTCGCGATGGCCATTACTTCCGTGTGTCGAAGCCTGAATTTGATAAGACGATAGAAGACTTTGTGAGGGCTATTACTATCAA
>ERZ772874.338-NODE-338-length-24798-cov-5.807299_pt1 | contig 24798 bp, 20 predicted proteins | sample MGYA00580586_ERZ772874 | MGnify/ENA primary metagenome ERZ772874 (study PRJEB29015, sample SAMEA2737952) | human oral metagenome | biome: human oral; feature: human-associated habitat; material: dental | place: China | collected 2154 ... | reverse complement strand
CCGTCACCAGAACACACCATAAGGCTGTACGCAGTACTGTGTTTTTCACGGGTATCAGCTGCGGCATTGTGTTGGCGGCAAAGAACAGCACTGTACATATTTGGTACAGCAGCGTGCACAGGAACAGGTTATTTTTGACGAGCTCGGCTTCACCGGTGTTAATGATGGCGTTCAGTATAAAACCGCTGGCGGAAATGTTGAGACAGCTTACCCAGACGAGGCTCCGCACAATACCCGATTTATCGAAAAAAGAGGCTTTACCACGGGTGGGGGTGGCGCGGCGGGTGGTGGGGGCGGTGCGGTGCGGGTTGGATGCGGCCGGTTTGCTGTCATAGTCCGGTGTACGCGTGATTGTCATACTCGCTCCGTGTGCTTGCCGTGCATCATCGCCTGAAGGTGTACCACCATTATAGGCGGGGTGTTTTTAGGCTACACCGGATGTTCGAGGCCACCCGTGTTAAATGTCATGGGTGGGGTGCGCACCGTGTGGTACTCCCCGGTTATCCGCCCCTCCCCCCCCATAGTCCGGCGGTTTCCGAGCCCGAAGGTATAACGGGCGGCGGCCCCCGCCCCCCACAAGCGTTTTTGCACGCCATGAGGGAAGGGCACCGGGTGCGCGGGTGGGCGAGTATGCTCTAGCGGGTCGGTTTTGCCCCGCGGCCACCGAGCTGACGCCCAGTGTTCTCATCATTTTTCAGGGCGGCACGCAGCTCCTTGGGCAGGGAGAAGAGAATATCTTCCTTAGCGGTTTCTACCTCTTCGATACTCTCGTACCCGTAGTCGGCCAGCAGCGCCAGCACCTCCTGCACCAGCACCTCAGGTACCGACGCGCCGGAGGTCAGCCCCACGGTCGCCACACCCTCAAACCAGGATTCATCCACCTGGTGCGCGAAATCCACCCGTTCGGCGCGCTTGGCACCGTATTCAAGCGCCACCTCTTTAAGCCGCACAGAGTTTGAAGAGTTCGCGGACCCCACCACAATCACCAGATCAGACTGCGGGGCGATCTCTTTGATAGCGCCCTGACGGTTTGAGGTGGCGTAGCAGATATCGTCTGAGGGCGGGTCTTGCAGGGACGGGAACCGCTCACGCAGCCGCGCCACAGTTTCTAGGGTCTCATCCACCGACAGGGTGGTCTGGGAGATCCACACAACCTTCTCGGGGTCACGCACGGTCACGGCGCCCACTTCGTCCGGGGAGTTCACAATCTGAATATGGTCGGGCGCCTCACCGGCGGTACCTTCCACCTCTTCATGCCCGGTGTGCCCAATGAGCAGAATATCGTAGTCCTGTTTTGCGAAGCGCACAGCCTCACGGTGCACCTTGTTCACCAGCGGGCAGGTCGCATCAATCGTGTTCAGCTGGCGCTGCCCCGCAGCGGACACCACGGCCGGGGACACCCCGTGCGCCGAGAACACGGTCACGGACCCCTCGGGCACCTCATCCACCTCATCCACGAAAATAGCGCCCTGCTTCTCAAGGGTTTCAACCACGTGGCGGTTGTGCACAATCTGTTTACGCACATACACGGGCGCGCCATAGTGTTCAAGGGCCTTCTCAACCGCGATCACGGCCCGGTCCACGCCAGCGCAGTAGCCGCGTGGAGTGGCCAGCAGCACACGTTTTTGGCCGGTGACGGGTGCGGCGGCTTCTACGTCTTCGCGGGTGCGGCGTACCTTGGGGACGGGGGGCAGGCCAAGGGAGATGGTTTCAACGGACATGGTTACTATCCTACGTGGTTTGTTCTTCTAGTGTGTGGGCACTGTGGTGGTGCTCGCAGTGAGCCTGGTGAGTTTCACCAAAATACCCAGCAGCAGAGTAATGAGCGTTGCGATCAGGCTGTAGCTGGCGGTGGCACGGGCACTTGCGACCGCGTCGGGGCGTGCCCCGTTAAACAGGCCGTCAAGGAATACTTTGCCGAGTTCGCTGCCCGGGTTCATGCCGAGGCTGGCCGGGGTTACCCCCTCCAGGTAGAAGGATGCACCCCAGGCGGTGAGGGTCGCGGCAATGAGCACGCACGCCAGGAACAGCGGCCTCCCGCGCGGCCACAGCAGCAGCGCAATGAGCATGCTCATGAGGGAGACCGTCAGGAACGTATCCGCCGAGTCAGCGAACGATTTCAACTGCATGATTTTACCGTGAACGGCTGTGCTGCTGCCATCCTCTAAGGTAATGTACCGGTTACCCCAGGAAGGGATGTCCGGGTCATAAATACCGAAGGTTCCCACGGCGGTGTCAAGTTCACGGTAAAACGCGCTGATGTCGAGCGCGGCGGGGGTGTTTTCGTCACTGATCAGGTGCGCGTGCGTGTCGGTGGTGACCTGCCGCCACAGTTTCTTGTACTCGCCGGTGGTGGAGATTTTTTCGGCAGCTTCGGTGAGGGTTTTTTGTACACTGTCGCGGTTGTGCACCAGCAGCCGGTTCACCCAGCTGCTGCCGTTAGGGTCTAAATATTTTTTGAGCCCCTCAGAGTTCATCAGGTCGGTGACAGCGGCCTGCGCGACACGTTTTTGCAGGTCTTGGTCGTCGGCCAGCCGGGAGCTGAGGTCGTTAAAGCCGCGGGTACTAATCAGGTGGGTCCCGGCCCATTTGCCGCCCGCCCCGAGGACGGCGGTGATAAGCGCGAGCGCAGCCAGCAGAATGGCGAGGGCGCGGCGCAGCCCCGCCGCGAACGGCTGGGCGGGCGGGGCCAGCAGCACCGAGGGCGCGCGCATCGGATGCTCTGCGGGGATGCCCATGCCGTCGAGGTCGTCTTCGCTCACGTACCGCCCAGCCACGGCGTGGCCGAGTGTTTTGGTGTGGCTAAAAGCGGCCTCTTCGTCAAGGGCTACGGTGGGTTCTTCCTCGTCGGGGGTGTCGAGGGCTGCGGTGGTGTCGGACGAGTCAGGCGCCGGTGCTGCCGTATCCGGCAGGGGCCGGGTTGTTTCTGCCATAGCCTGGTCTGAGTCCGGTTGCGGCTCCGCTGGCTGCGGCTCTGCTGAGGGTGAGCCTGCGGGCTGCGGGTCTGTGGGCTGTGGGTCTGCGGATTTCGGCGTATTATCGGGGGTTTCGGTGCCGTCGGTGTCTGGGGAGGTGCCAGTTCCCGGTGTGTGCCCGTCAGGTTCGGTGGCGGAGGTGTCCGTGCCGGATGGCGCCACCTCGCCCGCACCGGGTAAAGGTTTGGTGCATTCGGGGTGTTCAGAGTTCTCTAGCGTTTCGGGGATCTTGGGGTTCTTGGCGGTTCCGCCGGTTGAGGGTGCGCCCATACTGATTAGAGTACCCTGTGCTGCCTGCGGGGTTTAGCGAGTGTGCCCTCAGCTAAACACATTGTTGAGGTTCCGGCGCGTCCGGCGGCGTATCGGTGGTAGAAATAGATGTATGAGTAATTTTGATGCCCGCCCGCAGGTGCTCACGGTGCCGCCCGCGCATGAGCGGCAGATTCCCGCCACCTCCAGCGAGACGAGCGCCGTGAACCCCTGGCCGCTGGCGCTTTTGGCGCGTAACCTCAAGGCGCATATTGAGAAGGTGCCGCAGCTGTGGGTTGAGGCGCAGGTGGTTTCGCTCAATAACCGGCGCGGCAGCGTGTTCATTGACCTGAAAGACCTGGAGGCTGACGCCACGTTCTCTCTGGCGCTTTTTGGCCGCGCCGCCTACAGCATCGGCAAAGATGTGGTGTCGGGGGCGCGTGTGGTGGTGCTGGCGAAACCAAGTTTCTGGGTTCCTAGCGGGCGCCTGTCGCTGGTGGGTGAGCGCATCCACGCGGTGGGCACCGGCAACCTGCACGAGCGGCTGCAGCAGCTGCGTGAGGCGCTGGCCGCTGAGGGGCTGTTCGCGGATTCCCGCAAGAAGCCGCTGCCGCTGTTGCCGCAGAAGGTGGGGCTGGTAACCGGGCGTGATTCCGACGCCATGAAAGACGTGATCCGCAACGCCTCACTCCGGTGGCCGGGGGTCGTTTTTGAGGTGCGGCAGGTGGCGGTGCAGGGCGCGAACGCGGTGCGTGAGGTGTGTGCGGCGCTCTCGGAGCTGGATGCCGACCCGCTGGTGGATGTGATTGTGCTGGCCCGCGGCGGCGGCTCATTTGAGGACCTGCTGCCGTTCTCGGACGAGTCGCTGGTGCGTGCGGTCGCGGCGGCCCACACCCCGGTGGTGTCGGCGATCGGGCATGAGGCCGACTCCCCCATCGTTGACGCGGTGGCTGATGTGCGCGCCTCCACCCCCACGGATGCCGGCAAGCGCATCGTGCCGGATGTGGCGGAGGAGTTCGCCCGGATTAGTGAGGCGCGCGGGCGTATTGACAGGGCCATCACCGGGTATTTGAGTAACCAGTGGCAGTATGTGCAGCAGTTACGGCAGCGCCCGGTGTTTACCAGCCCCGAGAATGACCTGGGGTGGCGCGCCGATGATGTGCACCGTTTACGGGAGCGGGCGCTGGTGTCGGTGCAGCACCGGCTGGCGCGTGAGCAGGATGCGGTGGCGCACACCCTGGCGCGGGTGCGGTCTCTCTCCCCTGAGCTGACGCTGCGGCGCGGGTACGCGATTGTGCAGCGGGCTGACGGGGCGCTGGTGCGGGATGCCTCCGCCCTGACCGTGGGTGAGACACTGACGGTACGCGCCGGGGTTGGCAGCGCGGATGCGTCCGTCACCGGGGTGCACGCATCGAATGTGGACGCCTGAGCCCGGTCCCGTCAGCGCCCTGTGTGACGCACCGGGCCGGTGCCGCACCGGCTGCAGGAGTGGCACTAGAAGTTTTTAGACCCTGCCAGATTTTATGAGAACCCCACCAGAAAGGGACAGAACATGGCCGAAAACATTAGTTTTAATACCGAGTCGCTGGGTGCGCCGGTTGATACGCTCAGCTACGAGCAGGCGCGCGCCGAACTTGAGAACGTGGTGCGGCAGCTGGAATCGGGTGCATCCGATTTGGAGACTTCCATCGCCCTGTGGGAACGCGGCGAGTCCCTGGCGAAACGGTGCGAGGCGTGGCTTGAGGGCGCCCGCGAAAAACTTAATGAGGCGCGCGCCGAGCAGCGTGAAAACGCCGAAGACGGGGAGGAAACACACGGCTAGCCCCTCCGGCTAACTCACGCGGCACGCTAAACGTCCGGGTACCTGCACTCATTTCGCGGGCGCCCGGACGTTCGCTTCTTGTTCTCACACCTGCCGGTTAGGCACGCTGCTTGTAGTCGGAGAGGAACTCCCCCAGCCGGTTCAGCGCATCAGTGAGGGTCTGCACATCCGGCAAAAACACCAGGCGGAAGTGGTCGGGCTTATGCCAGTTAAACGCGCCGCCGTGGCTGAACAGGATCTTCTGCTCCTTCAGAAGGTCAAGCATGAACTTCTCATCGTCCACAATGTTGAACTTCTCAGTATCGACCTTGGGGAACAGGTACAGCGCCCCGTCTGACTGGTTGCAGCTAATGCCGTCGATCTCGTTCAGCATACGGTACGCCACGTCACGCTGCTCATGCAGCCGCCCGCCGGGCGCCACCAGCGCATCAATGGACTGGTACCCGCCCAAGGCGGTCTGGATAGCGTGCTGAGCAGGCACGTTCGAGCATAGGCGCATTGAGGCGAGCAGGGTGATGCCCTCAATATAGTTGGCGGCCTCATGCTTGGGGCCGGTAATCGCAACCCAGCCGGCACGGTAACCGCACACCCTGTACGCCTTCGACAGGCCCGAGAAGGTCAGGCACAGCACGTCGTCGCCGGTGAGGGTGGCCAGGTTAATGGCTTCGGCGCCGTCGTAAATAATTTTCTCGTAGATTTCGTCGGTGAACACCACCAGCTCATGTTCGCGGGCCACATCCACTATCTGCTGCAGGATGTGGCGCGGGTACACGGAACCTGTGGGGTTATTCGGGTTAATAACCACGATCCCCTTGGTGCGTGAGGTGATCTTCGATTTAATGTCTTCAAGGTCGGGGTACCAGTTGTTTTCCTCATCGCACAGGTAGTGCACGGGCTTACCGCCTGATAGCGCCACCGAGGCGGTCCACAGCGGGTAGTCGGGCATGGGCACGAGGATCTCATCGTCAGTTTCGCACAGCGCCTGCAAGGTCATGGGAATCAGCTCGGACACCCCGTTGCCCAGGTACACATCGTTAGGTTCCAGGTCGAGGATGCCCCGGTTCTGGTAGTGCTGCACAATGGCGGTTCGCGCCGAGTACAGCCCGCGCGAATCGGAGTACCCCTGTGTGACGGGCAGGTGGCGGATAATATCCATCATGATCGCGTCCGGCGCTTCAAACCCGAAAGGCGCGGTATTACCAATATTGAGTTTGAGGATGCGGTGCCCCATCGCCTCCATGCGGTTCGCTTCTTCGAGAATAGGTCCGCGGATATCGTAGAGGACATTATTGAGCTTCGACGACTGACGGTACTTAGTCATATTCACTTCCTTGGGTGGTCGAGCCAGAATTTTGCTGCTTCGTCTTCGGCGACGGGGTTTGTTCCACTCGTGAGGCGAAGTAGAAAGGTCAGATTACCGGTATCTAATGTAGATGATACGCGGTTAATGGCCTCCTGTGCACTAGATGGCAGGCTTTGCCGCACAAGAGGCACCAGCTGTTGGTTCAGCTGGGTGGACTGGGGGTCTTCGAGCATGGTGAACCGGTTATCCTCAATGCTCGGGTCGATACTGTGCAGAAGCGCCACCTGCACCGCGTCTTTAGCCAGCAGCTGTTCCCGTTCGGTGCTCTCATTAGCCACCTTCGTGGCGGGAACCTGGTACTTGTACACGTTCTTGAGCAGGGCAATCCCGTAGTTTCCGGTGTTATACGCCTCGGGCACGGCAAAGGTGAGGGGCGCTTTCACTTCGGGCAGCTGGTTCAGGCTATTGAACTTATACCGGGCCCCGGTGGCGTTGGTGGTCACCAGAACGTTGCGGTTTTGGGCGCTGACGGTATCCATCAGTTTCAGGTGCCCCGGGATGATTTTACCGATGGCTGAGAGCGTGTCACTGAGCGATAAGGCCCGCGGTTTAATGGGGTCGCCGGTGGGGGTCGGGCTGGGGCTGGGGCTAATATCGGCGGGGATGCTGGGGGTAGCTGAGGGGGTGAGGGTCACCCCGGCGCTGGCGGCGGAGGCACTGGCGGAGGCTGTCTGATGCTCCGCCTGCAGCTGGGCGGGGCTGAGCGTGCCGTTCTTCGTCAGGTGCAGCAGCAAGTCGCCGGTGAAGTCAACGGCAACATCAAGGCGCGTGTTTTCGGTGGCGCCCAGGGCCGCTAGGTACTCGTCGCGGTTATTATTGTGCCCGATAACCTCCACCGTGTACCCCACGTTCCGCAGCGCTTGGGCGTACGCGTGGGCAACAATGGTTTTAGCCCCCAGCACCCCGGTGGTGACGTAGAGGGTGCCGTAGGCTGATGCGGAGGGGTCCACCTTGGGTTTATTGTCCCCGGCGGAGCAGGCAGCCAGGATGGGGGCGAGCGCGGCGGCGGTGAGCGCTGAGCGGCGGCTCACAAGCGGGCGGGGGCGGGGTGTGTTCATGATAGTTTCCTGGCGTTCTCGTCGGCGAGGAATTCGCGGTATTCCAGGGCCCAGGCGGCGGCATTGGTGTATCCCATCATGGAGGCCACTTCATCAATAATGGTGCCGTAGCGCAGCGTATCAATTTCGCTAATGGGAACCCAGCGGGCAATGTCTGAGGAGCCGTTTTCTTCGGCCCGCAGCTGGCCGGTGACGATGTGCGCCCGGTAGATAATGCGTAAGGCGCAGAACGGCAGGGAGTTGCCGTACATGCCGTTGCGTGCGGGGAAATGCCCGGCGTGCACGCCCAGGACGTCTTCAATGGCAACGCTGTACCCGGTTTCTTCGAGGGTTTCCCGCAGGGCTGTTTCGTCGGCCTGCTCCCCCGGTTCCATGCCGCCGCCGGGTAACGTCCACAGGGGCTCGTGCGAGCGGTCTTCGGGCGCCCAGCGGGTCATGAGCAGTTTACCCTGCTCAATAACAACCGCGTAGGCGGCGGGTCGGGTCTCCATTGCTAATGCCATAGATTCGATTCTACCGCGTCTTCTTGGGCGTTCGACCTGTTTACTGGTGGCGCTATTCACCCGTGATGGCGGGGGCGGGCAGGCTACCGGCGTTTTCCGGTTCGCCTGCCGTTTCGTCCCGGTTTGCTGCCTGCGGCGGCTTTGCGCCGGGAGGTGCCGCCGGTGCGGGAGGCGGCTGTTTTCTGGTGGCGTGCTTCTCGGCGGGCATGAGCCGCACGGGATTTCGCTGTGGCCTTGGCGCGTTCACCGGCTATGCGGGTGCGGCGGGCCTGGGCGGTTTCGCTGCCCCGGTTACTGGATGCGGTGCGCCCGCGCACGATGCCGATAAAGTCCTGGATGAGCACCTCAAACTCGTCGTCTTTCTCGCCCTGGACCGTATCGGGGGTGGGGGCTGCCGGTGTACGGGGCCACACTAGGTGCACGGGGTACGGCTCGGCGTCGGGTACTGGACGGTAGGTGAGGTCTTTGCGGTGGTGCAGGCGGGCCACCGACATGGGGGTGATGTACAGGCCCACCCCGGCAGCTACCAGTTCGATAGCGTCCGTGTGGGTGGGAATCTGCGGCAAAAACCGGGGGTTCTGTTGGCGCCACTGCTGTGAGGCTTCACCCCAGGCGGGGAACTCCTCGGGCTCATGCAGCAGGAACTCCTCAGCCGTCTCACCTAGGGGAACCTCGTCGAGCACGGTGAGCACATGGTCTTTGGGCAGCACCACCACGGGTACTTCCTCGTACAGGCGGATGCTGTGGTACCGGTCTTTGTCGGGGGTTTCCTGTGCGGTGGCGCGCATTATGGCCATGTGCGCTAACGGCTCGAAACGGGCTTCGCCGCTGGTGCTGTTCGGGGTGCTGAGCGCGGTAGTGAGTGCCTCAAGACCGGCCCCTTCACGAAGCGGTATTTCGGCCAGCGGGGCGGTTCTGCCGTAGCGTTCGTGCCAGCGGGTGAACCATTTTCCGGGCATTACCCCCGGCTCGTAGCCGATGCGTAAGCTGGCACGGTTCAGCACCGGTGCGGGGGCTGCCTCCGCCGAGTAGATGAGCCCGGCGGCGGGGGCGGCAAGCTCAATGCTGGGCTCCTGCTGGGTGCTTGACGGTACCGGTTTTGCGGGTGTAACAGCTTCGGGGGTTTCGTTCATGCCTTTACGCTAGCACAGTGGACGGCGGCGGCCCGGTTACGGGCGGGGTTTGCGGTCGGTGATGAGTTCACGCACTTTAGAGATTCCCAGGCTGAGGAGCACGATTACCGCTAGGGCAACCGGCAGCATCCACGGCTGCAGTCCCAGGGCGGCGAGCACTGCGAACCCCACGGTGGTGTAGATGACGGCCCAGATGAAAGTGCCCACGAGCATGGCCGGGACCCAGCGGCGTAACGGCATTTTCGTGAACCCGGTGGTGATAATGACGGCGGTTTGGAAGCCTACGGTGAGGAAGCACAGCGGCACGGCTAACACGCCCCAGCGGTTCACGAACGCTGTGGCCCGCTGGTATATGGGGGTGTCCATTGCTTCCCGGATGCGGCTCAAGCGTGCCCCTCCTGCGGCAGCCAGGTAGCCGAGCAGAAACACAATGGACGTGCGGATAATGCCGATCGCCCACAGGCAGGCAACGGCCGCCTCTACAGGTAGGGAATCGAACCATTCTTTCACTCTGCCATTCTCTCACGTTTTACCCACCCATACCGCTGCATGTTACCGGCCTTACCCACAGCTGAGGGTGCGCAAAGAGGGGCGGGGAAAAGTTTAAATATTTTTTGTGCCCTAGCCGTGCCCGGTTTTTGCCCGCAAATACACGGAACTAATTTAGGTATACCTTGCTTTGCAGACAGGTTGTCACTATTTCTTGGGATATTCGGGTTGGCACACCCCCATTAATTAGGTTATATTTTTATTACCAAATAGCGAGAGTCCTTGTGGGAAGGATTCCTCCGCGAAACGGTTTCGAAGACTTTTCTTCCTGTGTGTGATGCGAGGAGGGGGTTCCAGCTGGAACCCCCTCCTTACCTTAACTGCGACGGAAGCTGCTGCACCCAGTACACTCGCCACACAGAAGCCTACATTTAAAGTAATAGTTAAATGTACGTGCTTATGGGCCGCGTGTTCTCTAGGATAGAGATAGCTGGTACATCACGCACTTGAGAGGAAACCGGTTACCATGACTTCCGAGATAACCCGCCGCGCGGCCCTGGGCTTTGCGGGCGCAACATCCCTAACGCTTCTTGCCGCCTGCGGGTCTGGCACAGCTATTAATGGCTCCTCCAGCGAGTCTTCATCGGCCGCTAAAAAGGACTACAAAGGCGAAGTGAAACTGGAAGAGTACGATACTTCTGCCGGTACCTTTGAGCCCGCAACCCACGACACTCCGCCCAAAAACGTTCCCAAACCCATTAAGCCCAAAAACGCTGACGAAGATTCCGTAGCCGGACTGTATTCCAGCATTGCATTTCTTGGGGCGGCTATCACCTACGCCTTACTCACTGGGGAGGTCGGGCCGGTTAACGAGTCCGCCTTAAACGAGGAAAACCGGGAAAACTTTACCTCTGGGCTTACTCTGGATAAGATCCGTGAGGGTAAATACTGGGAGGCCGAACCCAAAGCTGTCTTTTTCTTAGAGACCTCGGAGCCCACAAAAGAAGGGGACGAATACATCTGGCCGCATAAGATGGAATCACGGCACGGGGCGTTCCGGGTAGATGTGAAAGAGACTTCTACCGAGCGCTCCGTGAAGGTGAGCACCATCCCCACAAGCCAGCAGGTGCATAAGGGAGGCGGGAAGATTAAAGCAAAATACACCGGTGGTCGGTGGGTCATTGATTTTGAGTTTGACAAGTCAAGCTCCAGCCCCTCACCGTCTTACTAAAATCCACCCCCATCTCGAACATCCGGGTGACAGCAAGGGAGGAGTCCTAAGAGGGGCTCCTCCCTTACGTATACACCCAGATAACCCTAGATATTACACTCCGACTACAGAAAATACACGGGTACAGGGAACGGGCAGGAGCCTTCTCTCCCCTTCCCTGCTGCTCAGAGAAAGCGCCCCCATCATTATGGTGCTGGGCCATGATTCGTCCCCGTTCACAGAAAGCACACTATAAGAAACGCGCCTTATATGCTTGATGAGCGGGAGGAGGAAGCGCTGGGGCTGGCACTCTCATCGGTCTCAAAACTAATGACCCAGTGACCGCCAGTGTGTTTTGCTTTGATCCGCCCCGGTGTTATAGTCTCCTGGCTGCTCTCAGAAATGAAGTTCACGCTGGTCTTTGGGCCGTCAACCTCCACATAGTACGCCCCGTGGCGGGAAATTCCCCGGTACGGCCAGGTGTACTCGTCCCCTTCTTTTGTGGGTTCTGAGGTTTCCAGAGAATAAACGAGCTTAATGTCAGCTTCCCAGTGTTTACCCTCAGCCGTTTTTCGTACGACCCTATTGTTTATTATCTCTTTCTTTGTTTCCTCGTTGAACGCCGAGTCCTGTATATATGTGGTATCCCCCGTAGTAAAGGCATAGGTAATAGCCGCCCCAAGAAATGCAATGCTGGAATACAGTCCGGCTACGGAATCTTCGTCAGCGTTTTTGGGCTTAATGGGTTTGGGAACGTTTTTGGGCGGAGTGTCGTGGGTTGCGGGCTCAAAGGTACCAGCAGAAGTATCGTATTCCTCCAGTTTCGCCTCGCCTTTATAGTCTTTGGGAGAGGCTGACGGTGAAGAGGCATCCTCTTGAGTACCCACAAATACATTGGTTGCCGCGCAGGCAGATAAAAACACCGTTGTTCCTGCGCCTACAAGGCTTAAAGCCGCGCGGCGGGTTATTTCGGAAGTCATCGTAACCGGTATCCTTTCGGATTGTATTTATTCGATAAACCTATCATAGGTTCTGTGCGCCCACTCACACGGCATATTCAAGTATTACTTTAATCATAGAGTTACTGTGCGCTATATCTATCCGCTCACTAACACCGTGCGGGCCTGTCTCACAGTGAGGCAGGCCCGCACGGGCTTTTATAGACTACGGCAAAAGCCACTCTGCATTTGTATATCTCGGCTTCTGCCCTTGGTACCTATTCTCCGGTTTTACCTTTACCCTTAGCGTCCTTATCTTTCTTCTGATGCAGGGTGTGCAGCGGCTTCGGCAGCTCCACCGGCTCCCAGGTGTTTGAGGTGGCCTTGAACATGGGCATCGCCCCGGGGCCCAGCCGAATGCCCTGAGTAGACGTATCCTCAAACCCGCTGCCGAGCGTACCCAGCTGCTGCTGCGGCTCGAACACCGGTGAGACATCATCATCCAAAGAGTCCAGGTCACTCTCATCAATAGTTGACGGCACCGGAGTATGCGGAACGGGCGGCTGTACCGGCGGCACATCAGGGGTTGCACCATGCCCCAGCGGCACCGTGGTGTGCTCCGCCGTATCACTGGAGGGCTGCTGCACCGGATCCTGCTGCGGGTACGGGTTCTGCAGATTCAGCTGCCGCGCCCTGCGGCGGGCACGCTCAGCAGCCTCACGCTGCACCTGCTGCGCCGCCTCAGCTGCGCGGGTAGCCTGCGCGCGGGCCGCAGCGGCACGCTGAGCCAGGTTCGCCGTGGATATCCCATCCGTGATCGGGGCGGTAACGTCAGCATCAAAAGAGCCACTCCGTTCGAAAGAGGATGCCCCAGAAGGGTTCTGCTGCGGCACCCTGCCAGTTTTAGCAGCAGCCTCCGGTCGGGCCGGGGCGGCAGGTGGCTGAGTTGGAACAGGCGCAGTAGGCTGCGCCGCCTCAGCAGAATCGCTTTGGGAAGGGGCGCTCTGGGTGGGGGCAGCAGGCGTGACCGGCGCAGAAGATACAGCCGAGTCCGCAGGCTGGGTGGCCTGGGCAGAAGGTTTAGCCGAGTCAGCAGGCTGAGTGGCCTGGGCAGAGGCTGAAGGCGCCTGAGAGGTCTCGGGCTGGATATCAAAAAGCATGGGCTCATCACGGTGCGCCAGGGGCCTCAGCTGCGGGGGCAGGTGCGAACCCCGCCCACCCCGGCGAATCGCCGGAAGCTGAGAAGTACGGGCCCGAACCGGCTCCCGTTCCGCTGCACTACGGCGTGCGGCGCCCTGAGCATCAGGTTCCCGCTGAACCCTGGGCGATGCGGCGGCGCGGGCTCCCTGAGCTGACGCACTGCGACGCGCAGGCGTGTGGCGGCGCACCGGTGCAGGCTCACGGCGGGAACGAGACGACTCCTCCTGAACGCCCTCACCGGCGGGACGTTCACGCCCTGCCGTGCGTTCGCTGCGGTACTCGGCGGCGGGGGCGCGACGCCCCTGCGTCCGGCCGCTGTCTTGACGTGCAACCGAACCCGCAGCTGCTATACGGGCGGGAGCGGGGCGTGTCCCCTTGGTGCGGCGGGTATTAGCCGCCGGGTCAGCACCGACTGTTTCAGACTCACGGCTGCCGTGTTCAGCGGAGGCTGTCGGCTCGGCCTGTTCGACTGCCGGGGCACTGGAAGACTCGCGGCGGCTCGCTGCGGGCTTTTTAGCACCCGAAATCGCCAGGTACCGCAGCAGCCCGCCGGTCGCCACGGCAACCAGCAGCGCCGCCACCGGCCACACCCACGACAGCATGCCGGAAAAAGCCATAAGGGCAAACCCCAGGGCCGCAACAAACGCCAGCAAGGCCACACCCAAAAGTACGGCGCGGCCGGTATGAACCGTCATCCCCGGGGGTACCGGACCCCCCAGCATTGACTCCTGAACCTCCGGAACTTCTTCGGTAGAGGAAAGCTCATGCAGGGCAGGGCCGCGGACCGCAGCCGCCGAAGGCGCCTCCCCCCGAGACTCCTCCGCGCGCCCGGTGCCCTGATGGTGGGTGCCGCTGGGGCGCTGAGAATCGGTGTCCGCAGCGGAGGGATCCTGCCCCGCCGTCTCAGCATCTATATTAACCTCAGGGATACTACGACCTATCCGGGAGCCTGAAGGTTGGGAATTTGCTGTAACCTCCCAATGTGCGGGTGCATCAGCCTCGCCGTCGGCAGGCTCCGCACCGGGCGCAGAGTCCAGGTCAGGCTCCGGGGCGTAGAGGTCCTCATCGTACGGTTCGTCGTAAAGCTCAGTATCGTGTGCGCCCTGCTGCTGGGCGTTCGCGTCCTCACGCATCGTGGCCTCCTCCCACAGGTCGGCGTCTTCGGCACTCTCGGCTGCATCCGTGGTGTACAGCAGCTGCGTCTTATCGTCCGCAAACTCTTCCTGTCGCTGCTGCACGTTCACCGCAGCCGAAGCGGCGCTCTCAGCAAACTCCACCCCACCCAGGGGTTCCAGCGAACCGGTGGAGGTTGAAGCGTACACCTCAGCCTTGCCGGAAGCCGAAGGCACGGCCGCACCCGTACCGTGTGCAGTCTCCTCGTTAAACAGTACTTTTGCGGACAAGAAAATATCCTCAGCGGTGCGGCCCACACTCGCCAGCTGCCGCCGGGATCCGTTGGCGGGCGCGCGCCGAGAAGCCCTAGGCACAACCCACAAGAGCATAATGACAGCAAGGGCAACCACAATGCCCGAAGTGCTCAGCCAGATCATGCTTCTATACCGCCCCCATAAAAACGCCGGATCCCAAAAACCTATATCTATAAATACTACCGAAGTTAGCGGATATCGGTGTGCCAGAATACGCCCCAGGCACAAAACATCACCAAGTTTTTGTGCCCGCCCACACAGCACCGGGTTGAAAACACCCAACCGCACAATAATGCGGTGGCCCCCGGCACGGGAAGCCACCGCATCATAACACCCTAAAACGTGTATTTTTTAGCAGTTTTCGGCAGTAAATTCCTTCAACCACTGGCACAGCTCGGGACCGAAATCGCCGCGTTCAGCAGCCAAAATAATATTCGCCTTCAAATACGAAAGCTTATCGCCGGTATCAAAACGACGGCCCTTAAACACCACGCCGTACACGCCTTCCCCATCGCCCTCGCCCACGGCAAGAGTCTGCAAGGCGTCAGTGAGCTGAATTTCCCCGCCACGGCCGGGGGCGGTATTCTCAAGCACCTCAAACACCTTCGGGCTCAGCACGTAACGGCCAATCACAGCATAATTTGAGGGGGCCTGCTCCGGCTCCGGCTTCTCAACCAGCCCGGTCACCTTCACAAAGTCCTCACCCTCAACGGTCTCAATCGCGGCGGCACCATACGCAGAAATCGCCTCACGCGGCACCTCCATGAGGGCCACCACAGAACCGCCGGTACGCTGCTGCACCTCAACCATGCGAGAGAGCAGATCTTCCTTCTCATCAATCAGGTCATCGCCCAGCAGCACCGCGAACGGCTCATTGCCCACATGCACCTTACCGCGCAGCACCGCATGCCCCAGGCCCTTCGGGTCGCCCTGGCGCACATAGTGGATCTCTCCCAAATAGTTGGACTCCTCCACAGCCTTCAGCAGGGCCTCTTTACCCTGCTCAGCCAGCTGCCGCTCCAACACCGGCACACGGTCAAAATGATCCTCCAAGGCGCGCTTATTGCGGCCGGTGATCATCAGCACATCTTGCAGCCCCGCGCGGATCGCTTCCTCCACCACATACTGGATGGCAGGACGGTCCACCACCGGGAGCATCTCTTTAGGGGTCGCCTTTGTTGCGGGCAAAAATCGGGTGCCCAGACCCGCCGCAGGAATAACAGCCTTAGTAATAGACCCAGATACATTAGTCATGCAAACAGCATACATGAGAAGAGAATGTCCGCAGAACAAGCACGTCTCAAGTACCGCATATTTCACAATACTTTGATTAGACATTCCCTTCAGAATTAGGCCTTCTGCAATTCTATAATTGAAATAACACGCGCCACGCTGTGTTTCAGTACTGCAGCCAACGTCGTCCCAGGAGAACCATGCAGCAGCCCGCCTCGGGGGCATCCCCCGAAGACATCGCGCTCGATAAGCAAGTATTACGCGCCCAAATCCGCCCGCGCCGCCTCATTAACCGCAGCAACCGCGCAGAGGCAGGGCAAGCAGACTATGCGCGCCGCTACCAGGAAGGCATCTACTCCCTCATACCCCGCACCGGGGAAAAACTAACCATTGCAGCGTACCTGCCGACCGCTGCGGAGCCCCCCATCACCGACGCACTGCAGCAGCTGCACCACGACGGGCACCGCATCCTGGTGCCGGTGGTGCGCCCCGGGCGGCAACTCGCCTGGGTGCAATGGGACCCGCATGTGCAGCACCCCCTCAACGGTATGGGTATTGCCGAACCCGAAGGCGACACTGAAGGCCCCCACGCCTTCACAGCAGCCGACCTGCGCCTAGTACCCGCCCTGGCCTACGGACGCAACGGGCGACGGCTTGGCCAAGGCGGCGGGTATTACGACCGGCTGCTGCCGCGCCTGAGCGAGCAGGCCCTGCGCGAAACAACAGTGGGCGTGGTATTCGCCGACGAAGTGCTTGACAGCATCCCCTACGACACGTGGGACGGGGTGCTCTACCGGGTGCTCACCGAGAACGGGGTGCACCCGCTCGGCGAACACGCCACCCACTAACACACCGTACAGCCAGCACGTAGGCAGGCACCACACACAGGCGGTACACTTTTTAGCTGGAAGTAATCACACAGGCTCAGCGAGGAATACCATGCCGATCTACGTCTACCAGTGCAAAAACTGCGGCCACGCCTTCGAAAAACGCCAATCATTTAGCGATAATGCGCTGCGCACCTGCCCAAGCTGCGGGCAGGAAACACTGCGTAAACGCTACAACGAGGTGGGCGTCGTCTTTAAAGGCTCCGGGTTTTACACAAACGACAAAAACAGCAGCACAAATAGTTCAAGCAGCTCCAGCGGCAGCTCAGCAGGCGCCGCCTAGCCGCCGCGCACCCAGCCTCTCATCCGGTCAGGGTACGGAGCAAACGTGAACAACATTGCCCAGCGTGCAGCGCCGGGCTTTTACCACCCCGGGTGCGGGACTACGGTGAGCAACCAGGGATGGGGTACGCGGCGCCCTGAGGGCACCGTGCGGGCTAATAGTGCGGAGGTTTCTGCTCCTTCATCTCCTGCACCCACCGCAGCCTGGCCAGCTCATCCGCGCTCAGCGCCTGCTGGGAACGCCCACCCGGCACGCCACGGGTCGCCCCAGTCCCCTGTTCGCTGGCGGCCCTCTGCCCACCCGACGGCTTCACACGCTGCACCCGCCCCGGTTCGGGGGCATTCACCCCAGCGATACGCGGTTCAGCTTCAGCTGGCGCGCCCGCCCCACTCACCCGACGATAACCGCGCCGTGGTTTCGGCACGGGCGAGTAGCCGCTCACGAGTTGTCCTCCCGCATCCCAACGTACCGCATAATGCGCTCCACCACAGCGTCCGGGTCGGCGAATACCTCCACCGTGTTCAGGGTCAGGTAGTTCCACCCGGTAAGGCCCAGCCGCTCAGGCAGCAGGCGGGTGCGCTCGCGCACGCTGGTGCTTGCAAAACGCGGTGAGGCATCCGAGCAGGCAACCAGCGGCATAGCGGGCTCCTCATCGTCGCCACCGCCTGCGGGGGCGTAGGCAATAAACGCCACCAGCCCGCCGCCTGGCTCAATGCGCACCCCGCGCTGGCGCAGCCGAACCAGCAGGTCGTTCAGCAGCCAATCACCGGTATCGGGCAGAGGGCCGTAATCCTCCCCCGCTAAGAACTCGTTATCGGGCATTTTTTCGGGGATGCGGGCCGCCTGCTGCTGCTCGTCCACACGTTTCTGGTGTGCCTTATGGGCACGCATCAGACGGTAAAAGTCGAGGGCGCCGTGCTCTAGTTTCTGCGGCTCCAACGCATCCGGGCTCACACACGAAACAATGTGGGTGGCGCGGCGGGCACGGGTCAGCGCGGTCACGAGCCCCTCCCGGCCGTGCTCCTCCGACAGCTGCCCCATCGTGTAGGGGGTACGCTGGTCGGGGCGGGGGCGGCCCACCCCCAAGGAGAAGATCATGGTGTCTCGCTCCATGCCTTCAGCGCGCGTAAAATCAACCACCCTAAACGGTTCTTTCCCGGGTTTAAAGAACGGCGCCAGCTGCGGATATTTATTCAGGGCGTTACGCACCGCACCGGCCACCCGCTGCGCGTGTTTAGGGCTCGCGGTTACCACCGCCAGGGAACGCTCCGGGCGGCGGTAAGCGTGCTCCAGCACCAGTAAGGTCACCCGTTCCACCTCAAAACTGGGCGATTCCTGGTTGGCGTTATCGCTCACCTTCCCGCGCGTATCAATGTACTCCACGCTAAGGGTCGGCTTCGGTTCGGAGGCGGCATCACTCACCGAACGCTGCCGCAGCTGCCCCCCGTAAAATTCACGGTTCAAATAGTCAAAGGTCACCGGGTCCATGGCCCGCCCCAGCTGCGCCAGGTGCAGCGAGGGCACCACCTTCGAAAGCACGTCAAAGGTGCTCTCAAGCTGTTTCGTTGCCGGTGCTGGTGCCCCCGTCGCCGGTGCCGAAACAATAAACGGGGCCGGGTACCCGGAGTGCGGGTCGCCGAGGGCGATCACCGCCTCAGCGCGGGTAATGGCGGGCAGGTTTGCCGCCAGCGGCGTCGATTCGGAATCCAATAAGATCGCAGCGTCAAAACGCATAGTGGGCGGAACGTGACGTGCCAAAGCGAAGGGGCTGGCCGTCCAAATCGGCAGCAGGGTGCTCGCCATCGTTGGGGCGTGCTCCAATAACTGCTGAAGCACAAACTCATGCCCGCGCAGCTGGCTTTTAAGGTACGCCGCCTGCTCATGGTGGGTGTCGATACGGTCGTTCCACAGCTGCCGGGTGCACTCCAGCAGTCGTGAGGCGGCACCCAGCATGTGGGCGTAGTCGGCGCGGCGGAACCGGGACTCAACGCCGCGAAGCGCCTGCCCGCCCAGGATTCGCCCCTCGTGGTCGTGCAGCAGCTCCTCAAGGGCGGACTGCCACCAGGCCAGCTCCAGCTCAGCGGCCACCAGCCGTGCCGGCACTTGCCGGGCGTACAAATCTTCCATGAGCTCATCCAGGCCCAGGCACAGCAGGCGCGCGGTGAGGGTATCCCGCTCGGGCAGGCTCATCAGCAGCACCCGGTCGGCCAGTAACGCGTCCAAACGCTGTTCGAGCGCGTCCAGGGTGGTGCGGGTAAAGTCGGTGCCTTCCGGGGAGTCATCCAGCACGATTCGCAGCCCGTCGAATTCTTTCATGAGGGAATTGCAGGCGGTGACAAGCGCATCAAGGTTCTCGGGGATCTGCGGGGTGCGTGGGGCGGCGGTGTGCCGGATCCACTCTGCGCGTTCAGCCTGCACAATCCGCAGCTGCTCGTGCAGGTCGCCAATATTCACCCCCGGCAGGATGTACTCCTTAGCGGCGCGGCGCAGGCGGGAGCGCTGCATACTGCTCATTTCGATGCCGTTTTCGCGGCGCCATGCCCCGGTCGCGGTGGCCGCTATCAGGTCGGTGACGGGCCGGTCATACACGGTGGGGCGGAACTGTTTCAGGGTTTCCCGGATGCGCTGCAGAATACGCAGCTGCCCCTGCCAGTCGGTGATAGTGCGGCCCAGCCGTAACCCGGTGGTGCGGCTGAGCCGGCTCATAGCCTCCCGCAGAGACAGCAGGGAGGATTTGAGGGTGAGAACCAGTGCGTAAGCGTCAGCGGTCTCCTCGTCGTTGGCCAGGCGGGCACGGTACCAGGGGGAGGTGCGGGCTGCCGGGGTGAACGCCCCCAACTCCGCGAGGCGGGTGAGGTCGTGAGCGAGGTTCTCGCGTTCGAGCAGCCGATCAAGCATGCGGCGGCTAAACCGTACACCGGTTGCGGGCGCCTCATTCCGTGAGGTGAGTTCGGCGAGGGTCTGCAGCGCCTGGTAGGTGGTGATATTCCAGTACGGCTCGTGCGAGAGCAAAGCCTCGGTGTGCCTGTGCAGGCGGCGGCGGGTTTCAAGCAGCTCGGCGGTGGTCTCCTCTTCCTCGGGTATGGCAGCGGTTTCGTTGCGCACAATGGCTTGGATGAATTCGGCGCGCTGGCCTTCGGCGTCGCGGTCGGTGAGCACATCAAAACGGAGAGAATCAATACCGTTGCGTTCAAGCAGTGCGGTGAAATCGGCCAGGGTGGAGCGTTTCTCCCCCACCACAAGCACAGATTTGCCCTGCCCCGCGAGGGTCGCAGCAATATTCACGGCGGTGCGTAGCGGCTCGGTGCCGGGGGCGGCGGTGACGGTGAACGAGTTGCCGCTGGCGGCCGCATCAATAATGGTCTGCGCGGCCGGGTCGGCGTCAAGCAGCTGCGTCTCCCGCTGCGGGTCACGGTCGTCATGAGGGGGCTGGTTCTGCACCAGCGGGCGGATGCTCGGCTGCACGCCGGGGACTTTGAGCGCGGCAATATCACGCACCAGCGGCGTGTGGGCGGTGTGCGGCAGCTCGCCCATGCTTTCTTTGAGGTCGGCGAATGTTGAGATGAAGAACCGTGATTCGATGGCCATCCCGGGGATATTCCCGGTGGTGGCGCGCATCCGCTCAATTACGGGCTCGGGGTCAAGGCGGGACATGGAATTAGCCAGCTGCGCCACGTCCATGGTGCCCAAGTCAATATCGTATTCCTGTTTGATTTGGCGCACCATGGCGGGGTTAAGCCGCGCGGCACCGGCAAGGCGCAGCTCGTAGTCGTCGCTGCTGGGGTGCGGGGTGATGCTCAGCGGCGCCATGAGGATAGGGGCAATAAACCGTTTCTCGTAGGAGACGGTGTGCTCGCGGGTGGAGCGTGAGAGCCAGGAGGCGGTACCGGCCACGAAATACCCGGAGTCTAGCCCGTGGTCGGTGGACAGCTCATAGATTTTGGTGCGCAGGGTGCGGGCGGCGCGCATCCCCTCCTCCAGCAGGCTTTTGTCGCGCAGAATGGTGGACAGGCGGGTTTTCCGCCCGGCCAGCAGCTGGGCGAGTCCGGAGGGGTTTGCGGCCGTGAGGTCGATGTGCACATAGTCAACCCGGTTAAAGTTGAGCATCGCGTCCGGGCCAGTGTAGATGTCCATCTGTTCCGCCCAGCGTTCCAGCCCCGCCGCTGGGTCGAAGCTGTGGCTGGCGGGGTCAAGGTGCGGCGGCAGTGCCTCAGGGGGCCCGTCGGGGTTGGGTGCCGGTGCGGGCTCTGAGGTTGGCGAGTTTCCCGTCCTGGGCGCGCCCTGGGGGGTCTCGGGGGTTCCGTTCACGTCGTGTGCGTCCTTGGGTGTGTTGTATTCTGCACGTTCTTACATCATACGGCCGGGTGGGTGCGCCTCGTGTCTTTGCCGGGCGGATGGGTTCAGCGTTTCGCGGGCAGCCCACCGTGGCGCGTTATAGTGCCGTAGTTTCTGCGGTTCGTCCTTCCTATGCGGCCTTGTAGCAGCTAAGGTGTGTGTTTAGCTTGTCCAGAGGCGGATGTTCGCCGCAAGAACCAGCAGACTCACCATCCCCAAAAATACCATGGCGGCGATGAGTACCCAACGGTAGGTGGGCGCAAATTTTTCGGTCTCATCCCAGTCGCGGGTGGCGCGCAGCAGCAGGTAACAGGCAAGCGCGCCGGGCAGGTTCCCCACCACTATCTGCACCGCGAGGGCGTAGAGGGTGAAGACGCGTTCGGTGCGTTCGTTTTCGCTTCCAGCGAGTTTGAAGAGTCCCGCGAGCAGGATCGTCAGGCACCCGTTGAGGAACGCGACAGCGAAGAAGGGAATGTTAAGCGCCTGCTGGAAGGTCATATTGGAGTTCGCGGCGCCAAGCAGAATCCAGGCGAAGAGCGCGAAGGGCACCAGGAGCCAGTACCAGAAGAGGAAACGGCGGAGTTTACGGTCGTCGTCAAGCGCGGCGAAGATGTTCATGTCTTGTGTGCTTTCTGGGGGTTAGTCGGCGGTGGGTTCTGCCGGGCCGGTGCCCGGGTCTGTTTCGTTCCCGCCGGGCCGCCGCTGGGTGTTTCGGGTCTCAATGTGGTCGATGTACCGGCGCACCAGGTAATCCAGCAGCACTGAGAGCGCCACGAATGAGTTGTAGGGGCCGCGCTGGCCGGTGATCTGCGTGGGGGTGCTCTGGTAGTGCAGTGAGTATTCGGCGTGGGAGGACATGTAGTTCACCCCGAGGGCGGTGACCGCGACCATGGGGATTTTGCGCAGGGCAAGCATTTTTACGTGTTCGCGCATGTTCTCTGTCTGCCCGGAGAACGATACGAGGATCACCAAATCGTTGGTGGTCATGGAGGTCATGGTGCTTTCAAACTCGTTGCGGGCTGGGATGACGTGACAGAATTTGCCGCACACCTGCATGGATTTGGCGAACTCTTGCACGGCGTTGCGTTGGGCGTACCCGGTGCCGAAGCAGTAGATGGTGCGGGCGTCGTGCATTTTTTCGAGGAGCTTCGACAGCTCCATGTGTTCGAGGTAGTCGTAGGTTCGCAGGATGTCTTCTTTACCGCTCTCAATAAACCTGGGGTTGTAGGGTTCGGAGCGGGTGAGGGAGGATTTAATGAAGTATTTCAGCTCCGCAAAGCCTGAGAAGTTCAGTTTCTTGGTGAGGCGAATAATGGAGCTGGTTGAGGTGTAGGTTTTGTGCGCGAGGGAGCTGATGGTGGCTTCGGCAACGAACTCCTCGTTGTCGAGCATAAACGCCAGAATCTCGCGCTCTGTACCGCTAAAGCGGTGCTGGTTTGCATTCACCACATCTTGTAAATCCACTCAAGGCTCCTGAATCGCTGACAAGCAATATTAAAAATATTACAACGTCTGCGTCTCAGGAGCCTTGTGGTGTTATCGCGTGATGCGGGTTTTAGCCCAGCTCACGTTTTAGGCTTTGGTGTTCACCATGGTTTCAAAACGTTCGCGAACCTGCGGAACGTCCATGCCCACGATCACCTGGAATGCCTTACCCTTGCGTACGATACCCAGAGCACCGGCGTCCTTGAACGCAGCATCCGAGGTGTCGACCAGGGATTCATCGGCCACCGACACGCGCAGGCGGGTGGCGCAGTTGTTCACGGTGGTGATGTTGTCGGCACCGCCGAGCAGTTCAAGGAAACCAGCCGCACGCGGTGCGTACAGGTCAGCGTCGCCGTCTTCTGCGGATGCGCCGCCCTTCTTCTCGGCAGCCTTGGCGGCCTTGTACTCGGCTTTCGAGTACAGCTTCGTTTCGCCGCCCTCAGCCTCACGGCCGGGGGTCTTGAAGTCGAACTTCAGGATCAGGAAGCGGAAGAGCAGGAAGTAGATGACGGTGAAGCACAGGCCCACGCCAATCTGCATGAGGTAGGTCGGCCAGTGGTTCTGCCACAGCGGAACCCAGTTGAGGAAGATGAAGTTATCCAGCAAACCGCCGCCCATGTTGCCTGAAAGCCCGAACATGTACATGATCGACGCCATGGTTGCAGCCAGCACAGCGTGCACTGCGAACAGCGGGGGTGCCACGAACAGGAAGGTGAATTCCAGCGGCTCGGTAATGCCGATGAGCATCGCGGTGAGGCTCACAGGCAGCACCAGGGCGAGAACCTCTTTACGCTTCTCGGGCCGTGCGGTGGTGTAGAAGGCCGCCGCAATACCTGCCGGTGCGAACACCTTAGAGTTGCCGTGCAGTGCGAAGCCGCCGCCGGGGAAGAGCTCACGCAGGGGCTTGTCGCTCTGCGCGAATTCGCTCAGGTGGGTCGGCCAGTCCTTCGCAATGCCGTTGGGGGTTACGGCGTTGCCGAACATGAACGGCGAGTAGATGAAGTGGTGCAGACCGGTCGGGATGAGGAAGCGCTCCAAGAAGGTGTAGATCCACACACCGAGCGCGCCGGAGGCGATGAAGAACCCCTGCATGCTTTCAATACCGTGCTGGGCGTAGGGCCACAGCAGGGTGAAGAGGAACGCGACGGGGAACATGAGGAAGAAGCACACGGCGTACACGTACTGGGTGCCCTGGAAAATACCCAGGAAGTCGGGCAGCTTCTTGTCGAACCAGCGGTTATGTACCCACACCACGATGGCGGAGATAATAATCGCACCAAAGATACCGGTGTCAATGGTCTTAATACCGGCGATCATTTTCAGGCCGGTACCGGCGGCGGACTCGGAAATATCCACTCCGTAGTTGAGCTGGAAGATACCACCGCTGTCTTGGCCCCAGTACTTGAGCATTGTTCCGCTCAGGTAGTTGAAGGTCAGGTAGACCATGCCAGCTTCGAGCACGGCGCGGGCGTTTGCGGTCTTAGCGAGCGCAATCGGCAGGCCGAGCACGAAGAGCAGCTCCATCTGAGTGAAGACGGTCCAGGCGCCAGAGAGCCAGACATCCCAGATTTTAAACCACATCGTGTCTTCATTAGCTAGAGGACCAACGATGTTCTCTAGGGTGGCAACTTTGCCAATACCAACCGCCAAACCGGCGAAGGCAAAAAGAAGCACGGGGGCCAGCATGGCCGAACCGAACCTCTGAACTTTTTCCATCATGAGGCTTACGCCTTTCGGGTTACGAGAAAATACGCAGGCACACGCGCCCGCGCGAATGTCATCAGTATTTGAATGGCACCATCATCCCACCTTTTGGCGGGGCTACACGTCTGTTGCGGGAGATTAGACATGTTTTTTCATAACATGAAACATCTCCCGGTACCGGGTAAAAATACTAACCTACCGTCACGGTTTTTTAGTGCTTTGAAACGGTGTTTCTCTGTAGCATGTAACCGTAGCCCGCCCCGCCGCGGCAGGTGGCGTGGTGTTATTGAACGCACGACCTCTCGAAAACTACATACCTATGCTTTTTCTTACCTTGAATACCCACAGCTGGTGCGAGCCTCACCAGATCGTTAAGATTCATGAGCTTGCCCGTTTTATCGCCGACCGTCAGGTTGATGTTATTGCGTTGCAGGAGGTGAATCAGTACTTGCACTCCCCTATTGTGGATACGCCACTGGGGTACCAAGGCGGGGCCAGTATTCC
>ERZ772874.337-NODE-337-length-24829-cov-8.569549_pt1 | contig 24829 bp, 33 predicted proteins | sample MGYA00580586_ERZ772874 | MGnify/ENA primary metagenome ERZ772874 (study PRJEB29015, sample SAMEA2737952) | human oral metagenome | biome: human oral; feature: human-associated habitat; material: dental | place: China | collected 2154 ... | reverse complement strand
AGCGTGGCATGTCGATGCGTCAGGTGTCGGAGCAGCTGGGCGTCTCACGCACCGCACTCAGGCGGAACTTCCAGAAGATGGGGGTCGGGGTGTGATAATGGTCGCGGGGGGATGATTGCTAGCGCGCATCTTGGCAAGTCACCTCCTCAGGGCGGAGAAGCCGCCGAACCTTGGCTGGGTTCGAGAGAGCTCTTGGTCACCGAGGAAGTCGAAGCTATCGACCTATGTCATCTGCAGGGTGAGTTGCCCTTCTTGGGGTGTCATCTTCAGCGTCGAGCGACTTTGAATCCTGTAACCATCGACGCGCTCGGTCGATGAGCACATGCGCCAGCAGATCGGCCTGTTGAGCGTTCTTTGGAGGCAAGACTGACTTGCAGGCGGGAAAGTTGCTGGCAACTGTAATCACGGCAACTGGAACACACGAGTCCAGCTCTGTGGTGATATATACGGGTGCAGAAAGATAACTGTTCCACCTGCGAACCAATCCGCCGGTCTTCTCTCCTCTGATGTCTGCGATATCCTTATGTACCATTCGCCCCTCTGTGAAAGCAAGCACTGAACAGATTTTGGATGATCGTTCTATTTCCTGTTTGTTGAGAAATGATCGGTCATTTAGGACGGCCTGACTTGTAGCCCAAAGTGCGAGCTCGCGCTGTTTGGATGGCGAGTGACGAACCCAGAGCTCGAGCTTGAACCGCTCGCCCGTCTCGCAGTGTTCTCCCGGTTCATCAGCGATTTTGAGGATCTCTTCTAGGAGGTTTGATAGTTCCTGATTGAGCTTCTCGTGGTTCTGCGCAAGATCGGATTTGCTCCATTCATCCCACCAGCGCGTGAGGCGGATGCCGTATCGAATTTCACGGTAGTCGCGACCTTCGCTCTGTGCGACAAGCCCAAGTGCAACCTCTTCCACGAGTTGTGCGACCTGGAATTTGAAGTCAGCGAGATGCAGGGTGACTCCGAGGGATTTTGCGCGTGCCAGGAGGGAGTTTTTGTATCTCTTATGTTCGGTGCTGTAGTCATTCGAGAAGCTAAACGACTCTATAGGCATGAGGCATATGCGTCTCTGCTCATCTTTGTTGCCAGCAGTTCTTATCAGGCTATGGACAAGTGGGGCATCGCTTAGGCTTGATCCGACAATAAGAAGTGCGTTATCTCCGGCAAGTTTGTCCTGTAGCTCATTTTCAATGGCTGATCGGTACTTAGCGTAATCGTACTCTGAAATGACCAGTGGGGAATCTCCGAGAGATGCGGAGGGGCTGACTCTGCCGTGTAGATAGATTAGCTCTACTGCATTGCCATTATCTTTGCGGTGATTATTGTTTTCTGGCTTGATGAGGACGTAGCGTCCGTCTATGTCAAGATTGCGTACGGTTAACCCTGGAACTCGGTCGCTTGTGAGTTGGCGATCGTGCTCCCATCGTTCTTCAAGAAACAGGTCGTAGTTTGTGGTAATGATTGAGACGCTCTTGCCGCGTAGTGCCATGGCTTGGGCTAAGTCTACAACGTTGCGTGCAAGTCTTCCCTCCTCCCATGAGTTGCCACTATAAAGGTCTTGGGCAAGACGGGCTCCAACCTTCTGCTGGAGATCTCGCCATTCGTGTCCGGCTGTACTTACATGCATTCCGTGCATGACTGTTGCCATGGCGGTCGGTCCGACTGCCTCAAGTAGCGTCTCGACTTCTTCTGGTAGGGGAGGGTCGAGGTTGTTCCTCGTGTGCTCGTCGAATAAGTATGCAGCCAGTCGTTTGATAAGACCGGACCAACTAAGCCCGGTCCTGTTAATGCTGACGCCAGCGCCGCAGTAAATTGTGAGGCTGTCGGAAAGGGATAGACGCTGAACCACCTTTTCAACAACGGCGCTACGAAGGAAGCGTCGTTCCGAGCGAAGGATTGAACTGTGCACTGAAGTCATGAGTCAGTAACGTTCACGGTTTGGATCTAGTCGATACAAAGCTCTGGCTCGCATCAGGAGGTTGTTCGCTACTGCCTCGGCTGCAACGGCGGCGTAGGGCTTGCCAGCTAGTTCGGTAAGAAGCCTTTGGCGCTCTTCCTCAATGTTTTGTTGAATGTCTTCTGGCATAGTAGAAGAGTACTCCTTAGAAGATTCAGGATCACCTGACGAATTTGGCGAGTAAGCGGTAGTAGGGGCCTCTCTTAGCGAAGGTAATTGCATACTACGCTTATTATAAAGCCTAAGTAGACGGTTGTGAATAGTTTTTCGGCGCGCTAGGGGTTTGCGGATGGCGATCGTCGCAACGATCTCGCTGGTAGTTCGCTCCCACGCTTTGACGTTCATGTCTCTGGGTTGCACTCCGTAGCTTCGCGGTTTCTGTGTGCGGATGACTCATGCTAGCTCATCCATGCAGGACTGGCGATGTCGCAACGCCCATCCGCTACCCGGTCGGCCGCCGTCTCGTGGTAGGCACGTGCAGGTTGGGGGTAAGGGTTTGGGTGGATTGCGTGGGCATCATGGCGGCCGGGTGCGGCAACACCTCTCGGGGCAGTCGGCCAGCGGTATCCGCGTGACGAGCTGTCTGGATAGGTGGTGAAGCGGACCGCCATGGTTAAGAGCGCGGAAATTTACCCGCAGCAACCCTCAAGTGTTCCCTGACTAGGTGTTTCGGATCGACACACTGCCTATGAACCAGGCCTCACAGAGTCCCTAAGCTGCCTACCCAAGCCCCAGGTGAGTCTCAACCGCGTGCAGTCGCTTGTCCAGCGCTCGCCATTTCTTGTCCTGGGTGTCCCAGCCAACTGTGTCGGCGTGCTCGCGAGAGCCTTCCTCGAGGAATAGGCGGGTGCGTAGCGAAGCCAGTTCGGCCTTGAGATCACTCTGGGTGGCCATGACCTTCTTGAAATTATGATCGGTCTTCAGTTCAAACAGCTGGAAGATGTCGTCGCTGTTCTTGATGTCTTCGCGGATAGCGGCCTGGCCTTTCTCGAGATCGTTCAGGCGCTTGTCCATAGCTTCAAAGCGTTTGTCTATCTGCTCTGTCAATGTATTAATCTTCGCTAATATTTCGTCCATGTAATATCCTCCTTATATCTATTAAATCATGGCTGTTACTAGCAAACAAGGGGGTAGTTTCCGGATCCGTTTCACCCACCCCCGCTCCCTCTCTCCGCTCACTTCACCCCTGGTCACTCCGAACACTGGACTTCGTCCCCTCAGAAATCTGATGACAAAGGGGCGACACGCCCTCTCCTTTAGCAAGAATCCTGTCTTTAAGGATTTCATTAAGACGATTTATCTCACCCCTGCTACATCGACAAAAACGCCCCCGGAGCGGAACCCCGAGGGCGCGTGTTCGAACAAGATGAGTGTGGTCGGGGTGAAAGGACTCGAACCTTCGACCTCACGGTCCCAAACCGCGCGCGCTAGCCAACTGCGCCACACCCCGAGAAGCTAATCTCGTTACTCACTCCGCTCCATTCTACCACACTTTACACATTAAATACAGCAATAATTAGTGATTTCAGTTAATATATAGAAGACACTCTCTCATACTTATGCCTGGTACTAAGCACATCACCCATACAATTCACCACCGACAAATGATATATCTCTATACCATTGTCTGTGTGTATCTCACGCTGCCCATTCTCATTTGCATCGGTGTTATTCCTTGGAATATGAAGTTCGTGGCACTCGTCTTCGGTGTAGTAGCAATGTACATAGTGATGCGAATTCTCGGCCATACGCATAGCGACATCGGTATTCCGCGGCATCCTCAGCCGTATACTACAAGAACTACGGCTACACCGAGTGCTGGAGCTTGGCGTAGCAGCCGCCCTTTTTGGTTATGTACATATCATCTACGGCGACGTACTCACCGTTGTTATCATGAGCATTGTTGGCCTTGTCTGGTACCGAGCGTACCAGCGCTCATCAAACCTCATCGGTGTAACGATAAGTCACGTGGTGCTTGGTGTGATGACGATTGCCCTGGGGATTATTGATTAACATTGACAAGTTACCCCCCATTTTGTTTAATGGTAAACAAGATGAGAGGGATGGAACAAGGATCAAGACCAGAAACAAAAGAACCACAGCCAGAGTGCGAAGCACAGCAGAATCAAGCACTACGACTAGTACGATGGGCGGCACGGACAATGGGTAGCCTGCTTGGGCGCAAGAAGGAAAAGCGTGAGCAAATACCTGAGCTTTCCCCTGAGGCGGTGAAGCGCGCTCTGCTCGGGAGGGTTAAGCATTCAGCTGATAATGCGACTGGGCAATATTCAGATTCGTCAGAAGAGAATATTCAGTACCCGTACATCAACCTTGATGACTCACTTTATCGTTACCCTTTTCCGGCGGAATTGCTTCCAGGGCTAAAGCAATCGGAAACAACTCGCGAAGAGATGGAGGAGCGAAGAGATGCTTGGAGTGATTTGTATTTTCATTTAATCGAGCAGCTTGGAAACATCAAGGCGATGACTTTGGCCTACGAAGAGCGCACCACCAAGAAAATATCAAAAAGTGAATATGATTTGCTAGAAGAAAAGTATCAAGATTTACTAAAAGTATGCACCTTCGTTCTCGAAGAGCGAGATCGCCTCGACAAGCTCATTCACACAGACCGCTACGTACCTCATGCGCGCTGGAGTGCAGATAGTATTTTTGCTTGAACAAACCAAGCTCCAAAACCTGACGAATGGCAACCTTGTATCCCTCGGGCATGTTGAGCTTATTGACCTCATCCGGAGAGACAAGTGCCAACTCTTTATGTTCATGACTAAAGTGCGGCGTTGCGCCCTCGACCGCTTTCGCAAAATATGTAACCACAAAAACGTGACGATACGGAAAAATTGTGTACACCCAATTGTGAACATTCATCCCAACTGATATATCAATGTTCAGTTCTTAATGAACTTCACGTTGTACGCACGCTGTTGGACTTTCCCCGAGATCTAATTTTCCTCCCGGCAGCTCCCATTCGTCACGCTCATTTCGCAAGAGTGGAATCTGACCGTTAAGAGAGATGACAGCCTTAACAGAAATTGGCAATTGATATTCAAAATAATCAATATCCCGCTTGACCAAATAAGGCTGGGCGAGCGACTTAACTTCAATCGTTTCCTTTTGCCAAGCCTTGAACATAAATTACGCGTTCACCGCCTCAATCTCCACCGACAATACGTCTTTATTCGTCGGTAGATCAGACGTCGGCTCAAAGGTGTAAACCAGTAGCTGACCAAACGGCATTTCCACATGGGCCATGTCTGCTTCTGGCACGTGGTCGAGATGTTTCATCAGCGCGCGGATAGAATTACCATGCGCCACTAATAGAATGTTCTCACCCGCCTGTAATTTCGGTAGTATCTCCTGCTCAAAATATGGCACGACCCGCGCATAAACATCCTTGAGCGTTTCACCGCCCGGCACCGGATAATCCCAACCGCGTCGGATGCCATTGAACGCTTCCTCGCCAATCTCAGCCTTGACTTCCCACTTATTTTTACCGGTCAGATCGCCATAGTCACGCTCGTTCAGCTCGGCCGCCTGTGTCGTCGGTAAACTGCCCTTACCGCGCCCCTCAAGCAATGCGTCCAGCGTTTGGTGCGTCCGCTTGAGCGCCGACGTATACGCCTCATCAAACCTGATGTCTTTGAGTAGCGCACCCAGCCGCACTGTGTCGGCCCGCCCTTTTTCCGTAAGCCCCACGTCCGTCCAGCCCGTCCACTTGCCGAGCAGATTCCATTCGCTCTCGCCGTGTCGACTGATAACTAATATTCCCATCATTCCTCCTCCGTTTATTTTTCCTACGAACCAAATCCCACGAATTGCGTAACCGCCTCTTGATGTTCGTCATTGCCGTCAACGATTAGCGTTTCGACATAGCCGCCTGGCCGATGATGAGCCCAATGTGGTATTGACCACGCGAATCCTTCATTGCTTGCCAGCACTGCGTCGCGGCTCAGGAACTGATAGGCGTCAATTTCCGACTGTTGCAAGACGATCTGCCTAAGTCGCGCATCATCCAGCACCGCCCGAAAGATATATTGATGCGCCAGTCCTTTGTCGCTGGAGCGTGAGGCTACCGCAAAAAACGAGACTTCATCCTCGGTGACGACTAACCCTACCTCTTCCTGGGTTTCGCGAAGTGCTGCCTGTAGCGGCGTTTCGCCAGCGTCAACCATACCACCGGGCAGACTCCAGTGCGTCTTGTAATACGCCTTGACTGTGAGCAGCTCGCCCGCCGGATTTTCAATCAGCAGCGCAGCACTGGCGATCCGAGTGTCCTGCGTCTTTAGCCACTCCTCATGCGGCAACCAACCACTTCTCATTATTTTGCGTACTCGATCGCCCGTGTTTCACGGATGACGTTAACCTTGATAGTGCCTGGGTACTGCATGGTTGATTCAATTTTAGTAGCGATATCGCGCGACAGTTTGAATGCGCTCAGATCATCAATATCCTCTGACCGGACAATCACCCGCACTTCGCGCCCCGCAGAAATTGCATAGGCTTTATCAACACCATTAAAGCTGGTCGCCACATTTTCTAGATCGCGCATCCGCTCGGCAAAGTTCTCAGCCGAAATGTTACGTGCTCCTGGCCGAGCAGCACTGGCGGCGTCGCACACTCGTACGATCAATGCCTCCGGCGTCGTCGCCTCGATATCATCGTGATGCGCTTCGATGGCGTGAACGATCCGCTCGTCCATGCCGTATTTGCGCGCTAGCTCAGCGCCGATGTGGTGATGCTTGCCCTCGATCTTGTGCGTCACCGCCTTGCCGACGTCATGCAGCAGTGTCGCGATTTTCGTGATGCGCACATCAGCGCCAATTTCCTCAGCAACCATACCAGCCATCTGGGCCATCTCAGTCGAGTGCTTCAACACGTTCTGCCCGTAACTCGTCCGGAATTTCAGCTCACCGAGCAGTCGCTGCATTTCCTTCGGGATGCCGACGACGCCAGTTTCGCGCATGGCGTCCTCGCCGGCCTGCTTGACTTCTTTATCGATCTGTTTTTTCGCCTTGGCGACAACTTCTTCAATGCGGGCCGGGTGGATACGGCCATCTTTCATCAACATCTCGAGGCTCAATCGAGCCACCTGCCGGCGAATTGGATCAAAACTCGACAGCACGATCATACCCGGCGTATCATCCACCAAAATATCGACACCAGTCTCGCGCTGCAACGCCTGAATGTTGCGACCTTCTTTGCCGATGATTCGACCTTTCATCTCATCATCAGTCAGCTTGACGGCCGTGACTGTTCGCTCAGCCGTCACCTCGCTGCTCATCCGCTCCATCGCCGTGAGCAAGATCATCTGCGCCCGCTCTTCGGCATCATCCATAGCCTCATGTTGTAATTTTGACACCAATCCGACCAGATCGTTCTTGATATCGCGCTCTGTCATTTGCATGAGCTTGTCGGCAGCATCCTTTTTCTTTAGGCCCGCAATCTTCTCGAGCTTCTCCTGCTGACGCGTGCGAATAGTGCGAATCTCTTCCTTGAGATTATCAACCTCATCTTCGTGTGCGCGCAGCTTCTCCGCCCGCTTGTCTAGTTCGTCCAATTTCCGATCCAGCGTCTGCTCGCGATCCGCCAACCGATTCTCGGTCTTTTGCCACTCGCGGCGGCGCTCATTTTCGATTTTTAAGGCTTCGTCCTTAGCTTTCAGGACAATGTCGCTCGCCTTACTTTTTGCCTCGGCGATGTCACGCTCAATTTGCGACTTGCCATTAGCTTGCCGTGTTCGCTGATAGGCGTAAAAACCGCCCACGCCAAGTGCCGCGCCAACCAAGCCGCCAATAACTATTCCTACCATATGATTTCCTTTCTTTTCTGACCAGTCGCCCCAGGTATACACCCCGAGAAATGTATCAACGACCGACCATATTCAACTGATGCAATAAAACGGCCCGAGCCACTAATCTAAAGCCGCCTTACTTTTATTGTACGATATTGTGAATGAAAATACCACTATTTGCGCGGAGTCGTGATGTGAGCTTCGCCGCCATATTCGGGGAGAATAATCGTGTCGTTTTCGGCGCGCTTCAGCCGCTCCAGGCAGTCATCTCGCCAGTGATCGCCACTACTGCCAACGATCGGAATGCCGAGTCCCTCCGCCAACGTGTTTGCCACCGCACAGCCAATCCTCAGTCCCGTAAAGCTACCCGGCCCACGCATGATGCCGATACCACTGATGTGGTGAATGCCGCCGGTCTGCTCGTCCAAAAATCGTAGCAGCCCTCGGGCCAAACCACGACCCGCTTCCCAAGCCACCTCTCGCCAGGTATCACCCTGAATAATCGTTAAACGGCACGTCATCGTCGATGTATCGAGCAGAATAATCACGCTAACTCCTCGTCCGCCGCACTAATTGCCGCGAGGAGTGCCTGGCTCGTCGGCCCGCCAGCACTCAGCGTGACACGTCGCGACTGTTCGTCAATTGCTAGAATCCTCACTGTCAGTCGATCGGCCGGCAGCACCTGCTCGACGGCACCCGCCCACTCAACCACTGTCACGGTCTGCGGTTGCATGGCTACCTCCCGAATTTCTTCCGCCATGATACCCGCCTCACCCAATCGATAAAAATCATAGTGAGCCAGCGTCAAGCCGCCCGGCGACTGGTACACGCGGGAAATAGTAAATGTTGGGCTTTGCACCGGTTCAGTAATGTCGAGCCCCTCGGCAACACCTTTCGTTAGCGTTGTCTTGCCAGCGCCGATGTCCCCGACCAGCTCAATCACCTCACCACCCTTCAGGCTGCGCCCAATCACCTGACCTAGCTGCTGCATCGCTGTGATACTGGTAATAATCTGGCTCATTTGCTGTCGCTGCCGTCAGCTTCGGCCGCAGGATGCGCCTTTCGGAATGGATTTTCGAACGTTGCCTGTGGCTGCACAACCGGCTCCTTGTGGCGGATCTCTGGCGTCTTGACAACGATATGTTCGTCAGTCACACGAACGATCTGCGAACGATGAATCAGCAGTTCAGTATCGCCAAAACTCTTGAGTAGCGGTCGCCGCACCCGGAGCTGCTGAATGACAAAATTACCGGCCTCCAACGTGTAGCCGATGACCTTGCCAACCTTATGATTTTTTTCATCAATGACCCGCTTACCAACTAGTGCGAACTGAAACTCATACACTTCCTTGATCTTCAGGACGTCGCTCGGCATAATCAGCTCGTCCGCCGAATCAATGATCAGACCCAGCGGCCCAATTTCCCGCACATCGGCGATCCGCAGTAAACTCGGTGACTGATCAAGCGTCGGCCCTTCTAGCTCATATGCCACGATTGATAAATTGCGCGGGTCAATCACCGCCCGCGATGTCCGTGCCAGCTCCGAGCCAGTCTGTAGGCTCATCACCGGTGCGTTATCAAATCGTTCAGCAGAAATTAGCATACTTCTCACATTATAGCGATATCCACGCTATTCGGCAAACAGGTTCGTCCGCCCCGCCGGCAGACTAAAATTGGCGTTGGCGGTATCGCGCGTACGGAAACTGTTGATCTGGTCAATCGTCTTCTGGTCAAATCGCGTCGTCTGTTGTTGGATGGTATCTTCTTTTGGATTCGACGAGGCGAGTAGACTGTAGAGCAGGAAAATTGCCACCGACACACCAACCACCACCGTCAATGTATAGAGGATAACGTGGTAGCGATGGAAAAACCGCGACACCAGTGTACCAATTTGTGAAATATCAGGTGAATTTTTCATCGAACATATACCTCCACATCCAGAGTTTGCGTACTCACTTGGCCTACCCCCTCAGCCTTGGACATACTGACACTAGCGATCTGCATCCGCGTCAAGTTCTGCTCAATCAAATGCATAAATCGAAGCAGCGCCATGTAATCTGTTTTTTCGTTGAGGCGGACCGACACTTTCATGCTTTTTGGCCCGGCAGCGCTGTTTGAACCGGAGCTATTATTCGTACCCGAGGTTCCTGATGAACCCGAGTTTGACTTGGCTCCAGCCGAGCCTGATGTGAAGGTGAACCCAGCAATGCCAACGCCTGATTGATTGGCGTAAGTAGTGAGGTCATTGATGATCTGATTCTGATATTGATATTGCTGAGTTTCTGCTACTAGCTGCCGAGCCTTGGCAACACTATCCTTATATTTCTCCATCTCCTTTTCCAGCCGCGCTAGATTTTGCACCTTAGCGTCAACCGCTTTTGCCTCAGTCTGAATCTTAGAGACTTCCTCAGCGGTACCCTGCAGCATGGTGTAGCCGAAATAAACGATCCCTCCCATGCCGACCAAGATCAGTACTAGCGACAGCGCAAAGACGATCCGCATGGTCACCGCCGGTGTCATTTTTTCTCGTTTTCTCTCACTCATTGCTTCGCGACCTCCGGCACCATCGTCACATTAATTGTAATATTGATTGGGTAACCGTCCTTGTTTTCTTTTTCGGCCACCGCCGAGGCGAGATTAACATCCTTAAAGAGGTTTGACTGCTGAAAACTGTCCTTCAGCCGCAGTGCATCGCCATACGTTTTGCCGCGTGCGTTGATAGTCATCGGCGTGCCGAGCTTCTTGCTATCCAGCGTCAACGTTTGCAAAATTGTTCCCGATGGCATCGCCTGGGCAATCTTGAGTGCCACCTTTGAATATCGCACGTCTTTATCAAGGATTGCTTTAGCAATCTTGAGGTTTGCACTAAACGAGTCATAATCCTGCTGGACTTTTTGATACTGCAGCGCCCGACGGTTACCCGTCTCAATCGTCTGCTGAGCAGTCGTTTTTGCATGCTCCATGATCAAATAAATACCTACTGTCGCCACAATGAGTAAGAAGCCGAGGATTAACGACACCACGCAGTAGCGCCACAATATTACATTTGACCGGCCGGCGACAATCTCACGTTTAACTTTCGGAGGTAATAGATTAATCATGCCAAATCTCCTCCGCTCGCACCAGTGATAAGCCAGCTGCTGTCATAAACCGCGGTCGTAGCTGTTTGGCCGGCGGTGCTAAATTATTAAAGTTCAGCGACTGCCACGGACTAGCCACTCGTGCTGGCAGGGTCAGCTCGCCCGTAAAGTACTCACCAAGCCCTGGCACACTACTACCGCTACCAACGATCAACACCTGTTCAAGGCGTGATTCATCCGGGAAGCGATCGGTGTAGTAGCGAATAACTTTCTGGATTTCACCGATAATCCGCTGCAGGCTCGGCTTTAGTGCCTCGGTAATCTTTTCCTGACGAGGACCAGTGTTGAGGCCATTAAGCACCTTGAATTGGTGCGCCGTCTCGAGTGGTACGTTCAATTTTTTCGCGATGTCAAGCGTCAATGTATTGCCACCAATGTTTAGACCACCGGTCACGCGAATTGCCGCATCAAGAATAGCGATATCGGTCGTCGCTGGGCCGATGTCAACGATAACTGTCGGCAGCGACCCCTCTTTGGTTCGCTCAAGTAGTCGCGCCACCGCATTGATACTCGGTTCAATCATCGCCACCTCAATACCGCACGATTCAACAATTGCCAGCTGCTCGTCAACGATCTTTTGCGGCACCGCGCACATCAAGACCGATAAATTCTCTTTGCCGCGCTTGATAATCTGATGGTCGACGTAGAGCGAATCAAGCGGCATCGGCACATACTGCTCGACCTCGAGATTCACCGCCTCTTCAATCTTATTCTCCTGCTTGATCGGCAGCGCAAAGGTGCGCGCGTATGTCTTGGTCGTCGGTAGTCCCAGCACCACGCGGTTACTGCCGAGCCGTCCGACAATATTTTTTTCAAACATTTGATTGATCTTGCCGCAGAGATACTCTGCCCGGTCATCGCTCTCGTCCTTCGCCGGATCTAGCTCAATCGCGCCGTATCCATGCACCGTCATCCGTGCCATATCGACTGACATTACCCGAACGCCGGCCTTGTTAATATCAAGCCCGATGATCGGCTTTGACTTGTAGAAAATATTTGCCACTATCGTTTGCCCACATCTCTTCTTTTTGTTAAGTATAGCATAAGCATTTTGAAAAACCAACTATCCCTTAATTTGATTTGCTAACCCAGTAATCGGCATCATCACCGCCGCCGCGATCAAGCCGACCATACCACCCATAAAGACGATCATCACCGGCTCAATCGTCGAACTCAAGCCGCTAATCGCCGCATCGACCTCTTCCTCATAAAAATCCGCCACCTTGACCAGCACCTTGTCCGTCTGTCCCGTTTCCTCACCGACCGCCAGCATCTGGCCAACGATTGGCGGATAGAGATCTTCACGCTCATTGATAATCCGTGACAAAACCTCACCATTTTTAATACGCTTGGCCGCGTCAAGCAGCGACTCTTGATACACCGTGTTGCCAACCGCCCGGGCCGTTACCTCCAGCGCCTCCAGTACCGACACGCCCGCACCGATTAGCGCCGAAAAGGTACGCGTAAACCGCGCCACTGCCACCTTGCGAATAATCTTACTGACAATCGGTGCTTTCAGGACAAAATGATGGAACTTGACTTTACCTTTTGGCGACTTGATGTAGCGAAGCAGCGCATACACACCGCCAAATAATAGCGGGAAAATAATATACCAAAAACTCACCATAAACTGACTAATGCTCATCAGCGCCTGCGTCAGAGCTGGTAGCTCTGCGTCCTCGCCCGCCAGATCTTTAATTGTCTTGCCAATCATCGGCAGGACAAAAATCATCAAACCAAAGAACGCCCCGATAGTGATGACGATCAGCACCATCGGATAGGTCATAGCACTCTTGATCTTCTTTTTCATTGATGAGTTCTTTTCCTGCTGCAGGGCCAGGCGCTTCAAAATATCATCAAGAATACCGCCCGCTTCACCGGCGCGCACCATGTTGACATACACATCACTAAACGCCTCAGGATGCTTGCTCAGCGCATCAGCGAACGAGGTACCGCCTTCAATCTCCTTAGATACTGCATTCAAAATCTCACGAAAATGCGGACTCTCGGCATGCTGCGCCATTGAGTTGAGCGACCTGAGAATTGGCACACCGGCAGACACCATGGTGCTCAGCTGCCTGGTAAAGCTAACTAGCTCCTCGGTCGGTACTGACTTTTTGCCACCCCCAAAGCGAAAGCCCTTCTTTTCATCGCCAGCTTCCTTGAGATCGACCAACTTCATACCCTGAGCTTGAATGAGCTGGATGGCACTGGCGCGACTACTAGCTTCTAGCTCACCATTGATCGGCTGATTGTTATTTTTAGTTGCGATATATTTAAATTTTGTCATTTATTGCTCCCTTGTTGCTCTCAAAACTTCCTCTAGCGTTGTCACGCCACGCAGCGACTTAACGAAACCATCCGTCTGCATCGTTACCATTCCTTCAGTAATCGCCTGCTGCTGAATCTCATTACTGGTGGCATTGGCAGTGATCATTTTTTGGATTGGAATCGAAATACCGAGAACCTCGTAGATACCAACGCGCCCCTTGAAGCCATTATGGCCGCACTCGTCACAGCCCTCAGGATTTGGTCGCCACAAATATTGAATCGTCACGTCAGTTGAACCGAGTGGCGTACTACCGCCAATCTTATCAGCCGCCGCCTGCTGCTCCAGTGCGTGCAGCCGCTGCATCGAGCCCTGCTTGAGATTAAACATCTGAACGATGTAGGCGAGCTCCCCGGCGTCTGGCACATACTGCTGACGACAATGCATACACAGCCGCCGCACCAAGCGCTGGCCGATCACTGCCTTGACCGTCGAAGCGATCAGGAACGGCTCAATTCCCATGTCCAATAGACGCGGCAAACAAGTCGCTGCATTGTTGGTGTGCAGGGTAGAAAACACTAAGTGTCCAGTCAGTGCTGCCTGCACGCCCAGGTTGGCAGTCTCGCCGTCGCGGATCTCGCCAACCATAATGATATTCGGGTCCTGGCGCAGCAGTGCGCGCAGTCCTGAAGCAAAGGTCATGCCGGCTTTTGAGTTAGTCTGGGTTTGGTTGACGCCAGGGATTTTGTATTCAACCGGATCTTCGATGGTCGAGATATTCACATCTGGCGTATTAAGTTCTGATAGCACACTAAACAAGCTAGTCGACTTTCCCGAACCAGTTGGCCCGGTCACCAAGATCATACCATTTGGTTGTGCCATGGCGTCTTTAAGTGTACTCAGTGACAACCCCCAGTAGCCGAGGCTATCGAGAGCAACCGCCTGGTTGGACTCGTCCAAAATACGCATAACGATTTTCTCACCATCAGCGATCGGCAGCGTCGACACACGCAGCGCGTATTGCTTACCAGAAACCTTGATCTTGAAGCGGCCATCTTGCGGCACGCGGCGTTCGTCAATTTTTAGATTTGACAAAATCTTGATACGACTAACCAGAGCGCCCTGGACATTGCGCGGCAATTTATTCACTTCCTTGAGCACACCATCAATTCGGTAACGAACTTGGACGAAATCCTCGCGCGGCTCAATGTGGATGTCTGAAGCACCCGACTTGATAGCATATTCCAGCAGCAAGTTAACCGTCTGGGCGATCGGCGAATTCTCAGAAATCTCCTCCTCGGAGACGTTTTGTGAATCTGATTCAGCGCCACTCTGGATTGATACCACCTCATCCAGCTCATCGGTAATGTTACCACGATAATTCTCCAGGCAGTCAAGAATGTTATTTTTTGTCGCCAGGAATACCTTGATGTTGTAACCAATCTCTTTCTGGATGAAGTTCAGCGCCTGCACATCATCCGGATCTTCCATCGCCAGACTCAGGACGCCATTATCATCGACGGCAAACAATACGACATTATACTGGCGAGCGATGTGCTCGGGGATACGCTTGAGAACGTCGTCAGGAATATCCTTTGGCTCAATGGTCACAAACGGCACATTGATATATTCACCAATCTTTTGCCCGAGCTGTACCTCGCTCAGGACTTTATGTTCCAAGATAATCGTCTGCAACGAATGGTGCGTACGTTCCGCCTCCATTTTTAACTCAGCCAGCTGTGACTCAGAAATTACCTCACCCTGGCGCAAAATCTTCTCAATACTACTGTCAGAAATGCGCATAATTACCCTTATGCTTGAGTATAGCGCATATTGTATGGGAGTTCAATGAAAAATGTCAGCGATTATCACCCTGCCCATGCAGCTGCTGGCGGGCTTGGCGGCTGGCGAGCTTTTGGTTATTCATCTGGGCAACTTCCTCGAGGCTAGAACCGAGCAGGTGCGCCACTGCATTAACATACCACAACACGTCACCTAATTCTTTGAGAATTTCCGTGCGGTCATCGTCTGTCAGTATTCCCTGCTTGTCGCGAACCAGCTTTTTGAATTTTTCAGCCACTTCGCCTGATTCGCCAACCAGTCCAAGCACTTGCGCCATCAGTCGCGCGTCAACCTCCCCATACTCATGCGTACCGATCAGTGTCGCGATGGCTTTCTCGGTATACTCATCAATTGTCATATATTTCTCCTTTCAATTACCTCATTTAATTCTGCCACAAATTCCTCAAAAAAGAACGGGTCGTGAAAGAATGTTCGCGCTACGATTTGCTCAACCGCTGGTGCTAAGTCATAATCCGCCAATCGATGCGGACGGGCCCACACCAATTCTTCACCCACCACGACTTCATCAGTCTCACCATAAAACACGTGCGCCAACGTTGATGATAATATTTCCTTCCCCACAAGGACACGAATATAGCAATCACCCGCGTGTGTCAGCGGCAGCTTGTCCACCGCCAATTTCTCGCGCGCCTCCCGCTGAGCGGCGGCCAAGACCGACTCATCATCAATGTGCAACTTGCCATATGGTAGCGTCCAGGTGTCGATATGTGGCTGCTTGGTGCGCCGCTGGAGCAACACATCGCCATTGGCATTTTGGACGACAATCATAGTAATAATTTTTGGCTGGGTACGAATTTTGAGCGATTTAATACTCACTCTATCGACGTACGACAGACCCTCCCGCCCCAGGCGGTATCCATCATCCGTCTTGATGACAAATCCCCGCTTCTTTAATAGATTTAAGTGGTAGGTATAGAGATTAGTATCGACTTTTGGCGGCCGCATATCCCGAAATCGCGCATATTTCATATGCATTAACACGCCAAGGATATGCTTTTGAATGTGATGTTCGGGGATAAATTGGTCAATCATAGTTGAGTCAAATTATACTTGCTATTCATACGAATAATTCTACACTACAATCACTAGTGTCATCAACTCATACCAAAGGAGCGACATCTATGTCAATCGAATCACTCATCCATACACCCGAATTTGAAGGGAGATTGCCGGTGGAAACTGAGCGCAAATTCATGGCTATCTTCCCAGAAAAACTTACCGAACTTCGCAAAGAAGCTGAGCCGATTGAACAGTTTTATTTGTCACATCCTGACGAACCATTCAGCCTGCGCCTCCGCTCAACCTTAAATCGTGATACCGGCGAGCTGCATTACGAAGCAACTCTCAAAGATAACGGCATCCAGAGCGATGATGGCTTGCGTCGTCTAGAGGTAACGACTGACATTAGTCCCGAGCTATATGAATACTACCGTAATGACGAAACGCCGATTATCCGCAAACTACGCGCCAAACCGCTGCCGGGTGTCGTCATTGATTTTTTCGAAAATGACGGGCTTGTACAGGCTGAGTTAGAAGATGATGGATCATTACAACAATTCATTGACCAGTTTGGTAATACATTCATGGAAGTAACCGGTGGAGCAACGGCCACCAGCGAGTGGCAGGCGCACTACAACTTCCGGCGGGAGCACGAAGGCCAGGAGGCACTGCCAATTCAGCCGGAGCTTAATATCAATGATATTGTTTCTGACATTCTCACTTCTGCCACAGACTCTCCGCGCGTCATCCATATCGCTGGCCGTAGTGGCTCTGGCAAATCAACCATCGTCAAAAAGCTCCGGGAGCGGCTGGAGGAGCTAAACATTAATTCAATTACTATGTCGACCGATGACTACCACCGCGGCGCAACATACCTCTATTATCACAACAACCGTCAGGAGTGGCAGCATTGGGATGACCCATTCGTATACGATACAAAGGCAATGGCCGTTGACCTGCAACACCTCATGAGCGGCAAAGAGATACACCATCGCCGCATGAATTGGCAAGCCGCAGAGCCTTATGTACAGGGTACGGTTAGCCCAGCAGAAGTAATTATCATTGAGGGCATCTACGCCAAGTCGCCCAACATTATCACCGACAACAGTGTTGTCTATGAGATACCAACCCCACTTGCCACCTGTATCGGTCGGCGTATCCTGCGTGACCTTGATGAACGTCCACAATTCTGCAAGCCCTCGGAAAATCTACTCTATTTATTGGATGAAGCTGAACCAGCATATCGTGCTCAACAGCAACCGACCAATGTCTGAGGGGATTAGGGATCACTTTAGCCTTCGTTAACCCGATGGTCCGACTGCTCGCACAAACCCAATCACCTTCCCTTCACCAACCCAGCGCTGTTCGTAGGTTGTCATGATTCGGGCATCGCTCTCTTCATTAAGTTGCTCCGACTCGTGCAGGTCAAACGTTAGCTCCCGGAGCTGCCAGCCAGCCACCACCAGCTGCTCCAAGCTCCAGCAGAAAAAGCCATGATCATCATGCTTGAGTAGTAGCTCGCCGCCTTCAGCAAGCAACTTTGCGTACTGCGTTAAAAAATGCGGGTGCGTCAAACGCCTGCCGCTGGAGCGCTGGCGTGGAAACGGATCGGGGAAAGTGACCCACAACTGACTGAGTGATCCAGCCTCACATAACTCACCCAGCTGGTCTGCTCGCGCCCGCACAAACCAGATGTTCGTGAGGCCACGCCGCTCGGCCACGCGCGCCCCTTTCTGCAATCGATCGGCCTTGACATCGACCGCCAGAAACTGCTGCTCGGGATGTCGCGCCGCCAACTCGACGCTAAACAGCCCCGTTCCCGCACCAATCTCCAGTACATCAATCGGCCGCGACCTCCACTCATCATACTCAAAACAAAGTGGCGAATTGTTAAATAGTGCGAATTTATATTTCTTGCGCCGCCGGGTAATGACGAATTGATTTGGATCGACAAAACTCATACTTTTGATTATACTAAACTCATGACGGATACGCTTATCAAACAACTGTTAAATTCGTCGCGCGTTGACGAATGGATGACCGAGCATGGGCTAGGCTGGCTGGTAAGCGAGCGGATGGTTGAAACGGTCAGTGTCGTCATCGGCGCGGTTATCGTTTATTATCTTGGCCGCATCTTCATTACTTGGGCAATTCGCTACGCGATCCACTCCACCGCCAAGCACCGCTCATGGCACCGCAAAGATATCGAAAAGCGCGAAAATACGCTGACGCAGCTGATTCGTAGTTTTTGGCGCATTACTATCATTGCCTATATCGCCGCTATGGTCGCCAGCAAGTTATTCTACTTTGACTTATCGCCACTATTTGCCAGCGCCGGCATCATTGGCGTAGCGCTCGGATTCGGTGCGCAGTCACTTGTCAAAGATTTTCTGGCTGGCATTTTTATCATCGCTGAAAATCAATATCGAGTCGGCGACGTGGTTGACGTCATGGGAGCGAGCGGTACTGTCGAACGCGTCGGCACCCGATCAACGGTACTCCGCGATGCTGATGGTAATGTACACTACCTACCAAACGGCACCATCCAGCATGTCATCAACAAAACAATGGGATATAGTATGTCGCGCTTTACCTTGCAGCTTGATCCAAGCAGCGATATTAGCCGCGCGGCCGACATCATTAACGAGACCGGCCAACAACTCAGCAAGGAAAAATCTTGGGACAAGAAAATCATTGAGCCGCCAAAATTTGTCTCCGTCGGCGATATCACCGGCCGCTCGGTCGAATTGATCGTTGCTGGAAAAGTTCAGCCATCAGATCAATGGGCGGTTACCTCAGAGATGCGCCGCCGGCTCCTCAAAGAATTTGAAAAACAAGAGATTGAGCTAGCTGTCATCCCAACAGCGATAACGCATAAAAATTAATCGCGAACCGAGCCATTAACGAACCACAAAACTATGATAAGGTGATGTGACCAACCTCCCGCTAGCAATAAGAATTACTCTAACGAGCCGTCCTGACCTTGTGTTGTCGCGCCGCCGGCGCCATTGCCACCACCATTGACACCCAGCTGATCATCACTCAACACATTGCTAGCAAACGCCCGCGCACCGTCGGCCCTTTTTTCTTCTTGCTTGTATTTTTGCAGGAAATCATTCAATACCTTGCCCGTAACTTCGCCCTGTGCTTCAAACATATCCCGATTATGATCGTTGGAGTTATCAATCTGCGCCCGATACGGCACATAATCCGGTCGGCTTAAATCCACTCGGAAGGCATCTGACGAATAGTATAAGTGCATCGAGATACCAACGAGCACAATCGACACCACAATTACGCTAATTACCATCGTCAGTAATTTGTGTTGCATAGCCAGCTTGGTCAACCGGCAACTAAGTTGCTTGAGCTTATCCACGACCACCTCCGCCCGAAAGCTTCACCTTGAGCTGCTCCACCGCCACGCGGTAATCCGCCGCCAGTTTGCTCATCGTCGTCACCGATTCACTAACCTGTCGACGTGCGTCGCGCGTCTTGATCAGCTGTGCATAAAACTCGCCCGGTTTGTCACCACAATCTGTCTTGACCAGCGCCGTCAAATTGGACTCATACTCATTGTATTGCTGAGCAAACGCCTTGCGCGCCTCTTCGTAGTCGCGAGCGATCATCACCATTCGCGAGCTGTCAACCTGCGCCAATGCCAAACGGCTATTTAGTTTGGCGATGAGATTAGTCGAGATTGTGTTGTATGCTTGGCCGGCGTTAACCCGCAGCAAGGCGTCGTTATGCTGAATCCGCTGTAATGTCGAACGAATAGACTGACACTGGCTGCGGATCAGATGGAGTGGCGGCGAACTTGGTGCAGTCTGTGCCACGGCAAGGCTTGACCACACCGTTGCGCCAGCCAAGCCAATACTGCACACAAAAAACGCGAGACTACGAAGATGTTTCATCTTTCTTATTATCTCGCGTTTTTGCGTTTAGGTCAAACTGCTACTACGACTTCTTGAAATGTTTCTCGGTGTCGGCCTTGACCGTACGAGCGGTTCCAGTAACGACATCGCCAACTTTTTGAGCGCCGACCTTGACTGCTTCAGCGCTATCTTTGGCGGCAGCCTGGGCTTTTTTGGCAGTTTTGACAGTGGCAGTTTTTAGCTCACCAGCTTTTTTCTTGATGTCAGCGCGAGTTTCCTTGCCGCTTTTTGGTGCGGTCAAAATACCAGCCGCGAAACCAGCCGCTGCGGCGCCGAGAACTGTTAATACTTTTTTCATATATATCTCCTTGTTTGTTTTTATTAAATTGATATATGGAACAGATAATTATTTTTTGCGAAAGAGTTGCACGACTTCAGTAAATAACTTTACTGGAGACAGCCACTCAGTTGCTTGAGCGATGTTAGACACCGCCGCTTCAGCCTGGTTGACGAGGCGCTTGAGCTTCGTCAGCAGTGAAATTATTACACCGAACAAGACAATAATCGTCACCGAGTGAATAATGATCACTACGGTCATCAGTATAATAACTGTTTGCATGTCTTCCATACCCTTCCTTTGTTACTGTTTATGTTTGTCGTATTGACTGTGGCTATGATAGCATAGGCAGTTTGAAATGTCAATAGCTTAGCGCTCTATTCTGTCACTTTACAGCAATGAGACCGTCCCGTCGCAGACCATCCAGTGCCGCCGCAAATCGTGGATCGTCCTGCAACTCAGCGGTAATTTCAGCGAGCGGCTGCCCGCCAATATATCGACGCAAAATCTCGCCCCGCATCTGGCGGAGGCTACCGGTGAATTGTGATTGTTTGGTGTAGTGGCGACTGGCGGATAATTTGCCCTTTCCCTGAGATTTGAGCTCACTACCATAGTCCATCAGCGCCCAAAACCACTGACGCGGATTTGCCTGGTCCATCGTCTGCTCAACAACAGTCAATATGTCGTGATCCGCAACTGCCGTCTGGCCCGCAAAGAAATGATTGAGATAGACGGTACGAATATTGGTCTCAATGAACGGTGTTGGCACTTGATAAGCATAGTTCATGATGGCGCCAGCGGTATTGATGCCGATGCCTGGTAACTCAACGAGGTCATCTAGCGTGGCCACCGGGGCACCAGCGACAATGGCTTGTGACGCCCGGTGAAGATACTGAGCGCGGCGGTTATAGCCCAGCCCCTGCCACGCGCGGAGCACCTCGGTCAGCTCGGCCGCTGCCAGTGACTCAATATCTGGAAATTTCGCAGTAAACTCTCCGAACTTCGTCAAGACGCGAGCGACCTGGGTTTGCTGCAGCATTAGCTCACTCACCAGCACATAGTACAAGGTCGGCTGATCACGCCACGGCATCGGCCGGTAGAGCTCGCGGCCTTTTTGGTGGATCAGCGCCTGAAAGCGAGAGTCTTTATCATTCATTCTCCCCAGTATACCTAATTTCGAACTAGTTATCATTGCATAATCGGTCCGAACGACAGCCTGATTGAATTGCTATCCTTACATACACCAAGTGTATAGCTAGTTTGCTGTGACTATACACTTGATGTATAATAAGTCTTGTTTATAATAATTTACCTAGCGAAAGGGCAATTGTGAGAAAAATATTCAAGGTTTTCGGAATTATCACTATCATTCTTATTATCTGCCTTGGGATTCTACTGTTAGTCATGCAATATCTCAATCAAAGTATTACCGGAGATGATGGTGTAGCGACTGGCTATGCTGATAAGCTTAGCCCTAGTGGCAACCTCGAACAACATTACACCAAGACCGGACCCTACAAAGTAGCGCACTACATTCAAAATAATACCGATGGTTCTAAGGCCTATCGTCTCTATTACCCTGAGCGCCAGAGTGCTAACCAGACTTTTCCACTGATTGTAGTGGTAAATGGCACGGCAACACCAGCTAGCACCTACACACCAATTCTCGAGCACCTCGCCAGCTGGGGCTTCGTTGTAATCGGCAATGAGGACGGCTGGGCTGGTACTGGTGCATCGACCGCAGCTATGCTTGATGCTGCTCTGCAGTACAATACAACCCACGAGAGTCCAGTGCGCGGGCTAATCAACACTAATAAAATTGGGATCGCTGGACATTCGCAAGGTGGCGCAGGAGCGATCAATGCCGCTACTAAGTATAGTAATAGCAATAAGTATTCTTCGCTCTACACCGCTAGCGGTGTGAGTCGCAGCACTGCTAATAACAATCGATGGACATACGATGTCTCACGCCTTAACACAGCGGTGTTCATGATGGCAGGAACTGGCGCTAGCGATAGTATTGCCATCAGTCCGCTCGATGACTTGAAGCATAATTTTGATGCATTACAAGGGGGCAAGCCAGGAGTTATTGCACGGCGTAAGTCAGTTGGTCATAAAGATGTGCTAGAATACGGTGATGCATATATGACCGCCTGGTTCCTATGGACACTGGCAGATGATACCAAGGCGAAGATGGTCTTTGCTGGTGCCAACGCCGAGCTGCGCCATAATAGCGACTGGCAGGATGTCCAGGTACGCAATATTTGAATAATTATTCTGTTTATCGCACCATGTATGGTACACTGGTATGGCTATGAAAATATTTTTTAGACGATACATTTCAGAATTTGTGTACGGTGCAGTTGACGGCACAGTCACGACCTTTGCCGTAGTGGCGGCTTCAGCCGGAGCCGGTATTTCCAGCGCGGTTATCCTCATTTTAGGCATTGCAAACCTCATCGCCGATGGTTTTTCGATGGGAGCTAGTGCTTACCTGGCAGCCAGCGCCGAACATGAAGAGTCGGCCCGCGACACCCAAAAACGAGCCTCTCCCAAAATCATTGGTGCAGTCACCTTTTTAGCCTTCGTCGTAGTCGGTAGCGTACCGGTATTGCCCTACCTAGTCGACGTCATTGCAAGCTCAAAAGTACCAGGCACTACTCTGTTTTACGTCAGCTCCGCACTGACGGCGGTCACCTTCCTAGCAATTGGCTTCACCAAGGGTAAAGTTGGCAAGCAGTCACCATGGCGAGAAGCAATCATCACCCTGCTCCTCGGCGCAGTCGCCGCTGGACTGGCGTACTTTGCCGGCGATATATTGGCAGCGTGGCTGGGTGTTCGGTTATAGCCTTCCTGTAGGCCCCTATCTTGCCAGCATTACTATCCTGCTCAATAAGCTAAAACCATCGTCGTGTAGATGCTACGTACATCAATATCGCTACATCAAACCTAGACCCCAGCGAGCAAGTAACTTCACTTACCTCGTCTGTTTTTTAGCTATTTGTTCAAAGACGCCGTCACCCAAGAGGTACCGTGTGTAGAAGAGAACTCTCGCTAATTTACCAACAAGATACCGACGTCGTGGGTGCTTACTCTCGATAATTGTCGCCACTTTGTGCGCGACCACGCTAGGCGGTGACATAGTCCTGTATGACTGAGATAGGTTGTGCGATATTGCCTTTGCCATACCGCTATAGGCACCGTTTGACGAATAACGAGTAAGCGGCTCTTCAGCTAATTTGTAGAAATTTGTAGCGATCAAGCCAGGCTCAATTACCACAAGCTTGATGTTGTATTCCTGCAGCTCTAGCCGCAAGCTATCGGAAAACCCCTCAATAGCGTGCTTTGAAGCATGATACCAGGCACCGAGCGGAAAATACACTCTGCCTCCAACCGATGACATATTAATGATCAAGCCCGAGCCCGCCTCTCTCATACTAGGCAGCACAAGCTGCGTCAGTCTAGCCAGCCCGAATACATTCACCTCAAACTGCCTGCGGGCCTGTTCAATTGGAATATCCTCTACCGCCCCCAGTAATCCATAGCCGGCATTATTAATAAGTACATCTATTCTTCCCTGCTCATCACAAATCTTTTTTGCCGCAGACTCAAGTGATTTTTCATCTTTCATATCACCCGGTATTAGCCGAAGGCCTTTAATTTTTTGAAGCGCCTCACTGTTTCGAGCAAGTCCGTACACTATGTAACCTTTCTGCAAAAGCAGCTCAGCGGTCGCTCTTCCGATACCGCTGGACGCTCCAGTAATTAACACTACTTTATGATTTGAATTATACTTTTTTCTACTCATAAATAGTAGTATAATCTATGGAGTATACTCCATAGTCAATAGGCCATAACGAGGGAGGTTTACCATGCTAATTCATCAACTTTCCGAGAAATCTGGTGTTTCTATCGACACCATTCGTTACTATACAAAAATCGGTATTTTACCGGTAACACAACGTCCCGCTGGAAGCCGCAGTTATTCAGACTACGACGAGAGTGCGCTCGAATACCTCACGGAAATACGCCTCGCCAAGTCGGCGGGATTTACACTGATGGAGATTAAGCAATACATCAAGGAATGGAATGACGGACAGATTACACCGGATACAGCTATCGATATATTGCGCAAAAAGATTGCGATGGTACGAAAGAAAAAGTCTGAACTTGATGCAATAGAAGCGATATTAAAAAGTAAGATAACACAGCTACGCCCCCAGCTACATTGTCGTAATTGAGCACTCTGCTAGCTACTTTTGAGTAGATTCTACAGCCCTAATTCTCGCAATTGTGCTGAATCAACCATTGACGGCGAGTCCATCATCACATCAACGCCCGAGCCGTTCTTTGGAAAGGCCAGGGTTTCGCGAACATTAGTTTCGTCAATGAGTTCCATGAGGATGCGGTCAACACCAAAGGCACAGCCGGCGTGTGGCGGTGCGCCGTATTTGAAGGCATTTAGCATGGCGCCAAATTTCTCCTCAACGTAGCTTTCGCTAAAGCCAAGCAGGTCAAATACTTTGTACAGCACTGCTGGGTTGTGGTTGCGCACGCCGCCGGAGCAGATTTCATAGCCGTTCATCACCA
>ERZ772874.334-NODE-334-length-24910-cov-19.281110_pt1 | contig 24910 bp, 21 predicted proteins | sample MGYA00580586_ERZ772874 | MGnify/ENA primary metagenome ERZ772874 (study PRJEB29015, sample SAMEA2737952) | human oral metagenome | biome: human oral; feature: human-associated habitat; material: dental | place: China | collected 2154 ... | reverse complement strand
CGCCGAGGTGGGGGAGCGCAGGCGCTTCGCCCGCGCGTGGCCTGTGGAGGCGGGCCCGGCTGACCTGCGGGGTCGACGGGGCCTGGGCTTCTCGCGCGAGGAGGCCGCCTGGCTCATGGGGAGGCTCCAGCGAAGCGACGTCTCGCGCTTCCTCTCCTACCAGATCATTGGCGAGGACGACGACGGCTACAGCCTGTACCTGAACGGATGGGTCGGCGAGCTCTACGTCAGCCTTGACGCCCTGTCCTGCGAGGTCTACTGCCTCGGGGAGTGCGTCCACCTCGCCGACGAGGACTACCGCGTCGGGATCTCCTGCGACACCGCCTGGGAGGAGGTCGTCTACGCCGGGCCGATCTCGGGCAGGACCCACGAGGAGATCCTCGACCTCGTCTTCGAGGTGGTGCGCGTCTTCGCCGGCGCGACGGGCGTCTTCCACGAGGAGACCCGCCCGGCGTGGAAGTGGCGCGAGTCGGACTTCGGGGACTTTAGCGACTGCATCTACGACGTCTACGTGCGAAACGACCACACCGGCCCCTACAGGAGGACGCTTTCCAACATCACCTTCCACGTGAACTGCGACACCGAGTGGGGGGACCGGCCGTGGGAGGGGCCGTGGGAGGTGGAGCTCGGCTAGGTCCGCCCGGGACCCGGCTGCGCGGGGCCGTGCCCGGGAGACCCCGGGCTCGTCGGGAGGTCTTCGGGAGGAGCTTGGCTATGGCGGACGAGGGCGAGGTGCGGATCTACGTTGAGCGGGGACGCTGGCCGGACCCTCCACCCAAAGGGATGGAATTCTCGTGGGAGGAGGTCCGCCGCCACCTTATAGGTAGGCTCCAGTGCAGCGACGTCTCGCGCTTCCTCTCCTACGATGCCGACGAGATCGATGAGGGGGAGCACGGCTTCAGCCTGCTTTTCAACGGGGGACGGGGAGACTTCAACGCAGGCATTGATCCCTACAACCTAGACGTCTGCTGCATGTGGGAGGCCGTCTGGTTCGTTCCCGAGCGCTTCAGGAGTCTCACCGCCCATCAGGACGTGCAAGGTGAGGTCGTCTACGGCGGCCCCATGGAGGGCAGGCCCCACGAGGAGGTGCTCGGTCTTCTCTTTGAGGTGGTGTGCATCTTCGCAGGCGCGGAGGGCATCTTCCATGACGAGACGCTTCCCGAGTGGAGGTGGCGTGAGCACGACTTCAGCGAGTTTCGCGACTGCCGCTATGACGTCTACGTGCGAAACGCCCACACCGGTCCCTACAGGAGGACGCTCGCCAACATCAGCTTCCACGTGAACTGCGACGCCAGTGAGGCCGACTGGGCGGGGGTGTGGGTGAACCCTGACGCCTCCAGTTCCACCGACACGTCGGTCGTGCATGAGGGCACAAACGTCCGCCTAAGGCACCTGTCCCCTCCCCTGGACCCCCAGATGGCCGCGTGGAAGGCGGGGAAGGGTCCCTGGCAGAAGCGTGCCCGCGACGAGCTCTACTGGAGGCTTGTGGACAGCGACGCCTCGCGCCTGCTCTCCTACGAGTTTGACTTGGGGGAGGGCGACCCCCGGCTGCACCTGCTCCTCAACGGGCATGACGGTGACTTCAGGGTGGAGTTCGGATCGGGCGTTGCGAGGGTCTGCATCATGGGGGAGTGCCTTTGGGTCCCCTTCTTCGGTGCCGTCCCACAGAACGCGGGAGTGGATGTCGTCTGGGAGGGTGCCTCTGGGGAGGCGCCGGAAGCTCTCTTCGAGCTCGTGCGTGCCCTAGCCGGTGCGGAGGCCGTCTCCCACGAGGTGCGCCGTGGCCGCCGCTACGACGTCTACATCAGGAACGATCTCTCTGGCCCCCGCGTGACGGAGGTTGGCAATGTTATCCTTCACGTGAACAGTGACGCCGGTCACGGGCGCGCCCCCCAGCCGCCTAAGCCCCCGGCCGGCCTCGGGCGCAGGGGGCTGCCCCTTTCGCGCGGGGAGGTCGTCTGGCTCATGGAGAGGCTCCAGAGGAGCGATATCTCGCGCTTCCTGACCTATGATCTGCTAGAGGAGGGGGACTTGCGCTCCCTGCTCCTCAACGGGAGGCTGGGAGACTTCAGGGTGGGGCTGTCCCCTGATGCCGTTGAGGTCCGTGTCATGGGGGTGCGCGTCCTGCTCGCCTCGGGAGGCCCCGGCGGCGACGTCGCCCGCCGGACCGCGCGAGGTACCGCCGTCTACGGAGGTGACGCCGACGACATGGCCCATGAGGAGATCATAGACTTCCTTTACGGGCTGGTGTGTGCCCTTGCCGGGGCAACGGGTGCCTTCTGCGAGGAGGGGCACCCTGAGGAGTCCGCACCGGGACCGGGTCCCCTCTGTCGGCGCTACGACGTCTACGTGAGAAATGCCCACGCGGTCCCCCACACGAGGACTTTCGCCAACATCACCCTCCACGTGAACTGCGACGCCACGGGAGTAGACTGGGTGAGGATGTGTAGCATGGAGGAAGATGGCGGCTGAGTCGCCTGCCCATCAGGGTGTAGTCGGTTAGGAGTGCGCATGGGCAGGATAATTCGCAGAAGGGTGAGGCACGCGCATTGGGTTGGGGACGGGCCGGTTGGCCTCGTCGAGAGGGGCGATGACTTCACCCGTGCCGAGGTTGATTGGTTCATGCGAAGGCTCCAGCGAAGCCAGGTCTCGCGGTTTTTGACCTACGACCTCCAGGAGGAGAGCGATGGCGGGTTCTGTCTGAACCTTAACGGGAGGGGCGGCGATTTCTACGTTGGCTTCGACTCCGACACTCTCGTCGTCGGCTTCAGGGGCAAGCTCGTGTGGTTCATCGAGGACTCCGCCAGGGATACCTATGGCTACGAGGATGTCTGTGGGGACATCATCTACAATGGGCCGATTTTGGGCAGATCCAGGGCCGAGCTGCTCGACCTTGCCTGTGAGGTGGTGCGTATCTTTGCGGGAGCGACCGGTGTCTCTCACGATGAGGTGGTCGGTGCAAAGAGGTGGCATGCACCGAGCTTCGATCAGATCAGGGACAGCTCCTACGACGTCTATGTGAAAAACGCCCACACCGCTCCCTACAGGAAGACGTTTGCCAATATCAGCTTTCACGTGAACTGCGACGCTCCGGGCAAGGGGGACTAGTATGGACAAGACGGGCCAGTGTGAGGGTGCCCCCCGCACCTCAAAGGACGCCGCGCCCATCGATGACGCCATCGTAGACGGGTGGCACTCGTGGGGCAGCTGCCGCTGGGGGATCGATGCGGGAGGCACGCTTTGGATCACTCCTGCCGCAGGTCGGACGGAGGGAACGGCGCAGAGTCTGCCAAAGGGCGAGACCTGGATAGAGCCCAGCTACGGTAAGGGAGCTCCGTGGCGGTCCCAGTCCAAGGGCATACGATCCGTAAAGGTGCTCGGCACTGTCCGTCTCGTCGGCTGTGCTAACTGCATGTTCGCAGGCCTTACGCACTGCAAGGACATGGACCTTACTGGGCTCGACACGTCCGGGCTGCAGGATATGACCCTGATGTTCGATCGCTGCCTGTCCCTTACCTCCCTTGACCTCTCGGGTTGGGATACCTCGGAAGTGAGGTCCATGGAGGCTGTGTTCAATGACTGCAGGGGACTTGTGAACCTCGACCTCTCGGGCTGGGACACCTCAAAGGTGTATTCTACAGTGCGCATGTTCTGCACCTGCTCCTCGCTCGTCTCCCTTGACCTCTCGGGTTGGGACACGTCGAGTATTGTGGGGATGTCGAGCATGTTCTCCTCCTGTAGAAAGCTTGTTGCCGTCGATGTGTCGGGCTGGGACATGTCGCAGGCGGCGGGCGTCGCCTATATGTTCTCGAACTGTTCCTCACTCGCCTCCCTGGACGTCTCGGGCTGGGATATGTCCGGGGCGAAGGAGATGTATTACATGTTCCGCAGTTGCTCCTCCCTCACACGTCTTGATGTCTCGGGTTGGGGCCTGCGCAGCCCAAGGACGATGTTTGGTCTGTTTGCGGACTGCACGTCCCTTACCTCCCTGGATGTCTCGGGTTGGGACACCTCCAAGACGGAGGCGATGAGCGGTGCGTTCTACAACTGCTCCTCCCTCACGTACCTTGACCTCTCGAGTTGGGACATGCTGGGCGCGAGGGATCTTGGTAACCTGCTGTATGGGTGCTCGAGCCTGCGTGAGGTGAGGCTTGGTCCACGATACTCCTTCCGACCCCACCCGTATCGGGAGGGGGCACCCTGGGCCACGTTCCCTGATCCTCCAACGGAACCCTCCTATAACGGTAACTGGGTCCGTAAGGATGGCACAGGCGAGATGAGTGCGACCGAGTTGGCAGAAAGGTACGAGCCTTCTCTTGCGGGTACGTGGGTGTGGGCAACAGGTGTCCGGGCTGTTGGTGAGCCACCCGAGAGGGACGAAGGTGTGGAAAGAATCGTGTGCTATGGAGTGAGCGTCGGTGTTCTCCAGGTGCCAGAGGCGGAACGTCCGCCCTCCTACGGTATCGACCTCTCCAGCAAGGAATTCATCTTCTTCGAAGAAAGGCTTGAGTGTAGCGACTTTTCTAACTTTTTGACCTTCTCGTCCGAGCGGGGGATTGGGTGCGGGAGGCCAGGTGTTCCCTCCCCCTACCTCAATGGACTGGATGGGGACTTCTGGCTGAGCATTGCCTCCCCGTTTTCTCAGGTCCATTGCAGAGATGAGCTCGTCTGGTTTGTCACGGAGAGCTTCAGGGACAGGCTGACCTACCAGGATCTGCGAGGTGGCATCGTCTATGGGGGTGCGATCGAGAGCGTGACCTCCTCTGAGGTGGCTGCGCTCCTCTTTGAGACGGTGCGCTCCTTTGCTGGTGCGACTGACGTCTACCATACAGAGACGGTAGCCGAGAAGAGGGCGCACGCCCGCGACCTCAACCCCTTTGATGACTTCCGCTACGACGTCTACGTGAGGAATACCCATTCTAAGCCCTACACGAAGACGCTCGCCAACGTCACCTTCCACGTGAACTGCGATGTTCGCCCAAGCAAGAGCGGGAGGTCCTGAGGTGTGCGAGATGCCCTACGGGAGCGCGTCTTCCAAGAGATCGGACGCGGCAGCTCTCGAAGAGCCAGCCGTTGCCACGTGGACCGCATGGGACAGCTGCCGCTGTGGGCTCGACGCGGATGGTACCTTCTGGATCGCTCCCGCCCTTGGACAGAAGGAGGGAACAGCAAAGGGAGAGAAGCGTGGGACAAGCGTCTTTACTTGGTTCACGCGTGGCATTGGGCACACGCAGAACAGGGTCCATGCCGTCCGAGTGCTCGGGGCAGTGCACTTGATTGGCAGGGCAGAAACTCTGTTCTGGAATTTTGACAGCTGTGTGAGCATGGATCTTGCAGGCCTTGACGTGTCTAAGGTGGAGGACATGTCCAGCATGTTCGAGGGCTGCTCCTCGCTCGAGCGGCTCGACCTCTCGGGCTGGGACACATCACGGGTTGAGGACATGTCCAGCATGTTCAAGGATTGCGGCTCGCTCTCCACCCTTAACCTCACGGGCTGGACCGTGCCCAAGCTAAGAAACCTGCACGAGACGTTCTGCAACTGCTCCTCACTCTTGGCCTTGGATGTCTCTTGTTGGGACACGTCCAAGGTGACCGATCTGTCCCATACGTTTTTTCGGCTGCTCGTCCCTCTCCTCGCTCGATCTTTCAGGTTGGGACACGTCGAGGGCGGAGGATCTGGCCTACATGCTCTTTGGCTGCTCGAGTCTGCGGGAGCTGCGGCTTGGTCCTGCGTTCTCCTTTCGACCCTGCGTGTCCTTCTCTGGTTATCGCACGCGGCAGTCGAGCCCTCCCAATCCGCCCATGACGCCCCCGTACAGCGGCAACTGGGCGAGGGAGGACGGCTCCTGCGAGTTGGATGCACGTAAGCTCGCACTTAGCTATGGTCCCGCCCTTTCGGGCACTTGGGTGTGGGCGCACGGCACCCCCTCTGCCTCGCCTTGCGCGAACGCTACGAGATCTTTGGCCTGGTCACAGGACGAGGACTCAAAGGGGCGGGAGCCAGGCTCGCTGCGCTTGAGGGTCTATGGCCTCGTGCGAAGACTTCAGCGAAGCGAGGTCTCCCGGTTCTTGTCCTTTGAGCTCGACCCGAGGGATGAGGCTGACAGGGGCGACGCCATCACCCTCTACCTCAACGGGCGGGAGGGTGACTTTCGGGTGTACGCCTCTTCCTCGCTTGGCTGGGTCAGCCTCAAAGGGGAGCGCATCTGGTTCGTCATGGATGAGCACCGTGACGGTCTGTCCTACCAGGACCTGCAAGATGACATCGTCTACGGCGGGGCGTTGGGCGAGGGTGCATACGGGGAGATGCTCGACCTCCTCTTTGAGACGGTGTGCGTCCTTGCCAGCGCGACGGACGTCTTTCACGACGAGGTGGCCGATGAACAGAGGCTGCGCGCACCCGACCTCAACCCCTTTGACGACTGCAGCTACGACGTCTACGTGAGAAATGAGCACGCCGGTCCCTACACGAAGATCCTTGCCAACATCAGCTTTTACGTGAACTGTGACCCCGATGAGACTGAGTGCGAGCTCGCTGCTGCAGACCAGACGCCCTGTAATACCTAGGATATGCAGAGAGAGCTTAGAAAATCTTATATTTAGACACTTAGATCATGCATAGTATGACGGAGATCGGGAATACTATCTCCTGAAAAGACAGGGGCTGCTCTGTACGTCTCGGCCGCCACGCAGAGATGCAGGTGGCGTGTCGTGCGGATCGCCCTACAGGAGAGGTGATGCATGTATGAGATTTGATAAGTGGGCGGTGACGGCGCAAGAGGCGCTGCAGGCGTCACTGAGTATCGCGGCGGACGCCGAGGCTGGTGAGGTGAAGCCCATACACTTGCTCAAGGCCCTGCTCTCGTCGGGGGAGCGTAACCTTCGCGCCATCATCGAGCGCGTGGGCGCAGACCCAGCGCAGGTAGAGGCACAGGTAGACGACGCTATAGCCCGCGCTCCGCACGTGACGGGCGACATGACGCAGATGAACTTCTCGAATGAGTTCATCCGCGTGGGCGATGCTGCCGAGAAGCTCGCGAGCAAGATGGGGGACTCCTACGTTACGAGCGAGCATTTGCTCTGCGCACTCGCCGACGAGAAGGGGGACGCCGGCTCTGCCCTCAAGGGTGCGGGCGTCACAGGCAAGCGAATCCAGGAGGCATTCAACGACCTGCGCGGAGACGAGCGCGTGACCTCGCAGGACGCGAAGACCCAGTTCGACGCGCTGGAACAATACGGCCGTAACGTGACCGACCTCGCCCGCCAAGGCAAGCTCGATCCCGTCATCGGCCGTGTCGAAGAGATTCGCCGTACCGTCCAGGTGCTCTCGCGTCGCACCAAGAACAACCCCGTGCTCATCGGCGAGCCGGGCGTGGGCAAGACCGCCATCGTCGAGGGGTTGGCCGAGCGCATCGTAGCCGGTGACGTTCCCTCGACGATCAAGGACAAGGACATCATCGAGCTCGACATGAGCGCCCTCGTAGCAGGCGCCAAGTACCGCGGCGAGTTCGAGGATCGCCTGAAGTCCGTACTCAAGGAGGTCAAGAAGTCCGACGGCAGGGTCATCCTGTTCATCGACGAGCTGCACACCATCGTCGGGGCCGGTGCCACAGAGGGCTCCATGGACGCGGGCAACATCCTGAAGCCCGCCCTGGCCCGCGGCGAGCTGCATGCCATCGGTGCGACCACGCTCGACGAGTACCGCAAGTACATAGAGAAGGACCAGGCGCTTGCCCGCCGCTTCCAGACGGTGTACGTGAGCGAGCCCACCGTGGAGGACACGGTGTCCATCCTGCGTGGTCTCAAGGAGCGCTACGAGCAGCACCACCGCGTGCGTATCACCGATGCCGCGCTGGTCAGCGCCGCAGATCTCTCAAATCGCTATATCAGCGATCGCTTCCTGCCCGACAAGGCCATCGACCTCGTGGACGAGGCGGCCTCTCGCCTGCGCATGGAGCTTGACTCCATGCCGGCCGAGATAGATGCCGTTGACCGCCAGCTCACCCAGATGCAGATAGAGGAGCAGGCCCTCATGAAGGAGGACGACGAGGCCTCCAAGGAGCGTCTGGCCACCCTGCGGGGCGAGATCGCGATCACGCGGGAGAAGCTCGACGGCATGAAGGCCAGCTGGCAAAACGAGAAGGCCTCCGTCGATCGCGTGCAGGACCTCAAGGGCCAGATCGAGGATGCGAAGGCCGAGGTGGATCGCGCCATCCGTGACGGTGACCTTGCACGCGCCTCGGAGCTGCGCTACTCTACGATCCCGACCCTGCAAAGGCAGTACGACGAGGCCGAGACGGACCTCTCTCAGCGCCAGGACGAGGGGGGCATCCTCAAGGAGGAGGTCACACCCGAGGAGATCGCCGAGGTTGTGTCTACCTGGACGGGCGTGCCCGTGTCCAAGATGATGCAGGGCGAGATCGAGAAGCTCAAGAATCTGGAGGAGCAGCTGCATCAGCGTGTCATCGGCCAGAACGAGGCCGTGCGCGCCGTGGCGGCAGCCGTTCGCCGCAGCCGTGCGGGTCTCTCTGACCCCAACCGTCCCATCGGCAGCTTCTTCTTCCTGGGTCCCACCGGCGTGGGCAAGACGGAGCTTGCGAAGGCGCTGGCAGAGTGCCTGTTCGACGACGAGAGAGCCCTCGTGCGCATCGATATGTCCGAGTACATGGAGAAGTTCAGCGTGCAGCGCCTGATAGGAGCGCCTCCTGGATACGTGGGCTACGACGAGGGCGGCCAGCTCACCGAGGCCGTGCGCCGCAGGCCCTACAGCGTCATCCTGCTCGACGAGATGGAGAAGGCCCATCCCGACGTCTTCAACGTCTTGCTGCAGGTGCTCGATGACGGGCGTCTCACCGACGGCCAGGGTCGCGTCGTGAGCTTCAAGAACACGATCATCATCATGACCAGCAACGTGGGCTCGCAGTTCATCGCCGGCGCCAATGCCACGAGCGACCCAGAGAAGGTCCAGAAGCTCGTGAACGATGCGTTGCGCCAGACCTTCAAGCCCGAGTTCCTGAACCGGATCGATGACGTGGTGGTCTTCCAGTCGCTGGGTCTTGCGGATATCGAGCAGATCGTTGACATCCAGCTCAAGGATGTTCGCAAGCGGCTGGCGCGCGAGCGCATCACGCTTGAGCTCTCCGGTGCTGCCATCCAGTCTCTGTCCCTCGACGGCCTTGATCCGGTCTACGGCGCCCGCCCCCTCAAGCGCCTGATCCAGCGCCAGGTCGTGGACAACGTGGCCGGCCTGATCATCGATGGCAAGCTGCACGAGGGCGATACCGTGCGCATCGACGTGGGCGAGGGTGATCACTTGGTTGCGGTGCGCGATGACGAGAAGAGCGACAATCGCTCGGTCGCCGGCAGCGTCTCGGACCCCGACGGCACGCCCGTCGAACCGGATAGCTTCGAGTAGGAACAAGCCAAGGCATGTGCCCTTCTTGAGGCGAAGGCCACGAATTTAAACCTCGTACAGGTTACCAAAATGTATGCAGGCCAGAGCATGAACTGCCTGGCCTGCTTTTTCTGCGTGAAAAATGGAGGTTTCGTGAGTTCGTGTGGGTGGTGTGTCACCGCCCCGGTGGCATGGACCTCAGGTCCGAGCGCCCGGTCGTGCGAGCGGCCGTGGGTATGCAGGAGTGTACACAGATCGGCGAGAATGGCCTCTCGGCGCAGCCACCGCCCGCATGCAGAATGCGCCCTTCGTGACGTCGCCCGCCCAGAGTGCGCCCTTTGGTCATGTCGCGGTGGCATCGCCGGCGCAGAATGCGCTTTTCCGTGAGGGAGCCGGTGCAGAATGCGCTTTTACGTGAGACCGTCTGCGCAGAATGCGCCTTTGCGTGAGGTGGCTCCACGTTTGCGCAGGTGAGGAAAAGCGCACTCTACGGAAAAGCGCATTTTGGACGGGCGACGTCACGGAAAAGCGCATTCTGGGCGCAGTCCCTCACGGAAAGGCGCACTCTGGGCGACCGCTCTCGGGCTGCAGAATGCGCTTTTCCGTGAGAGTGATACCTCGGAATGCGCTTTTCCGTGAGAGTGACACCCCCAGAGTGCGTCTTTACGTGAGTCGCCGGTTGCAGAGTGGGGCACTTGTGTACGCCGCTGCGACGCGATTCGCCGCGGCGTCAACCCACGCGAACCCCCGAAGAGCCGAAAACTGTCCACCAATCGTGAGAAGTTGCTCGTATTGCTGGCGATCGAGCGTGCATTCAGCAAGTTGCTTAAACTGCTGTGTGGTGATATGACATTGTCTGGCCATTGCAGAAACCAAACCAGTCGTGATATCGCTCTTGGAGCCGTGACTTACCTTTGTCCTGATGGACGTTCTTAGGCCGTCGGACCGAATGTAGCAAAGATAGAGGTGGTCTCTCTCATCCTGTTCAAAACCCTTTTTGATGAGGTTACGGACCACCATGTCCTTCTTAAGCGATGGCATGTTACTCAACTACCAGGTCGAGGAAGGCGTTACGAACCGCGATGGCATCAGGTGCAAGTTCGTCTTCGGATGCCATCGCTATAGCCGACCACCTCCATGCGAGGTCATCAAGAATCTCTCTCCTCAACTCGTCTTGATGCTCAGCATAGACGCAGAGATCAAGCAGCTCAAAAAGGCCCAGATAGACTTGGCCGGTCTCGTCAAGCTCGACCGTTACGGTTATAGGATGCCGAAATACATGTTCTACACCATCGGCTATAAACGACTCGATTTCTACCGGCCTTAGCTCGAGTTCCTCAATGCCATCCGCATCGACTATTTCAGCAATGTCACCATTGACGTTATACTTAACCTTGCATGTAACCCTCATGAGCTTATATCGAGTCTCCATGAGACGGTCTTCGATTTCGGGGTCGTATTGAATTGGGAAGCGTCTCGTAGAACCATTCGGACGTAGTTGCAGCTTCTTGCGCTCAAAGTCAACAAGGGCAACCTTACCGATAACTTCAGCGTCAAAGTATCCCTCTTCGATAGGACGTAGTTGCTCAAACGGAATGATTGTTGCCTGCCTAAGCTCGGTTGTTCGCTCACGCTTGAGGCCAGAGGTGACAGTTATCCTCTCCGCAGGCTGTGGACTCACCTTTTTAAGGCCCTCAATGACTTGAAGGCGCGCGAGCTTGCTAGGAACCGCTTCGGCAAACTTGTCGGCATCGCCACTAGCAGCGTAATTGATGACCCTGAATACGCGTTCGAACCCCTGGCCCTCCCATGGCAGAGAAGGTTGAGTCTCGTCTGAATCATCGTAGAGTCGTGCTTCAACCGCATACGATCCTTCAACTGCAGGAGAAAGATAGATCTTGTGGCTCAGCTTCATCTCAGCAGTTTCCTGCTGCTGTGTCCGCGTATCGCTTGGATTGTATGTGCGGCTATCTTCAAGCGTCCCGAGGAGGGCTTCATACCCATCGAGGATCTCTCGGAAGCGATCATACGAGATCTCATGGCCGAGCTCATCGGTATCGACATGAATGACCATCTTGTCAACCAAACGATGGTTCTTCGTTCTGGCTTCCTCCGCTATGCGATCACCCCCTAAAAGGTCAATACTACACCTATTTTGGGCTCTTCGGGGGTTCGTGTGGGTTGACGCCTCGGCGAATCGCGTCGCAGCAGTGTACACGAATGCCCCGAAACGGATCCGAGAGCCCGTTTTAGCCGATCTGTGTACACTCCTGCATACCCACGGTTGTCCGCAACGTCGCAACAGTGTACACGAATGCCCCGAAACGGCGCCGAGAGGCCGTTTTAGCCGATCTGTGTACACTCCTGCCTCACCGTCCCGGCGGTGAGGTCCGCCCCACCGGGGCGGTGACGCAACCACCTACCCACACGAACTCACGAAGCCACCTATTTTGCTTAATGGCATAACCACAGGGCTAATGGTTAGGCGAAAGCGCAAAAATCAGCCCGCTCGCGACTCCAATCGCCATCGGCCTGCTTTCCAGTGACGGGGGCCAGCTTGGGTACCAGAAGGCCGTCGGGTGCGACATGGCGATCACGGAAACCGTGCCGTTGGTTTGACGGTCTTTCTTGGCATTCGCGGCTCTGCGCCCCGTCACGGGGCAAGGCATGCTATCCTAACTTGCATTCTGTGACCAAGAGGCAGCGAGAACGATATGGCGCGGCGTTCGTTCATACGCCATGTGATCCAATACAGCTCGCAGGCAGAAGGGACTCTGATGGCAGCAGAGGAGCGCGACGACGTGGTCGAGTCGTCTGAGGCATCCGAGGGGCAGGTGAATCCTGCGCCAGGAGTCGAGCACGAGGTAGAGGGCACACATGCACCCAAACATGCGGGCGGACCCGCTCCGGAGTCCGAGTCTGTCGCTACTCCCGCACATGCGGCTCCGCTTGATTTCGCGGTTACGCCTGAGGCCGAGGATATTGCCGCGCCCGCGCACGCAGCCCATGCTGCTCATGTCGCGCCCGAGTCCGTGGTGGAGGCAGAACCCGTAGAAGCGCCCGAGTCAGCCAAGCATCGTCCCGCCCATGCTGCGGTACCTGAAACTGAGTCAGGCACTAGCGCTGAGTCCGACACTAACGCTGAGTCAGACACCGATGTTGAGCTCGAGGACGCCGCCGTTCCTGCGCCCGCTCATGCCGCGCCCGAGTTTGACGCCATCCCCACGCCCGCTCACGCGGCTCCCGGGCCTGCCGTTGAGGTCACCTCAACGCATGCGCCCGCTCACGCCGCGCCTAAGGACACTATTGAAGTGGACCGTGTCGAGGTGGCCGAGGAGCCCACGGCCGAGATGGCCTCCGGGACCGCGTCCGATACCGTGCCCTCGCTCGACTTGGATGCCACGGCAGATTCGGCGGCAGGGTCGGATGCGCCGCATGGCAACGCGGTTTTGCTCCCCATACCGACGGAGGAGCTTCGCAACCAAGGTGGGGACATGTCGACGGACGTGTTCGGAAGATTTGTGGGCGGTGTCGTCCAGCAGCCCCTGAGCGGCGCGGTTGACGCCGGCGACGTTGATGAGAGGGGAAACGGCAGGCATGGACGCAGGGTCATGCGCTCCAAGGTTGTGCCAGGAGAGGGTAAGAGTCGCAGTAAGGCACGTACGCTCATAGTCTTCCTGTTCATGGCGGCAGCCATGATCGCCGTTGGCGCATTCGTGGCCTATGGCGCGGAGCTCTGGGGTGGCAAGGTCGTTCCCGATGTTGTCAACAAGTCACAGAGCCTGGCCACCACGACGCTCACGGAGAAGGGCTTTTCGGTGAGCGTCGTTGAGGAGCGTGTCGATGATGGCGTGGGCAAGGTCATAAGCGTCGATCCCGCCGTTGGGAGCCGCCTTGCGGTGGGTAGCCAGGTGACGCTGCATGTGGGTGTGGCTCGCACGATTCCTGATGTGACGGGCATGCCCCTCGACGACGCAAAGGCCGCCCTAGAGGATGTGGGAGCCCAGAACTTCACCCTCACCTATCAGGCCTCAAGCGAGGTTGCGGGCACGGTCATAGCCGTGGAGCCTGCTGCCGGCAGCAACTTTAGCTCGAACGACACCATCACGCTCACCATCGCTCAGTCTCACACCATTCCCTATGTACTTGGTAAGAAGGAGAAGAGCGCGCTTTCGGTCATCGAGGCAGCGGGGCTTAAGGCAAATGTCACGTATGTCAAGTCTGATAAGGACCTCGGCGTCGTCGTCAGCTGCAGCCCCGAGCCGGGTAGCAAAGTGAAGGCGGGCTCAACGGTTGACCTCGAGATATCGTCGTCGTCGCCTGCCGACTACCACCATTTGGTGGATTACTTCTCCTACAATCCCAAGATCATCTCTAACTTCTTGTCTCAGCAGAAGTTCATACTCGAGGGTAACTATATCGACCCGAACAACGCCCTTGAGGCTCTTTACAACTCCGAGCGCAAGGGTACGATCACCTTCAGTCCGCAGCCCTTCTCGCGCTCCTATGATGCGGGCAAGGGTTCTACCGATTCGGAGCTCCTCTCCGAGGGCACCAAATTCAGCGGCATACGTCTTGACATCCCCACGTCCGAACTGCCGTCGGGTGCCAGCTCACTTTCGGACTCTGTGGTGCAGGCCATCATGAACCTCTGTGGATTTACCGGCAAGAAGCAGGTCGTAGACCAGCACTCAGCGAAGCTCCCGCAGTCTGCCCACACCGCCCAACCTGCCCAGCCAACCCAGACCGCCCCGACCACTCAGCAGCCTACCCAGACCTCGCACCCCACCCAGTCCGGCAGCACCTCGTTCATCTGCGCCTACGGCGAAATGGACGATTACTACTGGACCGTTCTCATCGCCAACGAGGGTGGCACGACTCGAGCCACTGCGACGGCTGCCCCAAAGTCGCTCTATAGCAGCCTCGACCTCTCCCAGTATGATGGCAGCCTCTGCAGCTTCGTTGCCTTTTCCGACATCTATGCGAAGTGAGCAGGCCAAGGGATCGCCTGAGCCCATGCGAGTGGAGTCGCACGTGGGCCGTGCGGCCACAGGTGGCGAGCTATCGAGCCGGGGCAAGACTGCCGGGCGCGAGGGACGTCTTGCGAGGCGGCAGGCGTCATCTGGCGGCCGTGTCATCCCTGCACTTACGCCCACAGTCGCTGTCGAGCGCGAGCACAGGCTAGCGGATGGGTGGGGCCCCATCGACGCCCTCGACCCCGTCGACGAGTCCTTTCTGCGGGCCGAGAACGAGGACGACGATGGATATGATCCCTTCTCGGATCGCCCGGCTGCGCCCGAACCACTCTTCGAGAGGGACCCTTGGAAATAGACGCTCTCGCCGCCCCATGAGTGGGACTTTCGCGTCGAGACGCAAGGCGTCACCGGAGCTCATTGTCGGGTGCGTCTCAAGGACCCCGGCTCCCCGCCTCCTTAGTGCCCCGGAATCTGCGGGGTACCTTCTTGCGAACGTTTGCCCAGTTGAGCTCCTTTCCTTAGTGCCCCAGAATCTGCGGGGCACTATCGCGCGAGGGAAGGAGGCAGGTGGCGCTCCATCCCGCCCCGCCCTCGCCCCGCGGGTACCCGCCACAGGGGCATCCTTCTACCGTGCGAGAGGTACCTCTACATGTATCGAGAAGCGTGGCTCCCTGTTAATGGAGAGGGAACCTCCTGCGCTCGCCACACGTCGCCGTATTCCGGCTATGCCCCCTCGCTCACGCACGGCGGCAGGTACCGTACCATCGTTTTCCACAGAGAGATGTGCCGAGCGCGCCGTCTGGTCCATCGAAAGCCAGATGGTGTGCGCCTGCCCATGGTGCAGGGCATTGGTCGAGGCCTCCCGAATCACGCGTACGAAGAGCCCTGCCACTTCATCGTCGGCCGGAAGCGATCCCGTGACGCAGAACCTGACACCCACCAGCTCGAAGGCGGCGATGACGGCAGCGAGCGAGGCCTGGGGATCATCCGCCTCATGGACGCGCAGGTCGTCTAGGATACCCACCAGCAGCGGCTCAAGTGTCGCCACCGTCTCGTCGGGCAACCGGTCGTCCTCAAGACAGCGGTGCAGGATGGAGACACGCTGGCCGATGACGTCATGCACGCGTGAGCGCATGTGCAGGCTCGCCTGTATGCGTGCCACCTCCTGCACGCGTTGAAGTGACTCGGCAAGCTCCGTCCCGGCACGCTCGAGTCCCTTGCCCGTTCGCTCAAGGCGGCGATCAAGCTGGTCGCGTTCGCTTATGTCATAGGCGATGATGCACCTGCCCTTGTGCCTCGTTGAGAGGGGCTCACAGGTGAAGTAGCGCGTCTCGTCTGCGCTAATGCGTATCCTTACCCCACGCTTGGCCCCGTCTGCCGAGCGTGCGCCTCCCGCAGCAAGGCTCACGATCCTCTCCCAAAGATCTCGAAAGTCTCCCAGGTCGAGCGGGAGGCCAAGCTCCCCCAGACAGGAGCGCATGGCATCGTTCATGAAAAGGACGCGACCATCATCTCTGGTACAAAGCATGCCTTCGGTTACGACGCCCAACGCCTCTCCCGGCGAGAAGCGCGTAAGACCCAGCTTCCTCAGCCTCAGCAGCTCGCCTGCATCGCCTACCCCCCTGCCAACGAAGTAGGCCACCATAAGGATGAGGGCGAAGGGCCAGAGAGGGCCAAGCTCCTGGGCGACAGGAGGCAGGACCGCAAGTAACACGACCACGTCACACAGGAGTAGAGGACGCCGCAGGAGGGCCACCTGCATACAGGCCACCGCCATGGAGGGCGCGACCGCCCACATCAGTACCATGAGCGGCGCCCGAAGACTAAAGAACTCAAGGACAAAGAGTGGGCCCCCATAGGCACCGCTTACGCAGACCGCAGCCATCACCACAAAGTCTAGGCACAGAAAGACGGCATAGAGCACACCAAGAAGGCGACCACGACGCTCTGACGCCGACGTGGCAAGAAAGGCGGCTCTCATGAGGGCAAAGGTTAGCTGAAGCGTGGCAAGTAGCGTAAGGAGCACGATCATAAACTCCAGCACCACGTGCTTGGGAAACACGAGACCCGAAGCCATGATCATGTTCCCGTCAGGGCAGCTGCGGGCTCGGCCGCAGGCGCTGCTATGAGGACGTTGAGGTGCAGGACGCCCTCATCTTCCTCAAGGCAAAATTGAACGGCACGCACCTCCAGGCGGCGACGCAACTCGTCTCCCAAGGCATAGGGGCAGCTCTGCTCGCTCTTTGTCGTCTCGAGGGCGCAGCGCAACTCCACGAGGTCCGCTTCCTTCTCGGTGACAAAGACCATGAGTGTCGCGTCCTTACGCACGAACGCCGCCGTCAGAACGTCGTACATACAGTCATAGATGGTGTTCACGGTTTGGATGGGTAGCGGACGATCCAAGCCCACCCAGGCAGCGCAGTCAAGCTCCGACGAGCGGGCATCTGCCATGCTCTCATTTATCACAAGTCTCAGGTGCTGCGCATCAAAACTCGTGTCATCCGTTCCCAAAAGCACGAGCGCACCCTTGCGCTTGCAGTATGAGACCAACAACTTGACAAGAAGCAGCTTGCGACGCCGCTCGATACGGGCGGGTTCATCGGATGTGGGGGGCAACGACGCGAGTATCCTCCTGATGGCCTGGACCGTTTCTCTCAGTGAGGCATCGACCTCATCCAGAAGCTCTTCCTCGCATTGCTGGCGATATAGGCTTTCGCGAACGGCATGCGCATGCCTCAGCACGCGGTTGCGCCGCCGCAGTTGGAGCAGTTGTACAGCGAGTCTTTGCCGCCGTTCGTTGAGTTCGCTGATGTCCTCGCTCACGAGCACGTACCCGCCGCTCACGCCAAAGCCTCTATAGAGCCTGTCTTTCTCGCCAGGAGCTTCCAAGGTCACCCGTGCACCGGGATGCATTTCGAAGTGCGTAAGTCGCTCCCGTACGCTGTCGGGCACCGAAGCCGCCGCCTTGGATGCAAAGGCCGTCTCGCCAGAGTGTGTCAGGAGCCTGACGTCGAAGGGCATGGACTCGAAAAGTCGCGTGAGCTTCTTGTGAGCGGGAAAGAGTCCCAGCTGCAAACAACCCTCGATGTTCACGACGCAGCTTATCGTGAACGTGAGCGCAAAGTTGCTGTTGAGGGCAGGGTCAAAACGGAAGTTGTACGAGATGGAGTAGGCAAAGACCAGTAGGGTCATCACGAAGACGAGTGCTACAAGCCGTCTGCGCATGCCCCGGGCATAGACGGCAGTCAGCGTATAGAACGCTCCAAGCACGAGCACGAGCCACGCATAGACGGCACCATAGACCGGACCATAGCTATAGCGAACGTCCCAGAGTGGGTCGAGGGGATCGAACAGGAAGGTGAGCTGATGCAAATCGTTGGTAAGTACGAGCAGGCAGAGGATTGCTCCCGCCACAAGCAGACAGACCTTGAGCCTCCGTACCCATCTACGCCGCTCGAGTCCCGTCGTCTTGAGCGCACAGAAGAGCACGAGTAGCGGCACATAAACGATGGTTGGGTAGTAGAGGTACCAGCCGAGGGCAACCGCAGCGTCGCTCTGCGCGGTGTACTTGACGAGTGCGACCAGCTGAAGGAGGGCAAGCATGGCGGCACAGCGCATGAGGTAGCACCTGACCTGTGCATCTGGGCAGCGTTGCCATATCGAGAGCGTCCAGAGCCCCAACAGTGGCACCATCAGTATCATGGGACCGGTGGTACCATAGGCACTCTCGTGCGGGTAGGGCCACACCCGCGTCGTCGAGGGAAGCGCAAGCTCGAGCACAAGGAGCAGCAGGCCGAGGCCTGCTGCCCAAAGGACGCTCTTGCGGGACACTCCTGAACGCATAGTGCCTCCTGGCTTCTTTTTGCCTTGTGGCCTATGGTCTCATGTTCCCATGTCCCGTGATAGGTGCCAGACCGACGAGAGGTCTAGGCAGACAGGTGGGTGGGCCTCACGCCCCACGTCGACCACAAGACACGCTACATGCGGAACGGATAGTGACCCAGCTCCTCGAAGTCACCGTCACTATAGACCTCAATCTCGCCCTCGACGGCCGTAAGGCTGTCGAGGCCACCACCCAGCTCATCTCTCGTGAAATACATGAAGCTGTCCGCATACATACCGCCCTTGATGCTCACGTTTAGGTAGGCAGTAGCCATTTTCCCGTTCACAGAGAAGCTGTCAGTGGCGTCTGTGACGAAGATGGATTTGTCGCTCTTGTTGGTGATGGTAAGACTGTAGCCGGGATCTCCCGTAAAGTCCTCCCCCTTGCTTGTGACAACGATCTTGCACACCTCATCATCGGCAATGGTCACGGGGGTAAGGTCTACCTTGGTGGTGGAGTTCTCGCTACCGCTTCTGCTGGTGGAGGACCCGTTTGCGTTACCTGCCGCCGGTGTCGTGGTACCCGTTGTCGAAGACCCCTTGTTTGTGTTGGATTTCACGAACGTGAGGCTCTTGCTACCTTCTTCGGCGGTTAGCTTGCCGTCAGCAAGCTTCATCTCCATGGTGTCGCCCTCGGCGCTGAACGTCGCCACGTTCTCGCTCTTGACCTCCCAGGTGCCTGACGTCTTATCGTCGTCTATCACGAGGGCGGCCGTACCATCTTCCTTGAGCTCCAAGTAGAAGTCATAGCCCATCTCGCGAACCAATTGGAGGTCCTCGGCAGAGTAGCTACTGTCGCCCTTGGCCTCCTGCAGGTCCCAGGTACCTACGAATTTGGGCTTCCATTGGGCCTTCGTAGCCTCCGAAGGCCCGGTGCCCAGGCAGCCCGAGGCGAAAAGACAGACCGCAACCGCCGCGATCGCAGCGAAAAACGCGGGTATGACCCTTCCCTTTCTCATGATGTCCATTCCCTTCCACTCCTTGGCTCCTTCTTTGGGAGCCTGCTTGACCGGCCGTATCTCGTATGTTCTCTAGGTGAAGCCTCCCATCTGCCCACGTCTTCCTTCGACAGGCCCTCCTGTTGCAGGCCATCTTGCTAGCAGCGTTAAAAGAGAGCCATCTACCTTACATTCACCTTGAGATAATCATCAGCGTTTGCCTGTGGCCATGGAAGCCCCCCATGGCTCATTTGTGGGCGGCCTCTGGGACATCTGGCCCACTGCGCCGTTATGATGGGCGAGGATGGATGATGGGCGAGGATGGATGATGGGCGAGGATGGATGATGGGCGAGGATGAATGATGGGCGAGGACGAATGATGGGCGAGGACGAGAGTGCGTCACACTCCCCTTAGGCGAGGCACGATGTAGCCCTTGGCCACCGCATTCACAGCAAGTTTCATGATGCTGTCATAGCCGGTCTTCGCCAAGATCTCTGAGATACGACGCTTGACGGTACCCTCCGAGAGGAAGAGCTCTGAGGCAATTTCCCTGCGCGACTTTGCCTCGCAGACCAGACGCAGCACCTCGACTTCGCTGTCGGTAAGATTGAGCGCTGCTGTGGCCGAGCGAGGGCGTGCGGGAAAGGTGGAATACCCCTCCATCGTGGAACGAATCACAGAGAGGAGCTCGGTCGTGGAGACGTTCTTGTACACGAAGCTGTCGGCACCTGCGGCGCGTGTCTGCTGCACGAAGGTAATATCAGGCATGCCTGTCATGATGACGACATAAACCTCCGGGTGCTGATCCTTTATCCGCTTGGCAGCAACTATGCCGCTGGAATCATTCTCGGTACATACGTCCATGAGAACAAGATCGGGATGAATGCGTTCCACGAGATCAGGGGCCTCGGCGGCATCAGCAAGCATTCCCGCAACCTGCATGTCCTCCTGAGCATCGATAGCCATGGCAAGGGACTCGCGCAACATGGCTTGGTCCTCGACTACCATGACCCTCATCGTTACGATGACACCCCCCGCTTCCCGAGCGCATCTGTCCCGCTTCCTGCCTTGTCCGCAGTGTTTTGCGACGTACGGTAATCACCGGTCATGCTCTGACCGGTGTCGCAATCCGTGACACGTTGCTGAGGCAGGCTACGGTGCAACTGCATTTGTCCCTATATCTCAATTTTATCTAAGAAGTTCAGCTCCCTGCATCACTGCGCGCACTATTCGGCCAGTGGAGTATTGCTGATTACCCTCCACGAGCAGGCCAAATGTTCTTGGCCGTCCTGCTACCGTCCGGCGTCGCCCACCTTTTTGATGACTCTTGAACCGCGCTGTACATGGCCTGGCTGTGCCACTCGGTGGTGGCGAGTGGCGCTAAGACTACGCACTCGGCGTCACCGAGTGGCATGGGAGTCAACATATGCGCAGTTGTCAGGAAAAGTAGTGCCACTCGACGTCACCGGGTGGCGCTAAGACCGTGCACTCGGCGCCACCGAGTGGCACGGCCGAGCCCCACAAGTCCGGCACCCGTACCGCGCGCCCCTTTCCGAGGCGCCTTGGGAGGGGCGCACGATGGGCCGAGGTCTGTGGGGCGCTAACGTACAAGCGTTTTGTCCAGGTGGACTCCATCTCTGTGTGCTCCACAAGCTGCGGGACACGGACTTCAGAGGCCCTTGACCGGTTATTGGGCGACTGACGCGATGAGCCTCCAGACGATGAGGAAAGCGATGACCAAAAAGACTATGATCGCGACGAGCGAGAGGGCCGACCGACGGCGCTTCTGCTGCTCTTGGGATACGAAAATGGATCGACGACCCTTGGGGATCTCAAGATAGCGCCCATACTTTCCGCTCTTGACCTGATCTATGCCACTGCGTGCCCTACGGTAGGGCATTCCCGAGAACGCCCCACCGCGTACATTTCCCCGAATCGAGACGTTTGAGTCGTGCGTGTACTCGCCGATCGAGTTACCGTCCTGCGCTATGTCATCGATGGCATCTTGGGTATGGTGCGGGGCGCGCCGACGGATGAAACCAGGCTGTACACGAGAGGGAGTGCCTTCGATGTGGAGGGTGTGTCCCGCAGCGGCGCGGGGTGAGGCCGTGACGTGGCCTGTTGCCGTGCTGTGGGTTTCCGACACGGGGCGCTCCCCGCCGGAGCGAGGCAAAGGCGCGCTGTGACTTGCCGTGACGCCCTCCCCGCTCATTGCTTCAGATCCGAGCTGTACGTCAGGATCTTCCAGAGCCTCAGATGCGAGAGCCTCGGATGCGCGTGCGTCCGCCTTGGCGATTGCGCTCTGTGCGGGCGGCGTCGGGCGCACTGGTCGCACCCGCTCGGACTCGGATTGCAGGGGGGCATGGTCCTTTGACGGCGGGGGGGCAGGGGCAGGTTGCGACGCTCGGGCTGCACCCTCGTTCCTATCGTCGTAGTTATTCACGCCCATACCGCACCTCCGGGGCACATGCCATGCCGCCGCGCATGGCACCCGAGCTAGTCTCTGCTCACGCAGCTTATCATAGACCAGCGTAGTCAGGTGCGTGCGGACGCATGGGCACTTTTGCACCATTGGTCTATCAAGTTCGATCTATCCTATATCTGCTATAGTCAGACTTAACTTAGCTAAGCACGCATCAATAAGAAAATCTTTGTCTTATAGGTATAGGACTGTGCCTACGGGGAATATATATGAGCGTACACAAAGGCGCACGCACGAGGCGCCACATACCACAAGGGAGTGATCAGTATGGCAAACATGGTTCCGTACGACAGGTACGAGAGGGCACTGCGTAGGGCATTTGACCCGCTTGACTCGTTCTTCTCCGCACCGCTCTCGGTGCTGAGCAACGAGGGCAGCTTCAAGATGAACGTGGAGGACGCGGGTGACAAGTACGTCGTGACCGCAGAGCTGGCCGGTGTCAACCGTGACGAGATCGACGTGGAGCTCAACGAGGGTCGCCTGTCCATCTCGGTAGACAAGAAGGAGAGCGAGGAGGACAAGGGCAAGAACTACCTGCACAAGGAAACCACGGAGTGGCAGGCGAGCCGTGGGGTCTACCTCAAGGATGCCACGACGTCCGGGCTTACCGCCAAGCTTGATGGTGGTGTGCTCACCGTCAATGTGCCTAAGCAGGAGGAGAAGGCTAGCGTCACGAAGGTCTCCATCGACTAGCGTTAGGTACTGGGGCTTGCTTGAGAGACCGACGGTCGGCTCTGCGGCAGGCATCGCAGTTGGTTCCAAAGAGCCTTCCTTACGAGCGCCCGACAGCCACGTGCTGCCGGGCGCTTTCGTGCCTGGCGCGACGGCACGTGGCAGGCATGCTGGACGATGCGTGCCAGTACTGTCGAGTGATATGCGTGTGGGGTGATGCGCGATGGGTGCGTGTCACCCGCGCCAGCTGCTTATGTGACGTCTCTCTGTCGCAGTGTTGTCGCTCAGTCATCAAGCGGCGTTAGCATGCGGCACGCCTCTCGTGCATTGGATGCTCATCTACAGGAAAATCGCGTGAGCCTAACTTGCCAGCAAGGGGAATTGCCGTACTTCTGCACCTTTCTAACATAGCTCACCCACATATCCTCTACACTGTCATATAGAAAGAGGCTGGCACGGACGTAGAGGCAACTTGTCTGGGGCGTCTGCTTGCAACGGTGTCGCTCACGGGAGGTATGGGGGCAAACTGATGATCTTCGATGACAGCACAAAGAAGGCTTGGCTCGTATGGAGGGGGAGGTAGCATGGCAGGCCCCATAACCAGGAGGCGGCTCCTCGCCGCAGGCGCCGCCCTGGCGACCGCCACCCTCCCGGGCTGCCTCGGCTACCGCACCGACAGGGAGATAGAGCACGACCTCTCCAGGAGGGTCCTCGCCTGCCTCAACGAGGACGACGCCGACGGCCTGGAGGCCCTGTTCTGCGAGGCCTCCCGTGCCCGGCTGGAGCTCAGGGCCGAGATAGCGCGCGGCATGGGGTTCTTCGAGGGCAGGGTCGACCTCTCCGCCGGCTGGCGCGAGGGCGGCTGGAGCACCGTGTCGGGGGGCGGGCTGGACGCCGAGGGCGGCAGGGTCCTGGGGCGCTCCGTGGACCCCCGCGTCACCGGCATCGTCACCGATGCCGGAAAAAGGTACGGGGTGAGAATCTACTACTGTGACGTGAACGTTGACCACCCGGACTGGGTGGGCGTCTCGGAGATCGACATCATCGCGACCCGTCCGGATGGCGAGGAAGGGGAGAAACGCGTCATGGGGAAGATTCTGAGATGATTCTCGGACATCGTCCCCTGCCGTCCGCCGCCCTGGCGACCGCCACCCTCGCGGGCTGCCTCGGCTACCGCACCGACAGGGAGATAGAGCACGACCTCTCCAGGAGGGTCCTCGCCTGCCTCAACGAGGACGACGCCGACGGCCTGGAGGCCCTGTTCTGCGAGGCCTCCCGTGCCCGGCTGGAGCTCAGGGCCGAGATAGCGCGCGGCATGGGGTTCTTCGAGGGCAGGGTCGACCTCTCCGCCGGCTGGCGCGAGGGCGGCTGGAGCACCGTGTCGGGGGGCGGGCTGGACGCCGAGGGCGGCAGGGTCCTGGGGCGCTCCGTGGACCCCCGCGTCACCGGCATCGTCACCGATGCCGGCAGGAGGTACAAGGTCGTTATTTGCTACTGTGACGTGAGCGTTGACCACCCGGACTGGGTAGGCGTCTCGAAGATCGACATCATCGCGACCCGTCCGGATAGACATAACGGCGAGAAGTGCGCCATAGGCCAGTATGTGAAGTAACCGCCGCAACCACGAGGCGCATTCCCACAGAGTCTGCGGTGTCGCGTGAGGCGCGGAAGAGTTCCGCATGCATGCCTGCCATGCTGAGTGAGTCGTTGTGATTTACAAGCGAGAAGGGCAGTTCAGCCAGTGCTCTATATCCGCTGGTTGTCCCGGCGGTGACGACGAGCTCGGCATCCTCGATTCCGTGACTCCGTAGTTACGGAATGCACTTTTTCGCGAGAGTATGATGTCAGAATGCGCTTTTCCGTAGAATGCGCCTTTCCTCACCTGGGCAAACGCGGCGCCGGCTCACGGAAAAGCGCATTCTGGCAGGCTACCTCACGGAAAAGCGCATTCTGGCAGGCTACCTCACGGAAAAGCGCACCCTGCACGTCGGGCCTCACGGAAAGGCGCACTTTGGCCGCGCCCCCGGGGCGCACCTCACCAAAAGGCGCATTCTGGCTGGGGCGTCACCTTTAGAATGCGTCTTTACGTGAGGTGCCGGTTGCGTCGGTTTTTGTGGTGTACGAAGGGTGGCGAGGCCTGTCCGGATGCCGAGTCCTGCTCTTCTCGGGGGGCATGCCCCCCGAGAAGACCTTGCTCTGCCCTTACCCTACGACGCCTTGGCGTATTCGTCAAGCGCCACCATCATGATGACCTCGGCGCGTTTCCTCACCTCCTCGCTCGGGGCGAACCCCTCGATGCGATTCTCGGCCCTCTCGAGCCCCAGGACGGGCCTGAGGGACTCCTTCGACATGAACAGGTTCTCGGATGCCCAGTCGGCGTTCACCTCGTCCACGATGCCGCCGAGCAGGCGCAGAACGGACCCCGTCGACGGGAACGTCTGGACGACCTTGGTCCTGCGCTTGAGCTCGCAGTTCATGCGCTCCTGCACGTTGTTGGTCCGGATCTTGATGCGGTGCTCGCGCGGGAACGACAGGTATGCGAGCGCGTCGACCTCGGCGTCCTCG
>ERZ772874.332-NODE-332-length-24936-cov-11.738515_pt1 | contig 24936 bp, 21 predicted proteins | sample MGYA00580586_ERZ772874 | MGnify/ENA primary metagenome ERZ772874 (study PRJEB29015, sample SAMEA2737952) | human oral metagenome | biome: human oral; feature: human-associated habitat; material: dental | place: China | collected 2154 ... | reverse complement strand
CAGCAGGTAGTGGAGTTTTAACAGAACCCGGGTGATGTGCGGGGCGGGCGCCGGGGCCGGCCCGGGCGCTGGCGTTGGTGCCGGGGCAGGCTGTGGTGCCGGTGAAGGCGCAGGTTGCGGCACAGGGGCGGGTTGCGGTGCCGGCACGGGGGCAGGCACCGGACCCGGCGACGGTACGGGTGCGGGTACTGGCCCGGGTGACGGTTCGGGCGTGGGGGCGGGTTCCGGCGTTGGGCCGGGCACTGGACCGGGTATGGGCGTGGGAACCGGTTCTGGTGAAGGAACCGGCGCCGGCGTGGGGGTTGGCACGGGTGCGGGATCCGGTGCCGGTTGTGGGCTGGGGACGGGTTCCGGACTGGGCACAGGGACGGGCACCGGCACCGGTGGTGTGACCGGGTCGGTGGGGGTGGGTGCGGGCGATGGTGGGATGACCGGATCGCTCGGGGCTGGCGCGGGTTCCGGAGACGGCACGGGTGCAGGGCCGGGCGCCGGCACGGGAGCAGGCTCCGGAGCAGGTTCGGGGGCCGGGGGGCGCGGGCGTGCCGCTTCCGGGTTGTCGGGCAGATCGGGTTCGACGGGAATGACCGGCAGGGGCGATGGAACCGGTGACGGAGCGGGCACAGGTTCCGGCGCCGGGACCGGGCCGGGGACTGGTTGAGGGACTGGCTCGGGTCCGGGAATGGGGGCTGGCTGGGGCGCAGGCCCTGGGGCCGGCACGGGCGAGGGAGCGGGTGTCGGGGCGGGCGCAGGTGTCGGTGTGGGTACCGGGACGGGCGTGGGAGCAGGCGCAGGCGTGGGCTCTGGTGTCGGAGCTGGGGCTGGGTTGGGCGTGGGGGCCGGAGCCGGCGTGGGCGTCGTGCCGGGAGAGGGCACGGGAGCCGGAGCGGGCTGCGGTGCCGACGCGGGTTCGGGCTTTGGTGTGGGCCGTGGTGCCGGCTGTGGCGCTGGCGTGGGACGCACGGGTGTGACGGGCGCCGTGGCAGGCGGCTGGGCGTCCGGACGTCTGGATGGCTGGGGAATGGAAATCTGTGGCAACCCCAGATTGCCGGCAGGCAGGACGCTCTTTGGGCTGGACACTCCCGTCTGGAACGTGTTGCCTGCCGCTTGGGATGCACCGGATGAGGCGCTGTTGCTGGACAGGCTGTCACCGGACGAGCCGTCGCTGGACGTGGTTCCGGTTGACGTGGTGCCGGTTGACGTGGTGCCGGTAGACGAGCCGTCGTCAGACGCAGTGGACCCGGCCTGTGTGGAATCGCCGGTGGTCTGCGCGCTTTCGTCTGCTTTCTGCTCGGCATCGCGCTCCTGCTGGGTGGGCGGGGCGCTGATGACGGGTTTGCGTGTGGTGGGCTGGGGGCGGCTGGTGGCCGAGGCAACCCAGGTGGCGCGGCCGGCGCCGATGTCGATGGCGCCGGCGCCATTGAAGACGCGTACGCGACCGTGACTGACGGCCACGTTCAGGCCGTCCTGCTGGCCCGGCTGGCAGTGCGGGCTGCAGTGGGTTTCCTGTACGAGAAACTCGGTACCCCGGATGCCGATGGTGGCGGTGGGCGTGTCGAGCCGGAAGTCGTCGGGGTTCTTCTTGCCGATGGCGCCGGAGATGGCCCGCAGGGTGCCTTCGAGCAGGCTGTAGAAGCTGCGCTGGCGGTCTTCTCCATAGGCGTACTGGTCGATGCGGAACTGTGACTGGGGCTGCAGCGAGACCAGCGCACCGTCACGGAAGCGGATCTGCGCCCGGCCGTGGGCGCCGGTGATGATCATCTGGCCGGCATGAAGCCAGTCGCCGGCCTGGGCGGTTCTGATGGACTGTCCGGTGGTCGGTGTGGAGGATGGGGAATCCCTGGTGGTCGATGTGGCAGACGGGGATACCCCGGTGGATGCGGCGCCGGTATGGGCGACGCCGGAGGCTGCTGGTGCCGATGCCTGCCCGGACGCCGGTGGGACGCTCTGGATGTCGACGATGCGTACGTCGCCGCTGGCCATGATGAGACGGCCGGCGGCGAGGGGCGCAGCGGCGGGGGCCGGCGGGGGCAGGTTGCCCGGCTGGCCGAGTGCAAGGGCATGACCCGGCGGCATGGCCAGGGCGAGGATCGGCAGGCCGATCTGCAGCAGGCGGCGGGGGTGCCAGGCGGGACTCCAGACGGAAGCTCTGGTGCCAGACCAGGCGGAGGTTCTGGCCGGGGTCCAGACGGAGGTCGCGGGCGGCAGGGAGGCAAACCGTGCGGACACGGTGCAGCCGCAGCGCGTGCTGCAGCAGGAGGGATCAGGTCCCTGGCTGTCCGGATTGCGGGGTTGCGCCACGACGGGTCCACCACATGGTGCGAAAGAGAGAGGAGGAGGATCTGCGCGGGCGTTGCGGTGCAAGGCACGAGAGATGGTGCACATACGCGCATGGCCAGGCCGCAGTTGAAGCGAGATCCTCCCTGGCGCGCATTGTGGTGGGGCAGCCTGTCGCCGGGCAGGGGGATGGGGGCCGGCTGTCGACCGTCAGGGGGCGCCGGTCGGGGGCGGGGGATGAATGCGGCCGGGCGGCTGGATGGATGGTGGCCCTGCTGTCTGTTCGGCGCGTGTGTTTGTCGCGCGGGAGCAACAGGTGGTCGTGCGCCGTGAACTCCCCTTTGCAAGGCAGCAGGGGTGCAGAATCCTCGATGGTTTCAAGACGCTGCCAACACGGTCATGCCGCGCCCAAGGGTAGGGTCTTCGGGCAGGTTCCGGTCGTGTGTCGCCAGTATGCCCTGCCGGGTGAGGCCGTGTTCTACCAGCGGTACTGCACATCCACCAGCAGCTGCGTGCGCCGGAAGTCGTTGGGGGCCAGGGTGGCGTGGTTGCGGGTGTGGAGCAGCTGGGGGCTGAGGGTGAGCTGCGGGCTGAGCGCATGATCGGCGCCCAGGCGCAGGTCCAGCTGGCGGTCGTGGCGGGTGCGGCCAAAGAGGGGGTCGGGCCCCCGGTGGCGACGTTCTTCCCACTGCAGGCCCAGATTGGCGCGCCAGCGTGCGCCCAGCTCACGCTGCAGGCCCAGCCGCAGGCCGGCTATCCGGAAGTCGAGCACGGGCAGGGTGTGACGGGGCTGTTCGCGACCGGCATAGGGGTTGGCGATCAGCACCGGGTTGCCACGCGCCCGGAAGGCATGGGCCCAGGTGGCACCCAGCAGGGTACGGCGGGCGTTGCGCAGGGGCTGGTCGTCGAAGTCCAGCCGGAAGACCTGGGCGTACAGGCCCAGCTGGTTCCGGGGGTCGGGATCGAACTGCCACTGGCCGAGCAGGCCGGTGGCGCGGCGGAAGCGGCGGTCCTGCAGCCACATCTGCTGCAGATTGAGGGCGGCCGAGAAACGGTGGGCACCCCGTGTGAGGGCCAGGCCGCTGCCCACGCCGAGGGTGCCGGTGTCCTGCCGGTGCTGGCGGGGGTTGAGGCGCTGGCTGGCGTTGACGGTGTTCGTCCAGCCGAGGGTGCCGGACAGTGGCAGGGTGTGCTGGAACTGCAGGCCCAGTTCGGCAAAGGGGCTGCCGTGCGGGCGGTTCTCGTCGAGCGGGGTGAGCACCTGACCATCGTCGATGATCCAGCGGTTGCGGGTGCTGCCGGCGTTGACGTTGCTGTCGTGGCCCGTGGTGAGGTTGAGCGCCAGCTGCCAGCGGCGCGGGCTGGCACTGTTCTGGCGGGCGATGATGTCCAGATAGCGCTGCACGCTCTCGCGGGCTTCCAGCGGCAGCTGCGGCTGCCGGACCAGCTGCTGCAGCACCTGCCGGGCGCTGTCGTGTTCGCCCAGAGCCAGATAGGCGCGGGCCAGTTCGGTACGTGCGGCGGTGTCGTCGGGATGGGCATCCAGCACCCGTTCCAGTGCCATGACGGCTTCACCGGGGCGCTGGCTGTCCAGGGCAGCCACACCCAGCAGGTAGTCGAAGTCGCGGCTGCCGGCGTAGGTCCAGGTGTGGGGCTCCAGCAGCCGCCACGCCGCCTCGGGCTGGCGGGGCAGCAGGGTACGTGCCCGGTCGAGCAGGGCCGGCAGGGCTGAGAAGCTGCCGGCCTGCGGGGCTGCACCGGTGTCCGTGTCAGACGCCAGGGCGCTACCCTTGCCTGCGGCTGGGGGAGAGACGCCGGTTGCGGTTGCGCCGATGATCGTCCGGGGGCGGGAGGCGATTGCCGTGGCAGCGGCCGGCATGTCCCATCCTGCCGGCACGCTCGTTCCTGCACGGATGTTTTTGCTGGCGGAAACGGCCTGTCGTGTGGTGGCCGTTCCGCTGGTCGTGGTGGTGAACGCCCCGCTGGCCGCTGCGGGAAGGGAGAGCGTGATACATGCCAGGGCAACGGCCAGCGGGACAGGGCGCATGAGAGCTTCGAAGCGGGTTACGCGGCACGGGGCCGGGAGATTTCCCGGGCGTGGATCTCACCCCGGGCCCGGCGCTCGGCCGCAACCCGCACCAGTGTGCGCTCGACCTGTTCGGCCACCGGCTCGCCACGCAGGGTGTGGGTGTATGCCGAGACGATGTCCACGTCGATCATCTGACCGATGAGGTCCGGATCGCCGGGGAAATTGACGGTACGGTTGTTCGGGCAGCGGCCGGTGAGTTCGTGCGCGTCCTTTTTGGAGCGCCCTTCGACCAGCACGCGCTGGCGGCTGCCAACCATGCGTCCGGCGATGTCCATCGAACTCTGCTGGACCACGGCCTGCAGGCGCTGCAGGCGTTCGACCTTTTCCTCGGCGGGGGTGTCGTCGTGCAGGCTGGCCGCGGGGGTGCCGGGACGCGGGCTGTAGATGAACGAGTAGGCGTCGTCGAAGGCCAGATCCTGTGCGAGCTTGAGGGTCTTCTGGAAGTCGGCCTCGGTTTCGCCGGGAAAGCCGACGATGAAGTCGGTGGTCAGGCCGATGCCGGGGCTGGCGGCCCGCAGCCGGCGGATGATGGAGCGGTATTCCAGCGAGGTGTAGCCACGCTTCATGGCTGCGAGGATGCGGTCGGAGCCGGACTGCACGGGCAGGTGCACCAGCGGTGCCAGCTTGGGCAGGCGGCCATGGGCCTCGATGAGCCGCTCGGTGAACTCACGCGGGTGGGAGGTGGTGTAGCGGATGCGCTCGATGCCGTCGATGTCGTGGATGTAGTCGAGCAGCGTGGTGAAATCGGCCGGGGCGTCGAAGCCTTCGACCTGGCCCAGGTAGGCGTTGACGTTCTGGCCCAGCAGGGTCATTTCCTTCACGCCCTGGTCGGCCAGCGTCATCACGTCGGTGAGCACGGCCTCGAAGGGGCGGGAGATCTCCTCGCCACGGGTGTAGGGCACCACGCAGAAGCTGCAGTATTTGCTGCAGCCTTCCATGATGGAAACGAAGGCGCTGCCCCCTTCCTTGCGCTGCGGCGGCAGGGCGTCGAATTTCTCGATTTCGGGGAAGCGGATGTCGACCTGCGACTGGCCAGAGCGGCGTTTGGCGCGGATGAGTTCGGGCAGGCGGTGCAGCGTCTGCGGCCCGAACACCACGTCCACGTAGGGCGCGCGCTGCACGATGGCCTCGCCCTCCTGGCTGGCCACGCAGCCGCCCACGCCGATGATCAGGTCCGGGCGCGCAGCCTTCATGGCCCTGAAGCGGCCCAGGTCGGAGAAGACCTTTTCCTGTGCCTTCTCGCGGATGGAGCAGGTGTTGAACAGGACGATGTCGGCCTCTTCGGGGTTGTCGGTCAGCTCGGTGTGCTCGGCCTCGGCCAGGAGGTCGGCCATCCGTTCGCTGTCATACGAATTCATCTGGCACCCGAAGGTGCGCAGGTACAGTTTGCGGGTCATGCGATATATCGTTAGGTATGTCCAGACAGCACGCATGGTCGCAGTACGGGGCAGATGGGGTGCTGATCCCGGTCAAATGGCCGTGCCGTTCAGCGGTTGCGCCGGCGCAGGGCGCGGTATTCTTCTTCGCTCAGGATCCAGACGGTGGTGATTTCACCGGTGGGGCCGGCCAGATAGCCCACCACGAAGCTCTTGCCGTGCACGGACACGGGCGGCACGATCAGGTTGTCCTGGTTGTAGATGCGGGCACCGGCACCCAGCCGGACGGCCTTGCGGCCCAGCGTGGCGTCGGGGAACTGGCCGAAGCGGATGCGGCCCAGTTGCGTGGCGTCGGGAAAGTGGCGGTTCTGTGCGGCCGTCACGGCCGGCGACAGGAAGTCCAGCGCCACGGCGGTGACCGCGGCCACACACGACGGGGCGACCAGCCAGGCGCTCGCGGCGCGCAGCAGGCTGCGGCGTTCCGCCAGGTGACTGGGGGTGGCCAGTTTCTCGTTGCGCAGCGCGTCCTGGCGGGCCTGGGCCTGGGGCCGGTAGGCGGGCTGGCGATGCTTGAAGAGTCGGCTGATCATGACTGAAACAGTAAGGATGGGCCGGCTGCCGCACGGGATGCAGGGATGCGGGGCCACGCGGCCAGAGCCCGTCTCTGCAGGGACGGGTTCTGCGGAAATGGAAATGTTGTGTTCCGATATGGAACAATAGGTTACGAATTGTCGATTATAACCGGAAATGTGCGCAATGTCGCGCCGACCGGTGACGCAAAGTGTTGTGTTTGTGATGATGAACAGGTTGAGAGGTGGGGCCGGGCGGCTGTTTTTGCGGGTGCTGGCCGGGGTATTGCTGGGGGCAGGGGCTGTTTCTGCGGCGGTTCCGGGGGCTGGGGGCGGGCCGACGACTGGCAGTCCCGTACCGACGGCCGGTCAGGTGCCTGCTGCGCAGGACAGCGTGCGAACGGAAGGCCGGGGGCATTCGGATACCCGGATGGATATGGGGCTCCGGATACATGCAGACGGCCGGATGCGCACGGACGCCCGGATGCCTGCGGATGCCCGGAGGCGCGCGGATAGTCAGGATCGTATGGATGGCCAGGCGCGCCTGGATGATCGCGCGCAGGCGGGTGACCGTGCGCTGAAGGACGATCGGGGGATGACCGTGACCCTGCCGGCGCGGGTGCGGCGGGTGGTGTCGCTTTCGCCGGCGCTGACCGAGTCGGTCTGTGTGCTGCAGGCCTGCGACCGGCTGGTGGGGGTGGACCGCTTTTCCAACTGGCCGGCGCAGGTGGCGACGCTGCCGAAGCTGGGCAGTCTGGGCAGCTTCAATGTGGAGAGCGTGGCGGCGCTGCAGCCGGATGTGGTGCTGATGGCCAGTGGCGGTGTGGTGGCCGACCGTTTGCAGAAACTGGGTGTGGCGGTGCTGGTTCTGTCACCGCGCCGGCAGGCGGATGTGGCGCCGCTGCTGCAGCGCCTGGCCCGTGTGCTGGACCTGCCGCAGGCGCGTGCCGATGCGGTGTGGGCCGGCATCCGCACACAGCTGGATGCGGTGGCGGCGTCCATGCCGCCTGCCGCGCGTGGCTGGCGGGTCTGGCTGGAGGTCGATCCGGCCCCGTGGGTAGCCACGCCTTCGTCACTGCTGGGCGAGACGCTGGCCGGACTGGGGCTGGCCAATGTGATCTCCGGTGGCGAGGATATGACAGCGGGTGAGCAGCCGGGCAAGGATGCCCGCCGGGATGGACATGCGGATGGACGTGCGGACATGGATGCTCGCCAGAATGGGCATGCGGAAGGGGGGACGGATGCCGGTACGCCGGACGGGGAAGGGCATGCCGATGCGTCAGGGAGGAGCCATGGACCGCACACCATGCCCGCGTATCTGCAGGTCAGCCGCGAATGGGCGCTGCAGGTGCAGCCCGATGTGCTGATGATCAGCGATCCGCAACAGCAGGGGCTGGCGGCGTTGCGGGCGCGCCCGGGCTGGCAGCGGCTGAAGGCGCTGCAGCAGGGGCGGGTATGCCTGTTCGACGGAGACGCACTGGATGTGCTGGTACGCCCCGGCCCCCGGCTGGCCGAGGGGGCGCGGCAGATGCGGGACTGCGTGGTCCGACTGCTGAAGCGGCGCTGACCGTTCCATGGCAGGGGGCGGTCTAGCCTGCGTACGGCACCCTGCCGGTGCCCGGCCGGCAGCAGCGCGGGGATCGGCCCATCATGACAGGCTCAGGCTCAGGCTCAGGCTCTGGCTCAGGCTCAGGTTCAGGTTCAGGCCGGTCTGTGGTGCACGGTCCTAGCAGGTGGTGGCCAGCCTGTGGCGCGCTTTCCCTGCAGGTGGGACATGTTCCCGAAGCAAATCTGCCTGCAGTACGGATGCGGCGGTGGGCATTTGCTGGAACAATAGCGCGCGTCGTGGACCTGTTCCAGGAGCGTATTCTGGAGCCGTTCGTCCCCACGCTGGCCCCGAAGTTGCGCACGGCTGACCCCGAAGCCGCACACGGCAGCCAGATTGCCATGCCTGGCGGGACGGCCAGCCTTGCCGGACAGGGATGAACAGGCCCATGACACACTTCTGAACAGCCATTTCGGGAAACAAGCTTCCGGGAGAACGACGACCATGGAAATCGAACAGCCCCCTCGCGAGAAACCCTACGAGAAGCGGCAGGGCGAGCGGCGCGGCCTGATCATCGTCAACACCGGTGACGGCAAGGGCAAGAGCACGGCGGCCTTCGGGCTGGCGCTGCGGGCGCACGGACGTGGCAAGAAGGTGCACATCTACCAGTTCCTGAAGGTGGCCTCGGCACGCTTTGGCGAACACCGTACCTTCGAACAGCTGGGAGTGCCCATCGAGGGGCTGGGTGACGGTTTCAGCTGGAAGAGCCAGGATCTGGAAAAATCCGCTGCCCTGGCGCGTGAGGGCTGGGAGCGCGCCCGAAAGACCATCATGGATGGTGAGCATTTTCTGGTGGTGCTGGATGAGATCACCTATCCGCTCATCTACGGCTGGATGCCGCTGGAACCGGTGCTGGAAACGCTCCGGAATCGTCCGCCGCATGTGCACGTGGTGCTGACCGGGCGGCGCTGCCCGCCGGAAATCATCGAACTGGCCGACACCGTCACCGAAATGACCAAGATAAAACACGCCTTCGAGGCCGGGGTGCCGGCACAGCGCGGCATCGAGGACTGAACGGCGTGGGTGAACGGTCACGGGTGGCTGGTACGGGCGTACAGGCTGATGCTGGTGCGGATGCCGGCGTTGGCGCACAGGATGGCCCCAATGCGGATGCAGGCACTGGTGTACAGGCAAATCAGCACGGTCCCCGGCGCCGTGACGACCTTGTCCGCGCAGGCGTTCAGACCGGCACGGGTGCAGAGGCCGGGGTGCCGCCAGCCGGCAGCACGGCGGACACCGCTGGCCGGCTGGCCCGCTGCATCATGGTGCTGGGCACCAGTAGCGGGGCGGGCAAGAGCTGGCTGGTGACGGCATTGTGCCGCTGGTATGCGCGGCAGGGGCTGCGGGTGGCGCCCTTCAAGGCGCAGAACATGAGCAACAATGCTCGCGTGGTGGCTGGTGGCGAGATCGGCAGCGCGCAGTATTTTCAGGCGCTGGCCGCGGGCGTGGAGCCCACGGTGCAGATGAACCCGCTGCTGCTCAAGCCCGAAGCCGACACGCGCAGCCAGGTGGTGCTGCTGGGGCAGGTGGATGCCCGGCTGACCGGCATGCCCTGGCGGGCCCGCTGTGCCGAAGTCTGGCCGCTGCTGGCACAGACGCTGGACGACCTGCGCCGCCAGTACGATGTGATCGTCATCGAGGGGGCCGGGTCGCCGGCCGAGATCAACCTGCAGTCCAGCGATGTGGTGAACCTGCGGGTGGCGCGCCACGCCGATGCCGTCTGCCTGCTGGTGTCCGACATCGACCGAGGCGGTGCCTTTGCCCATCTGTACGGCACCTGGGCGCTGATGCCCGAAGAGGACCGTCAGCGCCTGCGCGGCTTCGTGCTGAACCGCTTTCGGGGGGATGCCAGCCTGCTGGCACCCGCCCCCGAACGGATGCTGGCCATGACCGGTGTGCCGGTGGTGGCCACCGTGCCGATGTGGACCGGCCACGGCCTGCCGGAGGAGGATGGCTGGTTCCAGTACCGGGACCGGCAGGCGGCACGGGGAAGTCCTCCCGATGATCGGGGCTGCCAGTCGGCACAGGGAAGAGCCCTCTGTGACATGGACCGGCAGGCAGCGCAGGGAAGATCCCCCGAGGGCTGTGACGGTGCAGGAAACGCCAGGGCCAGCGCTGGCCCCCGGCTGGATGACGGCGCAGGCAACGCCATCATGGCCAGCGCCGGTCCCCGGGGGGACGACGGCGTACCCGGCCCACGGCGGGTGGAGGAGGCCAACTCATGCCCGGCAGGCCGGCCGGTGTGTGCGCCGGCGCGGATTGCCCTGCTGGTGCCGCCGCGCATCAGCAATCTGGATGAGTTCGAGCCGCTGGCCGCGCTGCGTGGCGTGCAGCTGGTGGCGGTGCGGGAGGCCGGCACGCGGCCGGATCTGTCGGTGGATGACTGGATCATCCTGCCGGGTTCCAAGCACACCAGCACCGATCTGGCCTGGCTGAAGCGGCAGGGGCTGGACGCCTGGGTGCAGGCGCATGCGGCCCGTGGTGGCCGGGTGCTGGGCATCTGTGGCGGACTGCAGATACTGGGGCAGGCGCTGCGTGATCCGCTGGGGCTGGATGGCGCTGGCCAGGGACTGGGGCTGCTGCCGCTGCAGACGGTGTTCGGCCGCGAGAAGGTGCTGCGGCGCCGGACGGAACGCTTCGGCTCACTGCCGGGGCCATGGTCGGTGCTGTCGGGGGTGCAGGTGACGGGATACGAAATCCACCAGGGGCAGACGCAGCCGGTGGGGGCGGACATCATGGTAGGGGCTACAGAGGCGGCAGATGTCATAGAAGCCACAGGAACCACGGAAACCGCAGAAATCGCAGAAGTTGCAGAAGCCACAGAAGCCGCAGAGGCCACAGAGGCCGCGGCCGGAGCAGCTATTGGTGTCCCTGGCGTCCCTGGCGTGATGGGGGTTCTCGGCGTGCTGCCGGATGGTCTGGGCTGGTGCAACGCCCGGGGCAATGTGCTGGGCGTGTACCTGCACGGCATGTTCGAGAACGATGATGTGCTGCAGGCGCTGTTCGGCCAGCAGGCGCGTCCGCTGGCGGCCGTGTTCGACGGGCTGGCCGATCATGTGGGCAACAGCTTTGCCCCCGGGGTGCTGGACGGGTTGCTGGGGATGCGCTTCCCACGCCCCGGGCGGCGTCCGCCATCCGGCTGAACTGGCCGATAATGAAAGGCCCCGGCAGTGCACCGGGGCACGGTTTCGTGCCCGACAGGGCGGCTTCCTGCGTATCCCGATCCTCTGCATGAGTCTTGCGGCACCGTGATTTCCATGCACGGCGCCTGTTCCTTTTTCTTCCGGTTCTGCCATGTCCGACATCCGTTCGTTTTCGTCCCTGCATTCCGACCTCTTCCCGCCTGCCGATGTGGCGGCCACCATTCCCGTCATCGAGCCCGTTTTCGATCCGGCCCGCGCGGCTGCCCTGCAGGCGAAGCTGGATGCCCAGGCGCGTCCGCCGGGTTCGCTGGGCCGGCTGGAAGCGCTGTCGGTACAGATCGGCCAGATCCTGCAGACCGAATCGCCGCAACTGCAGGATGCCGCCGTGCTGCTGTGCGCGGGCGACCATGGTCTGGTGGCGCAGGGTGTATCGGCCTGGCCCTCCACCGTGACCACGCTGATGATGCAGACCATTCTGGACGGCGAGGCCACGGTGAGCATGCTGGCCCGCCAGCATGGCCTGAAGGTGCTGGTGGTGGACTGTGGCGTGGTGCAGCCGCTGCCCGAGCGGCCCGGTCTGCTGCTGCGCCGGCTGGGGGCTGGCACGGCAGATGCCACCCGGCAGCCGGCCATGACGCCGGCACAGTGCCTGCAGGCCATTCGCAACGGCCGGGCGCTGGTGCAGGCGCTGCCCGGCAATGCGATCCTGCTGGGCGAGATGGGCATCGGCAACACGTCCCCTGCGTCTCTGCTGCTGGCACGGTTGGCCGATCTGCCCATCGACCAGGTGGTCGGCCCGGGGGCTGGTCTGGACGCCGAAGGGCGGCAGCGCAAGACCCGGGCACTGGCTGCGGCACTGGTGCGCAACGCCGCGGCCACGGAACCGCTGGATGCTCTGGCGGCCCTGGGGGGCTTCGAGATTGCCACGCTGGTGGGCGTCGTCCTGCAGGCAGCGCTGGAGAACCGCGTGATCGTGGTGGATGGCTTCATCACCAGCTCGGCCGTGCTGGTGGCGGCGCGGCTGCAGCCGGCGGTGCTGGAGCGCTGCGTGTTCTCGCACGTGTCGGCCGAGCCGGGGCACCGGCTGATGCTGGATGCGCTGGGGGCCGACCCGCTGCTGCAGTTCGGCATGCGGCTGGGCGAGGGATCGGCCGCCACACTGGTGTGGCCGCTGCTGGAATCGGCCTGCCGCACACTCAACGACATCGCGCCGCTGGCCACCGTGCTGGCCCGGGGTGAGGCGCAGCCTTGAGGCACGAGGAGGAGGCGCCTGTGGGACAGCCGTCTGGAGAGCCATCGTCATCCGGCGAGCCCGGTGCGCCAGCCGAACTGCAGGGCAATCTGCTGCGCCATGTGCTGCTGGCGCTGCAGTTTTTCACGCGCATTCCCCTGCCGGCACGGGTGGCACGCTGGGTGGGCTACAGCCCGGCCCTGATGAAGGCATCGACCGCGCATTTTCCAGCCGTGGGCTGGCTGGTGGGCGGCGTGGCGGCGCTGGTGCTGGGTCTGGTGGTGTGGGGGTTGGCCGGTATGTCAGCCGTTCCTGCGCATGATGCCGTCTGGCTGCTGGTGGCGCTCGTGGCGGCGCTGCTCTCGACCATGGCGACCGTACTGCTGACCGGCGCCTTTCACGAGGACGGGCTGGCCGATGTGGGCGATGCACTGGGCGGCAGTGCAGACCGCGAGACGGCGCTGCGCATCATGAAGGATTCGCGGCTGGGCACCTACGGCACGATCACACTGCTGCTGGTGCTGCTGCTCAAGCTCTGCCTGCTGGCGCTGCTGCAGGTGCAGGGGCTGGTCCACGCGATGCTGCTGGTGCTGGCGATGCACGTGCTGTCGCGCTGGACGGCCCTGCTGCTGCCGCAATGGCTGCCCTATGTGGGGGGAACGCCCGTGGCGGCCGGTGGTACCAGCAAGGCGCGCTCGCTGCTGGAGCGTCTGGACCGGCGCACGCTGTGGGTGTCGTCACTGTGGGCGCTGCCGGCCGTGCTGCTGGTGGCCCGGGTGGCGGGCGGGGCGGCCCTCTTGGGGGTGATGGTCACACTGCTGCTGGTCGTGGGGGGGCTGGGACGGTTTTTCCGGCGCAGGCTGGGGGGTATCACGGGCGACTGCATGGGCGCAACCCAGCAGCTGGCCGAGGTGTCCGGTTATCTGGTGCTGTGCCTGATCATGGGGGCACAACCGTGAAGGGCACCGGGACGGTTCATCGTGGAGACGCTGCCTGGGGCGGGCGCGAGACGACCCATCGTGGGGACGGCATCGTTCCGAACAGCCGCGACGGGGGGCTGCGTGGGAATGCCGTGCCGCCTGCCACGGAGATGGTTGATGTCCCCGCGGAAGCCGCACCGTTGTGCTGGCTGGTGCGTCATCCACGCCCCGAGGCGCCGGCCGGGCTCTGTTATGGCCGTACCGATCTGGCGGCACAGCCGGCCGACACGGCCCGTGCCGCGCAGGCACTGGCGGCGCGGCTGCCGGCTGGCATCGTGCTGCGCAGCTCACCGTTGCAGCGCTGCCAGACCCTGCTGCAGGCCCTGCACGTCCTGCGCCCCGACGTGCAGCTTCGCCCTCCGGAGGACTGGCTGGCCGAGATGGATTTTGGTGCCTGGGAAGGGCGCCTGTGGGCCGATCTGCCGGCAGCCGAACTGCAGGCCTGGACCGACGATTTCGGCCATTACCGGGCGGGCGGCCACGGTGAGTCGGTGGCGCAGTTCCTGATGCGCCTGCATGAGGGGCTGCAGGCTGTCCGGGCGGCATGGGAAACCCCGTCGTTGCGGGACCGGCATGGATGGGCGTACGCCGAGGCGTGGATCACCCATGCCGGTGTGATTCGCGGATTGTGCTGGCTGGCCGGGCAGGGGCGTGGTGACGGGGCGTCCTGCGGAACGGGGCTGTCCGGTGTATCTGGGGAATGCCCATCGGCCATGCCGGAGCGGCAGGCAGGTGCGCCGCCGTTCAGCCCGACAGACGAGCCTTCGGCACACAGTCCGGCAGACCACGAGCACTGTTTTTCTGGCGCGTTCGGCCCGGCAGGAAAACTGCCATTCTCCCTGCCGACAGCATCCGCGTGGCCATCATTCCACATAGGCTTTGGTGAGGCGGTAGCGGGCGATTTTCTGCCGATGGCGGCTGTTTCAGCGACAACTGGCTGAGCAGCAGCTTCAGCCGCACTCTCCAGGGGCGGGATGGTGAACGCCGGGGATCTGCCAGTCTGGCATCTGACACGGGAACCGCAAACCCGTCACCCGGTTACTGGAACAGCACGGAGGCGTTGCGCAGCACCACGTACAGGCCCGTGCCGGCCAGAATGCTGAGCAGGGCGTGGCGGCTGGCCAGCTGGACCACTACCGTGACGGCCAGGGCGGCCAGTGAGGGCCAGGCACCCACGGTGGAGGCGTCGTTCTGGATGAAGCCCACCATGGTGTGAATGAGCAGCAGGCCCAGAATGGCCGGCGGCAGAAACCGCCCCAGCGTGCGGATGGCCCGGAAGCGGTTGAGCAGCCCGGCCGCCACGAAGGGCAGGGCCCGCAGGGCGAAGGTGATGAGCGCCATGACCACGATGGCGGCCAGGGCCTGCCAGCCGCCCAGCATGGTGTCGGGTGTGCTCATGGCTGCCCCTCCGGCTGGCGGAAACTCTGCAGCAGGGATACGCCCACCGACAGGCCGATGGCCAGCAGCATGGCCTGCTGCGGATAGACTGCCCAGCCCACGGTGTAGGTAACGATGGCCGTGACGAGGGGCGCCAGCTGACGGCTGCTGCGCCATTGTGCCACCACCAGCACCGCAAAGAGGGCGGCCAGGCTGAAATCGAACCCCTGCAGCGTGGGCGACAGGCCCATGCCGATGGCGTTGCCCAGCACCGTACCCAGCAGCCACCAGCCGTGATTGATCATGGTCAGCCCCAGCATCTGCCGGGGTGTGGCGCTGTCGGGCAGGGTGGAGATGAGCGAGTAGGTCTCGTCGGTGAGCTGCCAGGCCAGGCAGGCGCGGGCCAGCCGGCCCTGCGGCAGGCGGTCCAGAATCGACAGCCCGTAGAAGATGTGGCGCAGGTTGACCACCAGCGTGGCCACCGCAATGGCGGCCAGTGATTCACCCGCCGCAAACATCGGCACCGCCATGAACTGGGCCGCACCGGCATAGACCAGCAGACTCATCAGCGGGGCCACCCACCAGTCGGCGCCGGCCTGTGCCATCAGAAAGCCAAAGGCCATGCCCAGCGGGATGTAGCCCATGGCGATGGGGATGGACAGCCGGAGGGCAGAAAGCGGCTCCACATGGCTACCGTTGCCCGCAGGCGGGGCCGGGTGTGAGGATGTCTCCGGACTGGGGGGAGTACTGGGAGGCATGGTGGGCCGGGTGACGTACCGCACCACAGGCGCGGTACCGGAATGCAGAAGTGGTTCGCGAGTATACGATGCAGTGTCGTGCGATGCTGCGGTGTGCCACGAAAGGTTGTGCCGCAGATGAGTCATGGACGCATTCGTTTCCGTGCCGGCAACAGATACCCTGACCGGGCGCCATGCGCAGGCAAGGCTGGCCGACCTGTCACGTGCCGTGCCACACAGGCAAGAACATGCAGCCAAGAAAAAAGCCCCGGGGGCGCTTGACCTGCGGGGCTTTGAGGCCGCTGCCCTGCAACAGGGCAACCGGCCGGAATACGTGGTAGAGAAGGGTGGACTTGAACCACCGACCTCACGATTATGAGTCGTGCGCTCTAACCAGCTGAGCTACATCTCCACGTGCTCTGCAATGCAGAGATCAGCATTATATAGCGATTTCTGCGCTTGGCAAGTCCTTGCCACGGCCCTGGCAGACGGGGGGCGTCTGCCCCCTGTTGCGGTCGCCTGTGCTGTCTGCCATGCCCTGCCGTCCGCGAGGCACGGCATCCGGTCGCTGCTGCTGGCGGGGCTGCATGGCGAGTGACAGGGACTGGGTCACGTGTGGCCTGCCGTGTAGCCCTGCCATGCTGTCCGGTGGCTGTGGCTGTGGCTGTGGCTGTGGCAGGGCAGGGGTTTGTGCTCAGCCCCGTGCGGCCTGCCGTGCTGCCCGGATGGCGTCGCGGGTCTGCAGCGCTACCTGCCGGGCGGCGTCGGCAAAGTCCGTGCCCTGGCCGGCGTACAGGATGGCGCGGGACGAATTGATGATCAGCCCGAAGCCGCTGGCATCCAGCCCGGCACGCACGGTGGAATCGACATCGCCTCCCTGGGCGCCCACACCGGGTACCAGCAGCGGCAGGTTGGGGGCCAGCGCACGCACGCGGGCCAATTCGTCGGGGAAGGTGGCACCCACCACCAGCCCCAGCTCGCCGTTGCGGTTCCACGGGCCGGCAGCCAGCGAGGCCAGGTGTTCGTAGAGGTGCGTGACCGTCTCCGGCCCTGCGGCAACCGCTGTCCCGTGGGTCAGTGCCGACGGTTGCGTGATGGCTGCCGATACGGTGGTGGCCGCGCCGGCCGTGGTGGACGGAACGCCCTGGGATACGGCGGAAGCGCCCCCTGTCCCTGTGGCCACCGTCTGGCTGGCGGGCTGCTCGGGCAGGACCGGCAGCGCCTGCAGGTCATTGCCCCCCGGGTTGCTGGTGCGGCACAGCAGGATCAGCCCGCGGCCGGCCCAGTCGAAGTAGGGCTCGATGGAGTCGAAACCCATGAAGGGCGAGAGCGTCAGCGCATCGGCGCCGAAGCGGTCGAAGGCCTCCACGCCATACTGTCGGGCCGTACTGCCGATGTCGCCGCGCTTGGCGTCCAGAATCACCGGAATGCCCGGGTAGTCGGTGTGGATATGGCGGATCAGACTGGCCAGCACCTCTTCGGCCCCCTGGGCGGCAAAGTAGGCGATCTGCGGCTTGAAGGCGCAGGCCGTGTCGGCCGTGGCCGCGATGATCTGGCGACAGAAATGGTCGATGGCTGCCGGCCCGGTTCCCAGATACGATGGGATGCGTGCCGGATCCGGATCCAGTCCCACGCACAGCATGGAATCGGCAGCGGCCCAGCGCTGGCGGAGGGTTTGAACGAAGCTGGAACTCATGGATGGATGTTCTCGAAGGCTGCAGAGGGTCCCTAGGCGCGCGTCCTTTCGAATTCCTTCAGGTAATCCACCAGCGCCTGCACCCCTTCCAGCGGCATGGCGTTGTAGATGGACGCACGCATGCCGCCCACCGAGCGGTGCCCCTTCAGGTTCATCAGGCCGCGGGCCTCGGCGCCCTTCAGGAATTCGGTATCCAGCGCCGCATCGGCCAGCGTGAATGGCACGTTCATCCACGAACGGTTCTCCGGCGCCACCGGGTTGCTGTAGAAGCTGCTGGCGTCCAGTGCGTCGTAGAGCAGCCTGGCCTTGGCCTCATTGCGGCGCGCCATTTCCGTCAGGCCACCCAGATCCTTCAGCCACTGGAACACCAGCCCGGCCAGATAGATGGCGTAGGTGGGCGGGGTGTTGATCATGGAGTCGTTTTCGGCCTGCCTGCCGTAATCCAGAATGGATGGCATGGCCCTGCGTGCACGGCCGGGCAGGTCTTCGCGGATGATCACCAGCGACAGCCCGGCCGGCCCGATGTTCTTCTGGGCACCGCCGTAGATCATGCCGTAGCGGCGCACGTCCATGGGGCGCGACAGGATGTGCGACGAGGCATCCACCACCAGTGGCACGTGGCCCACGTCGGGCGTGTCGTGGAACTCCACCCCGCCGATGGTCTCGTTGCCGCAGAGGTGCACATAGGCCGCGTTCGGGTCCAGATCCCAGCCGCTGCGGTCGGGAACGCGGGTGTAGCCGCTGTTCTTGCTGCTGGCGGCCACGCGCACGGTGCCGAAGCGCTGTGCCTCGCTGATGGCTTTAGATGACCAGATGCCGGTGTCGATGTAGTCGGCACTGCCGCCCTCGGGCAGCAGGTTCAGTGCCAGTGCCGCAAACTGCAGCGTGGCGCCCCCGGCCAGAAACAGCACCCGGTATCCGGACGGGATGTTCAGCAGCTCACGCAGGTCGGCTTCGGCCTGGGCCTGGATGCCCATGTAGTCCTTGCCGCGGTGCGACATTTCCATTACCGACATGCCGGTGCCATGCCAGTCGGACATCTCGCTGGCGGCCCGGGCCAGGACGGCTTCGGGCAGCACGGCCGGACCGGCACTGAAATTGAACGGCTTGCGCATGGGCAGACTCCTTCGGGCGGTTGCTGCCCGCCATTCTAGAGCGTGTCATGGACTTGTTCATCCCCGGGCTGGTTCGGGCCGTGTGCTGACAGGGCACCATGTAAGGGCGGGGACCGTCTTGCCAGACCGTGCAACACTGCCGGCGCACAGCCCGGGTGAACTGCCGGACGGCTGGATGGGGGTGGAAAGTTTCCATGGCACTTTACTGTGCACGGCCTGCCCACAGCCGTAGATGGGCGCCCAACCAGTCGTCTCATTGTGTCCATGAAGCGTTGTACCGGACGCAGTGTGGACATGCCGTGCGGTGCAGCGGCCGGCCCGATGAACGGCCGTCACGGGAATTGACGGTCTGCGCCGGGATCAGGTGATAATCTGGCCCATTGTCTGCACCGCGTCAGGCAGGCCGGACGCCAGGTCTGTGCGGCTTCCGGGCTTTTGCAGACATGATCAGATCCCAAGGAGTGAACAGCATGTCGAAGTTTGTCGAACAGCCGGCCAAGGCCGTGATGATGTCCGCCCAGACCGTGGCGATGCCGGCGCAGGGCGAGCAGGGCGCGTCCCGGAAAATGGGCCGTCGTGGCGCCGGTGCCCGCCAGGCGGTGGTGGCCGCCGTGGCCACGGCGCTGCTGGTGGCCGGCTGTGCGGGCATGGATGACACCCAGCGTCGCACGGCCATCGGCACCGGCATCGGTGCCGCGGTGGGGGCTGCCCTTGGTGGCAACACCTCCGGTGCCAAGGGCGTGCGCAATGGTGCGCTGATCGGTGGCGCTATTGCCGGCGTGGGCACCTATATCTGGTCCCGCCAGATGGAAGAACAGAAGCGTGCCATGGAAGAGGCCACTGCCGGCACCGGCGTGCAGGTCACGCAGACCCGCGAGAACCTGCTGCAGCTGGACATCCCCAGCGACATCTCGTTCCGCATCAACAGCGCGGCCATCCTGCCCAACTTCCAGCCCATTCTGGACCGCTTCGCCCAGACACTGGTGGCCAACCCGGCCACGACCGTGCAGATCATCGGCCACACCGACAGCACCGGCAACGATGCCATCAACAACCCGCTGTCGGTCAACCGTGCGGCCAGCGCCCGTGACTATCTGGTGGCACGCGGTGTGCAGGTCTCGCGCATCATGATCGACGGCCGCGGCAGCCGCGACCCCATTGCCGACAACAACACCCAGGCCGGTCGTGCGCAGAACCGCCGCGTGGAAATCTACGTGGGTCAGGCTGCCAACCCGCAGCAGCAACAGCAGCAGGGCAATGGCCAGTACCAGAACAACGGCAACGGGCAGTACAACCAGAACGGCGGCCAGTACAACAATGGCCAGTCCGGCGGGCAGTACAACACCAATGGCCAGTACAACAATGGCTACCAGAATGGCCAGCGCAGTACCCTGCAGCAGGGCAGCCAGCGCAACAGCTACCGCAATGGCAGCAGCAGTGGCCAGTGGAGCCAGGACGGCACGTACAACGGCAACGACGGATATTCGTCGACCATCCAGTGATCGGCCTTTCCCCGGATCCGGCTTTGCCGGTCCGCGTCCGGAAAGGGATGCGGGCTGACAGGGCCGGATTTGTTCTTTGGGCGTTGCCCTGTCTGGCAAGATGGCCAGCCTTGCCTGCGAGGGGTGCCTTGCAAGCATATGGCCGGGACCAGCGTGGGGACGAACACGTCCATAAAACACGCTGCGATGCCTGGCTGGGCTGTCCGTTTCCGGAAGAGGGCTGTGTAGCCGGGTTTTTCACGCACTGTGGTGCAACGCATGAGCCGTGACAGACTCTCCCCCGCAGCCTGGCTGCTGATCCTGCTGGCCGTGGTGTGCCTGCCGCGCATCACCATCGACATCTACCTGCCGTCGCTGCCGGTGATCGGGCAGGCGCTGCAGCTGTCCGAATTCCAGCTGAGTCTGACCATGACGGTGTACATGGCGGGCTATGCGGTGTCGATGCTGGTCTGCGGGCCACTGGCCGACCGCTACGGCCGGCGCCCGGTGCTGATCGGTGGCACGGCGCTTTATCTGGTGGCGACCGTCGCCTGTGCCCTGGCAGATTCGGGCGGCATGCTGATTGCGGCCCGGCTTTTGCAGGCGCTGGGGGGATGCTGCGGCACGGTGGTGGGCCGCGTCATCGTGCGGGACCGCTTTCAGAAGGCCGAGCAGGTCTCTTATCTGAGCTGGATGTCGTCGGGCATGGCGCTGTCGCCGGTGGTGGCGCCGCTCATCGGCAGTGTCATCGATGTGGCACTGGGCTGGCGCTGGGTGTTCGTGGTGCTGGCGGTGGTGGCCGCGTGCGTGCTGCTGGCATTGTGTACGGTGGTGCCGGAGACGAAGCCGGGGCGGCACGGACCGGTTCATCCTGCCGGAGAAGATGGGCGTGAGCATCCTGCGCAGCCGGGACTTCTCCGTCTTTATGGATCCCTGCTGCACGACAGGCATTTCCTGCGCCATTCGTTGATCATCAGCGCCATCTACTGTACCTATTTTCCGTTCGTGGCGGAATCGTCGCTGGTGCTGCAGCGCACGCTGGGGCTGTCGCAGGTGCAGTATGCGGGGGTGTTTGCGCTGACCATCCTCGGATATCTGGGCGGGGCATCGGTGTTCCGGCGCCGTTTTGGCGCCTGGGGTGCCGAGGGCGTCATCGGACGGGCCCTGCGGCTGAACCTGCTGTTTGCGGTGGTCTGGGCTGCGGCGACGCTGGTGTTTCCGGGGTCGCTGCTGGCCATCGTGCTGCCGATGGTGCCGATCATGCTGTCGGTGGGCATGAGCATCCCGGCCTGCCAGTTTGCGGTGATGCAGCCGCATGCCGGGGCGGTGGGTGCCGTGTCCGGGCTGTTCTTCTTCATCCAGATGGCGGTGACGGCACTGTTCGGCCTGGTGGTGGCATCCCTGTCCAACGGGAGCCCTGCGCCGATGGTGGGGGTGTCGCTGGTGGCGAGTGTGCTGGCCTGGGGAGCGGCGTGGGTGTTGCCTGCAGGGACGGATGCGCCCCACAGCTGAGCGGCTTTCGTGGAGACGGCCCGAGGGATTCGTGTGGGGGTGGGCATGACAGGTCCCGGGAGCCTCTGCAGGTTCCGCTGGGCCATTGCACGGGCGCCCGCCCGGGGCTTGTCGGGCCTTTCGGCGCCCCGTATGATGTCCGGATACATCCTGGAGCTTCCATGAACGCTGCAATCACTACCCAAGATCCCCTGATCCATGAAGACCCCGCTGCCGAGGAAGAGCTAGGCTATACGGAGTGGGTCAGGGAGAAAATCGCACGTGCCCTGGCCGAGACTGGTCCCGGCAAGGATCACGATCAGCTGATGGCGGAGGTTCGCCAGCGGATCCTGTCCCAGGCTGGACAGGCTCGATGAGCAGGGACTCACTGCCACCTGTATTGCCTATCGTCTGGAGTGAGCAGGCGGAGTCCGATTTGCTGGAAATAGCCAGCTACATCAACGAGCAAAGCCCACAGAATGCGCTGGCGATGGTAGGGCGGCTGCAGGCGGCCGTGCAGCCTCTCCGGCGCTTTCCGCGGTTGTTCAAGGTGAGTGACCGGTTCCCGGATGCCCGCGAAATTGCGGTCCAGCCTTACGTGATCTTCTACAAGGCATCGGATGAGGGCGTCACGGTGCTGGCCATCGTCCATGGAAGCCAGAAGTTTCCCCGGTGAGTCGCTGTTCCGTCTGCCTGTACCCTCAGTGGATATTTTCCGGGTTTGGTAGCGGGCGCTGCAGGATGTGATGCCCAATAGTCAGAAATCTCGGCGCGCCAACCCCGCCGGGCACAACAGCCAGGCATGATCAGTCAGAATAGGGCCATCAACCAGGGCCTCCTTCATGACTGACAAGACCGCTTCTTCCTCCTCAACCTCATCTTCCGCCAACCCCCCGCTCGGCATCGGCTTCCTGTACCGCGAACTCTGGCGTTTTGCCGCCGGGCGGCGCAGCACATTGATGTGGGCCGTGATCCTGCTGATCGGCTCGCAGGGCTTCAAGCTGGCCGTGCCGGCGCTGGCGGGTTCGGCCATCAACACGCTGCAGGCACAGGGCATCGACGGCCTTTCGCAGGCCGGGCAGATGCTGCTGCTGGTGTTTCTGGCCACGCTGGCCAGCTGGCTGATGCACGGGCCGGGGCGCATTCTGGAACGCAACGTGGCGCTGGTGGTGCGCCAGCGCGTGTCCACCGACCTGATGGAGCGGCTGTATGCGGCGCCACTGGGCTGGCATGAAGCGCAGCACGGGGTGGAAACGGCGCACCGGGTGCAGCAGACCACACGGGCGCTGTACGACTTTGCGCAGAGCCAGTTCATCTACCTGCAGAGCGTGGTGCGGCTGGTGGGGCCGGTGGTGGCACTGTGGTTCATCTCGCCGTGGGTGGGCGGGGTGGCGGTGGTGGGCTATCTGCTGCTGGCGGCCATCATCGTGTCGTTCGACAAAATCATGATGCGGCTGGCGCGCGAGGAGAATGCGGCCGACCGCGAATACTGGGCCAGCCTCTCGGACGGGCTGGTCAACGTGCTGTCGGTGCTGGCACTGCGGCTGCAGCGCGGGGTGCTGAAGCTCGTCGATACACGGCTGGATACGGTGTTTGCGCCGGTCAGGCGGGCCATCGTCTACAACGAGGGCAAGTGGGCCACGGTGGATCTGCTCAACTGTGTGCTGTGGATCGTGCTGCTGTCGCTGTATGTGTGGCTGTCGATGCAGGGTGTGGTGCCGGCCGGGCCGGAGGTGCAGGCGGCTGCCGATGCAGCGACGCAAGGGGCTGCAGGGGCGGCCGGGCAGGTCGCGGGGGCTGCCGGTTCCGTGGCCGGTGCCGCAGGTGCCGGCGCCCAGGCGGCAGGCGCAGCGGGCCAGGCTGCGACGCAGGCCGTGGAAGGGGTGCGCATCGGCAACCTGTTCATGGTGTATGAGTATGCGCTGCAGGCGGGCAGCGTGATTACCGGTGTGGCGGCACATTTCCAGTCGCTCACGCGCCAGAAGGTCGATTACACGAGTGGTGACGAGATTCGTGCGCTGCCGCTGGCCGAGGGGGCTTCGTCGTGGGCCTATGTGTCGCAGGCTGGCGTTTCGGCCCATGCACAGGTGCAGGAAGCGCGTGCACCGCATCTGCCCGCCGACTGGCAGCAGCTTTCGCTGGAGGGCGTGGTGTTCGAGCGTCCGCCGCTGGATCCGGACAATCCGGAGTCGGCCGGTGGTTCGCTGACCGGGGTGGATCTGACCCTGCAGCGTGGCAGGCGTTATGCACTGGTCGGTCCCAGTGGCTCGGGCAAGACCACGCTGCTGCGGCTGCTGGCCGGGCTGTACGCACCGGGCGCCGGGCAGCTGCGGGTGGATGGCAGTGGCCCGCTGCCAGCGCCGGGTATTGCGCCGGCCCTGCGCCACATGGCCACACTGCTGCCGCAGGATGCCGAGCTGTTCGGCGGCACGCTGCGGGAGAACCTGGTGATGGCGGACGCGGCGGCTGGTGCCGTGGATCCGACGGAGCCGGGGCATGCGGGGGCACAGGGCCCGAACCAGCGTGCGGTGCCAAAAGGTTCGAACCAGACTGCGGCACGTTTGAACCAGGCTGCGGCACCTGCCGGGCTGGATGCCGGACCGCGGGGTGTGCAGGAGGCGAATGCGGCTGCACCAGGCACGCGGGGCATGTCCGGGGCGGTTGCTGCCGATGGTTCACTGCTGGCGCAGGAAGCAGCGCTGAACCAGCCGGCCGAGCTGCGCTACCAGCAGGCGCTGGACATTGCGCAGGCATCGGCCTTCGTGGCGAAGATGCCCGGCGGGCTGGATGCGAAGATCACGGCGCGCGGGGGCAACCTGTCGGGCGGGCAGCGCCAGCGGGTGGCCATTGCCCGCGCGCTGGTGGCGGCCGAGGCCAGCAGCCTGCTGCTGCTGGACGAGCCCACGTCGGCACTGGACCCGTCCACCGAAGCGGCGCTGGTGGCGGACTTCTTCGAGGCGCGGCGTGATGCCACCATCATCGCGTCCATCCACCGGCCGTCGCTGCTGCCGCACTTCGATGCCATCATCCTGGTGGAGGCCGGACGGGTGGTGAGCACGGGCCGGCTGGGCGAGATCCACACCAGCTCCGCCCAGCTCAACAGCTTCCTGAAGCAGGGCGAGGAGGCTGCGGCCCTGCTGAAGAGCGTGTCGGGGCATTGAGGGGGCGAAGGCATGCGGGCTCTTGCCCGGTTCGGACGCCCGTTGCTGCGGGCAGGCAGGCTGCAATGTTCAAGGAAGTCAAAACAGCCCAGGTTGCTGCCTTCTTTCTGGCAAAGGCGCCCGGGCACAGAATGCCGCATCTGAAGCTCATGAAGCTGCTCTATCTGGCAGACCGGGAATCGATGCGTGAGACGGGTTACCCCATGTCATGGGACCGGCTGGTATCCATGCCGCATGGCCCCGTCCTGTCCACCACGCTCAACCTGATCAACGGCTATGTCGAGCCGTCTCCGGGGGGATGGGAGGACTGGGTTGCCGACAAGGAAGACCACCAGGTGTCCCTGCGGCGCGAGGTCACGACAGACGATCTCGATGAGCTGTCGCCGGTTGAAATCGATATTCTCGGGCGAGTCTGGCAGCGCTTTGGCGAGATGGGGGCGTGGGAGATCCGCAACTGGACGCATGACCATTGTGCCGAGTGGGAGGATCCCAACGGGTCATCCCGGGTGATCCCTTACGAGAAGCTGGCCATGGCCGTTGGCTACGATGAAAAGGCTTAGACTCAACTTTCAAGTGCAACACCCCATCCCCATATGAGGTGTTGCCATGG
>ERZ772874.330-NODE-330-length-25083-cov-5.307376_pt1 | contig 25083 bp, 21 predicted proteins | sample MGYA00580586_ERZ772874 | MGnify/ENA primary metagenome ERZ772874 (study PRJEB29015, sample SAMEA2737952) | human oral metagenome | biome: human oral; feature: human-associated habitat; material: dental | place: China | collected 2154 ... | reverse complement strand
TTACCAACATGCAGGTTAGAAGACCTCACTGTTAGCAAACCTCCCAGTTGATGGTGAATAGTTCGTTGGTGGATTGTTCCGCTTCGAGGGCTTGTGCGGCATTGTCGAGGTAGGTGTCTGATTCATCGCGGAGTTTGTCGCGCTCGCGGCGGTACTCGTCGTCGGCCTCCTCAGCTCGGCGTTTCCACTGGCGCGCTTCGCGGGTGAGTTTGAGTTGTTCGGCGGTACTGGAGGCTTTGCGTGCATCCTTGGTAGCGGTGGATTCTTTGGCGTGGAAGTCTCGAATCTTCGCGTCAAACGTAGCTTTAAGGTCGAGACGTGCAGCTTCAATGAGGGCTTCTTGTTGCAGGTAGAAGGTGGCGTTACGATCTTGCACATCTATGGCAATGTGACTTCGTAGAGCGTCAATCGCTTCGTTGAAACCGTCGGTACTCACGGCTTCTGGCACCACGTCGATACAAGTGAGATCAAAAAGGTCGCGGACCTGCTCGTGATCCATGGGCGTGCCGTCGTCAAAGAAACCCGCAAGCAACAAGTAGGTCTCACGTAGGTTCTGGTTACCGGCTTGCATGGTAAACGTGGTTTCGTGAACGGTGAGCCGACCACTCTTCTTGCGTAATCGCTTCGCGATGGCAGTGACACGCACTGAGTCCTTGATCTGGAATGTGAGTCGAGCTGGGGGCGTCTTGTGCGTTTTCGCAGAGCTGATCACCCACTGGCACAGGTCGCTGGCATACCGGTACTGGTGGGCACCTTTGCGTGGTTCAGCCTTGAAAAAATACTCCCCAATGGTGATGCCCGGTATGGGAGGCTGAGTGAGCGTGAACTGTGTAGCGGTGTCGTTGAAGGTAGCTAAGTCGGCTAGCTCGTAGCGCGTAAGGGCTATGAGAAGCCGCTCGAAGGCGTTGAGAACCACACCAGTTTGGGCGTCGTAGGACTTGAGTTTGTCGCGGACCTTCGGGTCTAGGTTGTCGAAGACCTTCTTCCGGGTTCCTTTCATCTCACGCGTAATCTGCGCCGCATAGCACGCCTCAAGCTCGGTAAACGCGGCATCAATCTGCTCGGCGGTAGTACATCGATCCAGGATTGCGGCAATGTTCTTTTCAAAATCCAGACCGTCTTCGATCTGCCCCAGAACCTCATCAGAGGAGCCAAAAACAGAGGTAAACAACTGGAACTTCTCAGTGAGAAGCTGCAGGACGCGCTCTTCAGCGAGGTTGCCTTTGTTGGAAAAATTCACGACGACGACATTGTGCTTCTGCCCAAACCGATGGACACGCCCTATGCGCTGCTCCACGCGTTGAGGATTCCACGGCAGATCGTAGTTGACCAGCATGGAACAGAACTGAAGGTTGATGCCTTCTGCGGCCGCTTCAGTGGCAATCATGAGTCGCCCGCGCTGACGGAACTCATCGACTAGAGCTTTGCGTCGGTCAGCTGCAGGGATACCTGTGACGAGGTCGCTACCTTTGTTTTCCTCCAGCCATTCCCGATAGATCGCGTTGGCTTCGGCAGAGTCGTTGGTGCCGTTGAATAGCACCAGCCCCTCACCCCACCCCGCATCACGCAGGGATTGGGCAAGGTAGTTCTGAGTGACAGTCGAGTCGGTGAAAATAATCGCCTTCTCAGGTGCGCCGATCTCGCGCAGTTTCGCAAAGCCTTGCTCAAGAGCATCAACAAGCTTGACGGCTTTCTGATTGACGGTAATTGAGCGCGCCAGCGCAGCATAGTCACGAAGTTCCTGCACCTCAGCTAGCATCTCAGCGCGCTCACCACTCTCTACAACCTCCGTCGAAGCGAGTGTGTTGTCAGCTTCCTCGCGCTCCTCACTGGTCAAATCGCGATCTGCAATGAACGCACCTGCGTCGTTACGGCGTTTACCACTGCGGGTCTCGGCCTCTAGACGGTTCGCAATGCTCTCTAACGTGGAAGCCACCGCATAAGAAGACGAACCAAGACGTTTACGAAGAATGAGGGCAGACAGATGACGTTGAGACTTTGCGAACGCCCACAGAAATGGCCGCTGCAAGTAGGAATTGATGAACTCATAGAGCTGGACCTCATCCTCACTGGGTGTGAAGGCAATGGTCAGTGGCATTCGAGTGGTAAAGCGAATGTACTTATTTGCATCCTTGCGTAGTGTTCGCTTTGCGATCTGCGCAACCCTAGCTGCCAGGTCATCATTGCCCACCCCTTCGGGGTTGTTGATGTAGCGTTCTTTGAATGTCTCCAGGGAGCGGAAATAGTCGGGGGCAAACACACTCACAAGTCCGAAGAGTTCCTCAAGGCGGTTTTGCAACGGAGTGGCTGTGAGCATAACGGTTTTTGTAGAAACACGACAGATTCTTGCAATGTTCGCGGCGATTTTCGCCTGCCCTGTCCAGTAGGAGCGCAGCCGGTGTGCCTCATCGCACACCACCAGATCCCATGGGCGTGTGAGATTAAGGTGTTGAGAGTTGGCAAACTCATAAGAGCAGATGAGGATTTGCTCGTGTGCACCTGAGCTGGTGAGTTCATCAAGGCTCCCACGTTCGAGCAAAGACGCGGGAAGAGCGAATTTCTCGTTGAGTTCCTGCCTCCACTGCTGACGCAAAGACGACGGCGCGATGATTAAGATACGGCGTTTGCGTTCAGCCCAATACTGACTGATCACAATGCCTGCCTCAATAGTCTTCCCAAGGCCAACCTCGTCAGCCAAAATCACACCAGGAGTAAACGGGGTCTGCAAAGCAAATAAAGCAGCGTCAACCTGGTGAGGCTTAGGTTCCACCTGCGCATCAAATAACAACCCGGCTAGGCGGCCAACGTGATCTGAGGCGTAGGAACGCTCAAGTTCATGAGCGTAGAACTTTGCCTGATAATCGCTGAGCAAACCAGCATTCACCTCCACGTTTAGATACTCCACTGTTCGGGCGCGCTGACTTCGTAGTCCACACCGATGGCTTGAAAATGCTTGATTGCGGCGTTGATTTTCGCGTTTTCACTTGGACGGCGTTTGTTCGAATCTAGACTGCTCTTGGTTTCACGGATCAGGTAGAGGTGTTCGTTTCCGTCTTCGATCTTGATGATCGCCCAGTCTGGGTTGTAGTCACCCACCGGAGTGGGGATACGGAACTTGTCGGGCAGTTTCATAAACAGTTTGATATCTTCCCGCCCATCCAGGTACTGGGCGAACTGCCGCTCCACTGCGGAGTCCAACACGACGTAGTCGAAGTCGGTTTTCTCCGTGTGTGTGACCTTGTAGAGCTGATCAATGAATCGGTCTTTTTCCTCCAAGCCATCAGCCTGCAACTCGCGCAACTCATAGATGGAGCCTCCGATAGGTTCGTACTGGATTCCGTCAATGAGAACTTGGGCGAGTTCAGTCTCAATACAGGAGGAGACCATCTTGATGAAGTCGTTCGGGTTGCCCAAAAACTCCGATAGTTTCCCACTGCCTAGCAGGATGTCGATGATCGTCTTGCGAGTCAGGGATGTTGCTTCTTGGAGTTGGTTGACGATATCCGGCAACGGGTAAGAATCAGTGAGCTGGTGGTCACGGGTTCCCAGGACAGAGCCTTTCGCGCCACCACGGGTGATCTCCACGCCAGTACGGGTGAGCTGGATTCGGATCGGATCGACATCTGGTGCGGCCTTGATACGTGCCACACACTTGTCCACCAGAGCATTACGCTTGAAGCTAACCCTGTAGGTGGTGCGCTGGGTGATCTTTTCCCAGAAGGCTTCAAACTCAGGTGTAGCGTACACCTGCTTGTTGAAGGTACGGGCTACGCGCTTGCGTTTAGGTTTGACCACGGCCTCAATCTTGCAGCTATCAACAATCTTAATGATGTCATCCTCATAGCCCGCATACTGAACAGGTAAACCAACGGTGAAACCAAGTTGCTCAGGAACCCAGGTGCCCATGACTTCACCGGAATCGTTGATATAGCCACGCTCACGCAAGCACTCCCAGATCTCACCTGAACGCCGCGAACCCAGCCTAGATTCCTGACCGTCTTCCATGATAGGCAGGTGGGCAAACTCAGTATGGCGCACGAACCCAATCGCCACACCCGCCTGCTTGTACTCATCTTGCAGTGCAGCAGCAAACGCTTGATATGATTCGTTGGCCACCACCGTCAGTTGTGCAAGCCCACGGTCTGAGACCCGCTCACCATCTTGGTTGACGGGCAGGCGCAGACCACGTCCGATCGTTTGGCGGCGTTCAGTGACTGAGGTCATGTCACGCAACGTGCAGATCTGGAACACGTTTGGGTTATCCCACCCCTCACGCAGAGCAGAATGAGAAAAGATGAACCGAACCGGCTCATCCATGCTCAACAGCCTGGCTTTATCCCGCATGATCAACTCGTAGGCGTCGTCATCAGCCTTCGTCTTACCCGACGAATCCTTAAACTTCATCGGCGCACCCTTACCTTTGACCTTCATCTGAGCAAAATAACCAGACCGCACTTGAAGCGGGTCAGTAGACAAGAATCGCGCAGCATCAGGGAACTTCGCCAACTCCTCACGGTAGAGCTCATCAAACCAGGCGACAAAATCCCCATTTGCATCAAAATTATTCAATCCAGTACCCAGGTAAGAGGCAACTTTGTCAATAAAGAAAAGGGAAAGAACTTTGATGCCGCGGGCATGAACTTGAAGTTCTTTGCGGATGTGCTCGCGGATTGTCTCCCGGATCATTTCCCTGAAGACAGCATCCTGGTTGGAACCGATTTCCTCACCGACACGCAAGATCCCATAGTTCGAGAGTTCGATCTGCTCAGGTTGCACACTGATTTCATTAATGCGCCAGTTGCCTTCATAGGCAGGGTTTCCGCCCGAGACGCGCTCCAGATCGTCCCCCTGTGAGACCTTCACCTTGCGCTTGGCATAGGAGCCGTCTTTCTTTCGGCATACCAACTCCAATTTCGCACTAAAAGATGGTTCCCTGCGCACCTCCAACAGTTTCACATACGGCTTAGCGGCGCTACCAAGTTCCTGAGCGTCAGAAACCACGATGGTTTTCACCAGACCCAGGTTGTGAGCATCCAACGGGTCGAGGCGATACACCACATTACGAGTGGTCCGGTGAGTTGCCGAGTAGCGCAACGTACACAACGGGTCCAGGTCTGCAACCGCTGATTGTGCAAGCAGAGACTCCATGTTCTGAGGCTCATCCATGATGACAATCGGACGCGTTGCACGAAGATAGTCCAGTGGACGTAGACCTGCAAGCTTATCTCGACTCTGGTGCATAATGCGCGTGTTCTTATCCCCACGCAAAGAATCAATAGTCATCACCAAGAATTGCAGGCTCGTGGCAGTAGCGAAGTCACGCACCTCTTCGGCTCGATCACCCGAATACACTGTGGTATCTATATTGATTTCTGGATACAGATGACGGAAATGTTCGCGCATCAAGTTGATGGATGTTTTTACACCCTCACGGATCGCTACCGAAGGCACCAAAATAATGAACTTCGTAAACTGGTAATGTTTGGCCAGCTCGAAGGCAGTACGCAGGTAAACGTAGGTTTTGCCCGTACCAGTCTCCATTTCAATGTCGAACTGCAGGCCATCAACCAACTCGTTCGTGACCTCCAGACCGTTGCGGTCTTGGACACGGCGGAGGTTAGACAAGATCGTGTCTTCATCCAACACCAGATTATTTCCTACAGCACCGATTTCGGTCGCAATGTCAAACTTGCGTTGACCGGAAAATTCATACTGCTCAATCAAAGACGGCTGAGCAGGAAGCAGCCTGAACGAAGTCACTAACTGATCCGCATCCGCTGGCTGACTATCAAAAAGATCAGTGACCGCTTCAATCGCTGACGTCTGATAGGGCTGGTGGGGATCAAACTGAAAACGCATCGAAACCCATACCCCCTTACGCGGTCCACAAGTCCACGCCGTGAGTACGACATTCTTGTACTAGGTTTGTTTTTAGCTCGTCGTCACCCTGGAAGGCATCTTCTAGGATGACGAGGCGTTCGGGTTCGAGAACGACAAGCGCTCGCAGCTGCTCAAGTGTGGGCTTAGTGTGTTCATCGAGGTAAGCTATAACTAAGCCATCCATAACATTGAAGACATGTAAGCCAGCCATGTCCACGCTCGTGACCTGTTCCGTGAGGGAAAAGCCAAGTTTCAGCAGAATCTCAGTTAGCAAGGCCTCTGGGCGAGCATTGTCGTCGGCCGACTCGTGCATCTGCGTAAACAAATCGGAAAGTGCATCTGCGTCCAAAGAAGAGTCAGCACGCCACTTGGTGAAATTCGTATCCACCAGCTTGTAGGCACGGAAACCCACATCAAGAGACTCAGCCCGACCATCAAACTTGAAGCCTTCTTCCTCAAGGATTTTCGCTCCCGCACGTCGGATCCGCTCACGGGTAATCTCCGAAATCATCTCGTACCCAGCCTTGCGAGCCTCTGTTTTCTCGCCTATTGGTTCCGGCAGCTGCACCGAAATACACTGACGTCTTCCCCCATCTTCAGCGTTCAATGCCATGACAGCGTGAGCTGTCGTCCCCGAACCAGCAAAAAAATCAAGGACTAAATCATCTCCAGATGAGCCAAGACGAAGCAGGTATTTAATTAGTGAAACAGACTTTGGAAAGTTGAATGGAGTCTTCTCAAAGAGCGCCCTAACTTCCTCTTTTCCATGCTCATGATTGAATGTCGCATCCAACAAAATTGACTTACTCTTCGTCAGACTTGATTGCTCATCTAAATAGTCTTTGCGGAAAATAGTCCATTTTCCCGTTGAGGCTTGATGACCAACGAGTAGTGCGAGATTCTCTAAAGCTTTATCTTTACCCCACGTCCAACAACTATCTTCCCCGACAGAGTTCCTTGGAAAAATTTCTTGCGTATGGGTGCCAGTTCGAACAAGCGAGACTTCCATTGTATCGGGATCTGCATAAAATGGATAGAACAGGTTGGGTCTATTTTCACGATTGAAGACTGGATTCCTATTTCTTAACTCAAGCAGTCTATATTGACCACGAGCGTCAGACTTATTGTACCCCGCAATCGCTTTCTCACTTTTTGAAATCATTCGCAATGCATTGCGCGAAGAAGATCGGGTGTATACAAGCACATATTCATGCGTTTTTGCGATAAACCTATCGAATGTACGTCCTCTCGGATTTGTTTGAGCAATAAGCATCGCAACAAAATTTGATTCTCCGAAGATGTTGTCAAGCAATAACTTGAGGTTATTGACCTCATTGTCATCAATGCTGACAAATAGAGCTCCATCCTCCCGCAGCAAATTCCTCGCCAGTTTAAGCCGCGGATACATCATGTTAAGCCAGTTCGAGTGGAAGCGGCCTACCGACTCGGTGTTGGTGGAGAGTTTGCCATCGCCGTCGCGCTGGCCGGTGATGTCCAAATAGGTGCCAATCGGATCGGCATAGTCGTCTTCGTAGACGAAGTCGTTGCCTGTGTTATACGGCGGATCAATATAAATCATCTTGATCTTGCCATAATAATGCTTCTGAAGGATCTTCAGGACTTCTAGGTTGTCACCCTCAATGACCACGTTCTGTGTTTTCTCCCAGTCCACGGAGTTTTTATGGTCAGGCTCGAGTGTTGCGGTGGTAGGAGTTTGGGCTGCCGTGATCGCTTGCGTTTTACCTGGCCAGAACAAGCCAAAACGCTCACCCCCTGCAGCGTCTTCACCGAGGAGCGTTTGCAGAGCAGCAACGTCAATTTTGCCATCAGCAATCACTTCAGGAAAAAGTGAGGCAAGCTTCTGCGCAACTTCACTCTGGAAGTTAGGTGAGGTGGCGGGCACTTCGTTGATTTGATCACTCATTGTCTTCTATTCTATTTGGGTTATTGACCAGGATTAGAACGTGTTCCAAGCATGGAGAATTCTCATTCAGGTAGATGCCTCCTTCGGGTCGGCCCTATTATCATAACCTCAAAGATGCCTTTTGAAGGCAGATTGCCACTAGTTCTCAACGACGTCCCCACGCGTGTAGACATCGTCAACAGCACCCCTACCCCCTCATCTCCCTCTGCGGCATATCCACCAATACACAGCACCAGGTCAAAAACACCACGTCAATCAGCGGCAACCCCTCCCCCTCAGGCAGCTGCACTAAAGAAACACACAGTTCCCTAGCACCAGGCTCAACAACCCCCACCTCCACATCGCCACGCATAATCACCCTCCCCTTGCGCCACGGCGACACCCGCCGCAGCTCATAGCTCCGCCCGGCGCAGTCCCCCACCAGCGTGGATACGGTGAAACCGGGTTGGGTGAAGGTGAACACCTCCCCACCAGACGTGGTACCGCGGCAGCGGAAGCGCACAGTGCGGGTGAGGCGTTCGATGAGCAGGCTTTCCTGGTCGCCGATGTAGATCACGTCGGAAAGCACGTGCGCGAGCTGCGCCCCGCTACCCCCTGCCCCGGCCTCACCAATACCATCGGCCCCAACATCCCCCACACCAGAATCACCACCGCAACCCTGTGCACCTGCGGCGGCGGTCGCGGCGTCGAGAAGCGTGTTTCCGCGCCACACCAACTCGCGCCACACCAACTGCTGAGAGTCCATTTAGATGAAGAAGTACCAGATGATAAACGGGGTCATGGCGGCCAGGGTCATGGTGAGAACCCAGGTGGTGCTCACCAGTTTTTCCTCCAGCGTGAGGCGCGCGATCCAGGCGACAAAGGCGGCTTCGACGGGCGTGAGCTGGGCGTCGGGCTCCATTTCCACGATGACGTGCCGCACGCCGTGGTTGGCACCGCTGAACTGGCCGAGTTTGGTGCCGTCCTGGTCCTCGATAACCCAGTCGGATTTCGCCTCGTTCACCATGCGCAGGGAGCGCTGCCCCAGGTCAAGCATGATTTCGTCGGAGCGGCTGAAGCGCTGCTTGTTGGGGTGCGCACTAAACGACGCCCCGTTCGGCCGGTCCGCTTTCGCCCCGCCCTTGCCGTTAAACACCAGGTCGATTTTCTCCGGCGAGTCGCCCTCAAGGGTGGCGAATTGCACGTCGGGTGAGGCGGAGGTGTCGTACACGAAGGTGGCGATGACCTGCCCCTCCGGGTCGCCCAGGTGCAGTTTCATGGACGTGACTTTGCCTTGGGAGTCACGGGCACCCCACACAAGGTTCTCCATTGCGACAATTCCCCTTCTTTTCTTGCAGCCGGTTCTTTAGCAGCCGATCAGGCGTTGCGCGAGGTAAGCCTGTAGCTCCGACAGCGAAATACGTTCCTGTGCCATAGTATCGCGCTCGCGTACGGTCACGGCATTGTCTTCGAGGGTGTCAAAGTCCACAGTCACACAGAATGGGGTGCCGATCTCATCCTGACGACGGTACCTACGCCCAATCGCCCCCGACGTGTCATAGTCAACACTCCAGAATTGCCGCAACTCCGCCGCCACTTTCTCCGCCACCGGCGTCAGCGTTTCCTTCTTGCTCAGCGGCAGCACCGCGACCTTCACCGGGGCCAGGCGGCGATCCAGCTTCAGCACCACACGCTTATCGACGCCCCCCTTCGCATTTGGCGCTTCATCCTCATGGTAGGCATCCACCAGGAACGCCATCAGGGAGCGACCCAGGCCCGCAGCCGGTTCAATCACATACGGAATCCAGCGCTCATTGGAATCCTGATCAAAATACGACAAATCCTCGCCCGAACCCTTCGCGTGGGTGGACAAATCAAAATCGGTGCGGTTAGCGATACCCTCCAGCTCGCCCCACTGGCCATTAGCAAAATGGAAGGCATACTCAATATCCACAGTGCGCTTGGAGTAGTGCGACAGCTTCTCCTGCGGGTGCTCGTACAAACGCAGATTATCCGGGTTAATACCCAAATCCACGTACCAGTTGAAGCGCTGGTCAATCCAGTACTGGTGCCACTCCTCATCCGTGCCGGGCTTGACGAAGAACTCCATTTCCATCTGCTCAAACTCACGGGTGCGGAAAATGAAGTTACCCGGGGTGATCTCGTTGCGGAAAGACTTGCCAATCTGCGCAATGCCAAACGGCGGCTTCATGCGAGCCGTGGTCATCACGTTCTTGAAGTTGACGAAAATACCCTGCGCCGTCTCCGGGCGGAGATAATGCAGGCCCTCCTCATCATCCACTGGGCCGAGGAAGGTTTTCAGCATGCCGGAAAACTCTTTCGGCTCCGTCCAGTTGCCTGGCTGTCCCGTCTCAGGGTCGTTGATGTCCGCAAGGCCATTTGCCGGTGGGTGGCCATGCTTCTCCTCATATGCCTCCAGCAAATGATCCGCGCGGTATCGCTTGTGCGTGTGCAGCGATTCCACCAGCGGGTCCGTGAACACCTCCAAGTGGCCGGAACTCACCCACACCTGGCGAGGCAAAATCACCGAAGAATCAAGGCCAACCACATCCGCCCGCGACGTGACCATGGCACGCCACCACTGCTTCTTGATGTTCTCCTTCAACTCCACACCGAGCGGGCCGTAGTCCCAGGCCGAACGGGTGCCGCCATAGATCTCACCACAGGGGTAGACCAAACCACGCCGTTTACACAGGTTCACCACGGTCTCAATCACGGATTGGTTAGCCACGAGACTTAAACTCCTCAAACAAAATCTTGCGCTGCTCTTGCGTTACTCTTGCGGTGATGCTCGGCACCTTGACGAGCACATACCTCTGCACAAGTGTAGCCCACCAGCCCGAGAGGCAATTGCGCAGGTCCACGGGTAAGAAACGTCACAGTTCACTTGGGGCGTTCCTTAAACCTTTCCATTAATTTTTTTTAATGGATATGATGCTACATAAAGTGCAGATACTGAGGTGCTGGCCTGCACATGCTGTGCGCCCTGAAGAGTTGGTTATTTATCGTGGTGAGAAGGATCTGGAATGGTTACTAAGAGCGAAACGGCAGTACCCAAGCTCGGTGCACGCAACACCCGGCAACGAACCGCAGTGGTCAGCGTCCTTCGCGACATGGACTACTTCGCCTCAGCCAAAAAAATCCACGAAGAACTCACCCGGCGCGACTACAAAGTCGGCCTGACCACCGTGTACCGCACACTACAATCCCTGTCCGACATTGATGCCGTAGACGTGCTGCACATGTCCAGTGGGGAATCCCTCTACCGCGCATGCGCCACGGAAACCCACCACCATCACCTTGTGTGCACCGAATGCGGGCGCACCGTGGAAATCGACGGCGGCCCTGTCGAACGCTGGGCCCGCGAAGTAGCCCACAAGCACGGATTTACCCTCACCGGGCACACCGCCGAGGTGTTTGGGCTCTGCAACGAATGCCGGCCGGTGGAGGGGTAGGTTGTTGCTTTTGGGGTTTGGGCGGGTACTCCTGGCCTGTGTTTTACCGTAATTACACCGTTCGGGTGGGGATTGGTGTAATTATGATCTGCCCCTGCTGGAAAACCCCAGTTCACAGAAGTAGCACAGAACATAACTACACCGTTTTCGTGAGAAAGGTGTAAAAATGTTCTGCCCTGCACAATGTGCTTATGCTCAAGCACGAAAACCGGCGATTTTTGAGCTTGGAGATAAGCAAACTTGCATGCAAACAATTGCACTAACGTTGTTCAACGAGCATCAGGATTGCAACGACGCACCAGGTGCGGCATCGCGGTCCCAGGTGAGGGCGGGAGTTCGTTGACTGGATTCTCGTCAATGCCTGGGAGGTGGCATCGTTCTATCGCTGCAACTGCTTCGTTGTAGGGAAAATCTTGAGGAAGTTCCTTCGTCGCTGTATTGGCGATTCTCTGGAAATGCCGTTGGGCATCCTGCTGGGAGCTGTACCGATGCACTTGTTCATAGTGCGCAATGAGCCACACCTCAAAACAAGGCCGAGATACGATCCCATACCAGGGCTGCTGCGTGGACGAGGCTTCCTGGCAGGCAGCAAGAAAGCCTGAGCGGTCTGTCCCGTCCTCATCAACGACAATCCATACCTCTGAATAACCTGAAGTATCGCCCCTTGGGTTCTGTAGCTCGCGCACAAGAGTCTCTGGCTCACCATTGATCATTTTCACTTTGATGCTAAGTTGAGCGCGCTTTCCGAGTTCTTTGAGATACATGTATTCAGTAACCCGCCCGTTAGTTACCAGTAGGATGGTTTGCCGAGGTTGACGGGTTTTTCTGGAGCGCTGACGTCTAGCCATTTTATTTTCTACTACCATCTTGCTCAGCAATGAACGTGACAAGAAGACTGTCATCAATGTCAGGCACCGCTCCGAACTGCCCTGCCATGTACCGACGTTCACTGTTGTTGCCTTTGCGGTTATCAAAATCGTCCAGGGAGTAAAGTTCAGCTACTCCACAGTCGTTTTTACCCACAAACCAGACGTTCCTGGGTTCAAGAAGTCTGGTTGGTGCATTTCCTAGCAGCGAGACATCGTGCGTAGTGAAGATGAGCTGCGCACCACGGCTATTGAGCTGCGGATTGAGGAACAGCTCTACTATGTAGCGCACCAATTCGGGGTGCAAGCTTGCATCAAGTTCGTCAACCAGGAGGACCGCTCCCCTGCGCAACGCATCGAGTGCATGCCACGCGGTAGTGAGCCACACAATAGTGCCGGCACTTTGCTGTTTGACTGACAGTTCAAACTCTTCTCCACCTTCAGCGCGGTGTACAAAAACGATGGCATCACGAAGTTGCGGCACGGCGTCGTCAGGCATACCCTCGTCACCATCGGTGAGCGCCTGCATGATTCTCCGCACTCTCTCTTGCACCTTTGCCGGGATTTTCTCTTCTCGCACCTCAATACGTTCGACGCCCAGATCAGCGCTCTTCACCAAAGCTTTCACTAGGTCAATCTGGGTTTCTGATCCAGCGATCATCTCCATCATGACACGCTTCAGCACTTCTTCATCGTGGCGTTCCCTAAAAGAAATATGCTCTATCCCAATCCCCGCCACAAGTGCACGCGCGATGGGCGCCAATGCGGAATGCCCATACCGGTGCGCAGTAGCGAGAAATAACATCTTGCCGGTGGTAATGCGCTTAACTTCCGCAGTTGGACCAGTAAGGGATTTACCTTTTACAAAGGTCATCTCCGCATCGGGACTATCCTGTTCGCGTATAAAAAGCACGCGTGGCGCGCTTTTGGGATACGAGGTGAGCGTTTCGCGAGCGATCCCCCAAGATGCCACGCTGACGCTATAACGAAATAACACCTCTTCAGCAACAAACTCCACCTCATAGTCGGTGGTGGGTTTATCGCTGTGGCGAGAGTGGCTTGGCTGATAGATGCTGCGATCACCAGGTGTACGCACTGCTGTTGAAAGCGCGTACATAGCATCAAGAAGTGTGGTTTTCCCAGCAGCGTTGGGACCGTACACTGCAGCCACACGTTCAGTGGCATCAATCCAGGTCTGCCCCTTACGTGGAACGGTGGTTTTTAACGCCGCAGAAGCTAGGCTCAGCTCCACTTCATCTGCGAAGCTACGGAAGTTTCGGACTGTGAATGAGAGCAACACAGGTTCCATAATACCCAAGAATGGCTATTTTCGGAAAAAAATTCCTGAAATGGCGCGAGATGGGGATATGCTCAGCCGACACGACGGGTTAACCAGCTAAGCATCCATGTGGGTCTTTACACTCTTCTCTATCGCGTGATCAGCGCCTGGAAAGTGTGCTTATGCTCAAGCACGAAAACCGGCGATTTTTGAGCTTGGAGATAAGCAGACTTTCACCCTTGTCATATAGGTCCATCGCCAGGCTCGAAAACGGGGTGTTTCCGTACCTGCCGGTGGACCTACTTGCACGCAAACATTTGCACTAACGGTGTTCAAGAACCGTGGCAGCACCATGACCTATCAAACTGCACGTTTGACCAGGCAAATGCGGAAGTTTGATAGAGCATCACCAACCACACAACCGCCGTGCTCCACCAAAATGCCGCCACCCCGTGAAATTCCCATACACCCAAGCCCAAAAACACCCCATTGCCGCACCTGACGGTATACAAACTTTGCACAACCCAAACGGCTATCCCACTATCCCAGCGCCACCCCGAAGAGGTTTCCCAGTCCATAGGTAATCCCCGCAGCCCCCAGGCCAATCGCGAGTTGTCGCAGCGCCCGGAGTCCAGGCGAGGTGCCCGACAGCACGCCCACGATACCGCCAGTGCACATCAGCGCAATGCCAACGAGCATGCAGGCAAGCACAGCGGCCACCATGGGGCTGGCACCAAAAATGAAGGGCAGGATGGGAATCAGCGCGCCAGAGGCGAAGAAGAGGAAACTGGACAGCGCTGCTGACCAGCCACTTCCCACAACCTCAGCGTTTGCGTGGGGGGCCGCCCCCACCGGCGCACCACCTGAAACACCCCCTAAACCCGAACCAACACCCGACCCCCGCACACTGGACAGCACCTTCTGCGCATGCGCCTCGGCGGCGTCGGGATCCATGCCGCGGGCGCGGTACACCAGGGCGAGTTCGTTGGCGTTGATGTCCAGTTTGGGAAGCGCCCCGTCGGTGTCGGGGCTGGGCGCGGAGGCTTCGAGGAGTTCCCTTTGGGAGCACACGGACACGTATTCGCCAGCACCCATGGACAGCGCCCCGGCGAGCAGCCCGGAAATGCCGGTGAGCAGCACATAGCTGGTGTCTACACCCGATCCGACCACGCCGAGCACCAGTGCCAGGTTGGATACCAGGCCGTCGTTGGCACCGAACACGGCAGCGCGGAAGTTGCCGGACATTTTCTCCCGGCTTTTCGCGGCGAGTCCGCGCACCACTTCGGCGTGGATACGCTCGTCGGCGGTCATCTGGTCGGTGGCGTCGTCGTCTTTTTCGTAGGGGGTGCGCGCCTCGGCGGATTGCATCAGCGCCAGGGTGAACACGGAGCCGAATCGTTTGGCCAAAAACCCCATGAGCAGGGTGGAGTAGTCGGGCCTGCGCGGCATGCCCACGTGGTCGCCAAGGAGGGTTCGCCAATGTTCTTCGTGGCGGGCCTCGGCCTCGGCGATGCCCAGCAGAATTTCGCGTTCCTCACCCTGCTTTTTCAGGGCGAGTTCACGGTAGACGGCAGCTTCGGCGCGTTCGTTGGCCAGGTAGCGCTGCCAGCGTTTGATTTGCTTGCGGGTTGGTGCGGTCGGCGTTGCTGCGGACGATGCTGTCATCTATTTCACCCCGCCGAATCGGCGGTCGCGCCGCGCGTATTCCAGCACTGCGGCGTAGAGGTCGTCGGGGGTGAAGTCGGGGAAGAGTTTGTCCTGGTACACCATTTCGGCGTAGGCCGATTGCCAGAGCAGGAAGTTGGAGGTGCGTTTCTCGCCGGAGGGGCGCAGGAACAGGTCAACGTCGGGCATGTCGGGCTCGTCGAGAAAATCAGCGAAGTTTTTTTCGTTGATGTCCTCGGGCCGGAGTTTCCCCTCGGCGGCGAGGGCGGCGATGCTGCGGGCGGCGTCGACAATTTCGGCGCGGCCACCATAGTTGACGCACATGGCGAGCGTCATGGCGGTGTTGTCTTTGGTGAGTTCCTCGGCGGTCTCCAGCTCACGGATCACGCTGCGCCACAGGCGCGGGCGACGCCCCACCCAGCGGATACGCACGCCTTTGTCGTGCAGGCCGTCGCGCTGGCGCCGCAGCACGTCGCGGTTGAACCCCATGAGGAAGCGCACCTCCCCCACGCTGCGCCGCCAGTTTTCCGTGGAAAAGGCGTAGGCGGAGAGGTAGGGGATGCCGAGTTCGAGGCAGGCGTCGACAATGCTGAGCAGCACCGCCTCGCCGCGTTTGTGTCCTTCCGTGCGCGGCAGCCCGCGTTCCTGCGCCCACCGGCCGTTGCCGTCCATGACCAGGGCGACGTGCGTGGGCAGAAACTCGTCGGGCACCGCAGGGGTGGTTGAGAAGACAGTCACCCCCCTATTGTGCCACCACCGTCGACAAAATCCAGAGCCTGCACTTTACGCTCCATGTGCCATTGCACATGCGCCCGGGTCATCTGGTGTACATGATGTGACACGTCATCGAAAAAACCATCGCCCGCGCTTATCGACGCCTCCCGCGCGGCGTCCACAGCCCGCCACTGGTTGTGCGCCAACCACCACATCACCCGCAGCGCCTCCGGGGGCGGGGTGGCGGATCCCGGCGGACGGCATTCCGTGCACACCGCTCCCCCGGCCTCCGGGTGGAAAGCGCGATGCGGGCCGGGTCTGCCGCACTGCGCGCAGTTGAACAGGCTGGGCGCCCAGCCAGCGTGGTCCATGGCTTGCAGTAAGAAAGCGTCCAATACCAGGGTGGGGTCTGGGTGCTGTTGGATGCGACGGAGGGTGGTGAGCAGGGCGTCGTAAAGAAACGGGTCTTCGCCGTTTTCCGCGACGGCCAAGCGTTCGGCGGCCTCCAGGGCGGCGCAGGCGGTGGTGTAGCGCGGATAATCCTCAATGATGCCGGCCCCGAAATAGGAGACGGTATCGGCGGCGGTGATGTTCGCAAGCGCGCGACCTGGGTAGAGCAACACATCCAACTCCACAAACAACTGCACACGGGAACCAAACCTGCTTTTGGAACGCCGAACCCCCTTTGCCACGCCGCGCACCAGACCGTGGCCGCGGGTGAGCAGCACAACAATGCGGTCGGCCTCCGCGAAATCGTAGGAGCGCACCACCACGGCGCGTTCCCGGTAATTCTCCCTAGCCACTTAGAAACCCAGACGTCCCAACGCCTTCGGGTCGGACTGCCAGTTTTTCAGCACCTTAATGCGCAGATCCAGGTAAATGTTCTGGTTCAGCAGCTTAATAATCTCCAGGCGGGCGCGGTGCACGATGCCGCTGAGCCGACGGCCGTCTTTACCCGCAATGATGCTTTTCTGGCCGGGGCGCTCCACGTACAGCACCGCATGCACATTCAGCACACCCTCGCGGTCCTGGTCAGGCAGCACCTCGTCAATCTCCACCGCCACCGAGTGCGGCAGCTCGTGCTTCAGGCCAGACAGCGCAGCCTCGCGGATTAGTTCCGCCATGCGGGTATTCACATCGTCATCCGTGACGTGATCATCCGGGTAGAACTTCGGCCCCTCCGGCAGCAGCGACACAATCACGTCCAGCAGCACATCCACCTGTTCCCCGCTCACCGCAGAGACCGGAACCACCTCGCATTCCCCGCCCAGGAGTTCATGCACCGCCATCAGCTGCTCCGCCACCCGATCACGCGACACTTTATCCACCTTGGTCACCACGCCCAGCAGCGTGGTCTTGGGCGCGACCCGGCGCACGGCCTCCACAATCCAGCGGTCGCCGGGGCCGATCTTCTCATCAGCGGGAACCGTCACCCCAATCACGTCCACATCGGCGTAGGTGTCTTTGACCACCTCGTTCAAGCGTTCACCCAGCAGCGTGCGGGGGCGGTGCAGGCCAGGAGTATCCACCACAATCACCTGCGCATCCTCGCGGTGCACAATGCCCCGGATGGGGTGGCGGGTGGTTTCCGGCTGGTCGGCCGTGATGGCGATCTTCTGCCCCACCAGCGCATTCGTCAGCGTTGACTTGCCGGTGTTGGGGCGGCCAACAAAACTGACAAAACCTGACCTGAAACCCTCCGGGGTGTCAGAAAACATGGGGACTCCTTTAGTGTTCGAGTGGATCGGCGGGCTGCTGGACGTCGATAAGCACTGAGGTTACCCGCATACGGCCGCGACGGTCACGCTGGCCCTCCGCGGTCAAGCGCAGGCCCGAATGCTCCACCGTCACCCCCGGCAGCGGAACCCTGCCCAGGGCATACGCCAACAGGCCACCGACGGTGTCCACCTGATCCAGGGTTTCGTCGCTGAACACCAGATCCTCATTCAGCGTCTCATCCACCAGATCGTGCAGGTCATCCAGGCTTAAGCGCGAGACCACGCGGAAAGTTCGGGGGCCGATCTGCTCGATCGGGGCGACCTCCGCATCGTCGTACTCGTCGGCGATCTCACCAACGATTTCCTCCAAAATATCCTCAATGGAAATAAGCCCAGCGATGCCGCCGTACTCATCCACCAGCATCGCAATGTGGAAACGCTCACGCTGCATCTGCTCCAGCAGATCATCAAGCTTCTTCGAATCCGGCACAAACGTGGCGGGCCGCATCACCTCCGACACAGACACCCCACGACCCGCATCCGTCTTGTGATACGTCTTTTGCACCACATCCTTCAAATACACCACCCCCACAATGTCATCCACATTCTCCCCCACCACCGGAATGCGGGAATGCCCCGAGCGCACACACAACGCTGTGGCCTGGCCAGCGGTTTTATCCGCCTCAATCCACACCATCTCCGGGCGCGGCACCATCACCGAGCGCGCCGTCGTGTCACTCAAATCAAGGATTGACTGGATCATCCGGCGCTCATCCACCTCCACCACGCCGCGCTCCTGGGCAAAATCCACCATCTCCAGCAGCGCCACCTCAGAGGTGTACGGGCCGCCCTGAAACGGCTCACCCGGGACCAGCTTATTACCCACCCACACCAGGGCATTCGCCGCAGGACCCAACAGCCACGCCACCGTGGACAATGCCAAGGCTGAATTCCTGGCCACAACATAGGGGTTCCGGCGGGCCAAGGTGCGCGAGGAAATGCCAATAATCGTGTACATCACCAGCGTCACCCCCGCGATCGCCGCCACCATTGCCCACAGCCTGGACGAAATCAACTGCAGGGCCAACGCGCCCGTCAACACCGCCGCCGTCACATCCAACAAGCGGCTGAGCAGCACCAACAAGTTAATGTGCTCCGACTTGCGGTCCAACACCGCCAGCAGGCGCTGCGCGCCCGGCACATTTTCCTTCGCGTCCTCCTCCACCTGGGCGCGGGAAATCATGGCCACGGCTGTCTCCACGGCATTCAACACGCCAGCGGACAACAGCGCCGCCACGGCGCCAACGCCCATCACAAAGGATTCCATCTAGTGCCCGTCAGCTCCTGGGGCATCGGTGCCGGGATTGGTCTTCGAGTCTTCTTGCATGTCCCGGTCCAGCTGCTCGCGCTCCGCCGCAGTTGGGAACGCACCCGGATTCATCGGCTTCGGCTGGTACACCACCCCGCGCGCGGCAAGATCGTCATACCAGTCCGCCAGAATCTCATTCTGCAGGGAAAACATCTCCTTCTCCTCGGCGGGAGTGATGTGATCGTAGCCCAGCAGATGCAAACAGCCGTGCACCGTCAGCAACGCCAACTCATGGCCCAGGCCATGGCCCGCCTTTCGGGCCTGCCTGTTCGCAAAATCAGGGCACAGCACAATATCGCCCAGCATCGACGGCCCCGGATCTGGCGCATCGGGACGCCCCGACCCGGGTGCCAACTCATCCATGGGGAAACTCATCACATCCGTCGGCCCCTCCAAATCCAACCAACGAACATGCAGATCCGCAATGGTATCCAAATCCACAATGTGAATGGACAACTCCGCATCCGGGTGCACATCCATGCACTTCAACGCGAAGGACGCCACATCAACCAGAGCTTCCTCGTTCACGCCCACATCGGCGGAATCCTCCAAAACCTCAGCCTCCCGCTCGCTGGGAGTGTAGGAATACCCGGACTCGTTAAACACCTCAATGCTCATTCGCGCTCCTCCCGCTGGGCTCGTCTGCCCTGTTCAGCCCGCTCCTGCTTAGCAATCTGGGCCGTCTCATAATCGTCGTAGGCATCCACAATCGCGCTGACCAGCTGGTGGCGCACCACATCATCGCTACCCAGCTCCGAGAAATGCACATCATCCACGCCGCGCAGAATATGACGCACCAGCCGCAGCCCGGACTTCTGCCCACCAGGCAAATCCACCTGAGTAATATCGCCCGTGACCACCATCTTCGAGCCGAAACCCAGTCGCGTCAGAAACATCTTCATCTGCGCCGGGGTGGTGTTTTGCGCCTCGTCCAGGATCACAAACGCATCATTGAGCGTCCGCCCACGCATGTACGCCAGCGGTGCCACCTCGACAATCCCGGCCTCCATCAGCTTCGGAATCATCTCCGGCTCCACCATGTCCCGCAACGCATCATGCAGCGGCCGCAAATACGGGTCAATCTTCTCATTCAACGTACCCGGCAGAAAGCCCAGCTTCTCCCCCGCCTCCACCGCCGGGCGCGTCAGAATAATGCGGCTGACCTGCTTGGCGTGCAGCGCCTGCACGGCCTTAGCCATGGCCAAATACGTTTTACCAGTACCCGCAGGACCCAGACCAAACACAATGGTGTTCTGGTCAATTGCATCCACGTATTCCTTCTGGCCCAGGGTTTTCGGGCGGATCGCCTTGCCGCGCCGGGTAATGATGTTCTCCGCCAGCGCCTTTGAGACTGACAAAGGTGCCTCCACCGTCACAATAGCCACGGCCTGCTTCACCGATTCGGGGCTGATCACGTGCCCGCGCCGCGCTATGGCCTGCAGCTCGTCCAGCACCTTGCGGGCGCGCGCAATCTCATGCGTCGGACCGGTCAGGGTCACGGCGGTGCCGCGCACGAAAATATCCGCAGCCAGCTGGTTTTCCAACACTTTTAAATTGTCATCATGCGTGCCCAACACGGTTTGCGCCACCGCTGGCTCCAGCTCGTAGGTCTGGGTCATGATGTCCGACTTGCTATAAATGGCCAAGAAAATACCTCCGCAGCTACTCTACCAGCGCCCCGAGCACACCCCTAAGGCCGCCAACGCCACCATCGCCGCACTCGCTGTGCGCAACACCTCCGGCCCGAGCAGCACCGCCCGCGCCCCCGCCTGGGTGAACTCCGCCACCTCGTCCGGGGCAAGCCCGCCCTCCGGTCCGATCACAAACAGCACCTGCGGGCAGGTGGAAAAATCGATGCTGCTAAACGACGCCGTGGCATCCTCATGCAGCAGCAACGCCAGGCCGCCGTCGGCCACGACCTCACGAATCAGCGCCATGATACCTGCGGTGTCCTGCACGTCCCGCACCTCGGGAACCCAGCTGCGTCGCGACTGCTTCGCCGCCGACACCGCCATCGCACGCCATTTAGCCACGCCCTTCTCGCGCTTCGCCCCCTGCCACTTGGCCACGCACCGCGATGCCTGCCACGGCACAATCACATCCGCCCCGGCCTGGGTGGCCAAATCCACCGCCAACTCCGAACGCTCCGACTTCGGCAACGCCTGCACCACAATAGCCTGCGGCGTGGGTTGCGGCACCTGCGTCCGCTTCTCGACGTCCCCCACCAGGCGATCCTTGCCACTGACGGCGGTGACCAGCACCTCGGCGGTGGTGCCGCGGCCGTCGACAAGCATGATGCGCTCGCCAACGCGCAAGCGGGTAACCGTCACCGCGTGGCGTGCCTCCGGGCCGGTCAGCTCTATCTGCGTGCCGTCGGAGGGAATCGGGGCGTCGAAAAGAAAAACCGGAAGCGACATACTACCTGCGGAACCTGTTGCGCAGGCGGGAGAACAGATTCTCCTGCTCCGCAGCCGCCAGGCGCACCTCAGACGTTTCTTCGCGGTGCGTGCGCAGCTGCTCCAGAAGCTTGCGGGACTCCGAATCCAGATCCTTCGGAACCGTCACCTCAACATGCGCAATCACATCGCCCGTGCCATCGGCGCGCAGCTTCGGCATGCCCGCGCCCGGCAGGTGAATCTGATCCGAGGGCTGCGAACCCGGCGCGACATGCACCGTCAACTGCTCGCCGCTCAGAGCCTCCACCTGAATATCGGTACCCAGCGCGGCGTCCACCATGGGCACGGTGAGCGTCATGTGCAGGTCGTCACCGTCGCGGCGGAACACCGGGTGGGGTTCCATGGACACCTCAACATACAGGTCGCCAGCGGGGCCGCCACCAGCACCGACCTCGCCTTGACCCGCCATGCGGATGCGCATGCCGTCGTTGATACCGGCGGGAACGTTCACCACCAGATCGCGGCGCGCCCGCATGCGACCGTCGCCACCGCACTTGTGGCAAGGGTCGGTGATGCGCTCCCCGAAGCCCTGGCAGGTGGGACAGGGCCGGGAAGTCATGACATTACCTAGGAAGGAACGCTGCATTTCCTGGATTTCGCCGGTGCCCTGGCAGCTGGCACACGGGACGGGCTTGGCTTTCGACTCGGAGCCGGTGCCCGAGCAGTGATCGCACAGGACGGCGGTATCCACCGTGATGTCCTTCTTCACGCCGCTGTATGCCTCACCAAGGGTGATGGTGGTGCGCAACAGGGCGTCGTTACCCGGCTGGACGCGGGAACGCGGGCCGCGGCCACCCGCAGCGGCCCCGAAAAACGCCTCGAAAATGTCGCCCAGGCCGCCGCCGAAACCACCGAAACCGCCGCCTGGGGCCGCAGCCTGCTCCAACGGGTCACCGCCCATGTCCACGATGCGTCGCTTCTCAGGGTCAAGCAGAACTTCCTGCGCAATCGAAATTTCCCGGAATTTCGTCGCGGCTTCCTCCGTGCCATTCACATCCGGGTGGTACTTGCGGGCCAGCGAGCGGTACGCCTTTTTAATCTCAGCGTCCGAAGCCGAACGGTCAACTCCGAGAATGCCGTAATAGTCACGAGCCACAGTGAAAACAAACTTCCTTTTATTTTGTTGGTTCTTAAAATAACGTCACCACAGTGTACTGCACGGGAGTGGTTTACTGCCCAGCGAGTACCCGGCTGACATAGTGTGCAACAGCTGACACCTTAGACATTGTTCCCAAATAATCCATGTACGTGGGGCCCACCACACCCAGCCCGCCGAACGTGGCCCCCGTCGCACCATAGCCAGTGGTGACAATCGAGGTAGTGTACAAATCCTCGTCCTCGTTCTCCTCGCCGATGCTCACCTGCACCTCACCCAAATCCCGGGCAGTAGACAGCAGTTTCAACACCACCACCTGCTCCTCCAGGGCCTCCAGGACCGCAGGGAGATCCCCGCTCATGCGGCTCAGATTCGACGCCCCCGCCAAAATCAAGCGATCACTCGGGGCCTCCACCAGCGTCTCAATGAGCACTGTTGATGAGCGAATCACGGCATCCCGAATATCCTCCGGGGCGTTGCTGGCGAGATCCGCCAAAGACACACTCGCGTCCGACAGGGTTTTACCCACCAGCGCGTGATTCAGCACCTCCTTCAACCGGGCAGCCTGCTCCACCGACAACGCGGCACCCAGCTCCACATTGCGCTGCTCCACCCGGCCTATGTCCGTGATCAACACAAGCAAAAGCCTGAGTGCGGAAATAGTGACCACCTCACAATGCCGCACCCGCGACACCTTCAACGTGGGCAACTGCACCACCGCCGCCTGGCGAGTCAACTGGCTCAGTAACTGCACCGAACGGCGCAGCACATCCTCCACGTCCACGCCCTCGTTCAAAAACCTAGAAATCGCCGCGTGCTCCGCCTGGGATAGGGGCTTTACCTCGTTGATGGAATCCACAAACAGGCGGTACCCCTTCTGCGTGGGAATCCGACCCGAACTAGCGTGCTGCTGCTCAATATAGCCCTCCGACTCCAGCGCAGCCATATCATTACGAATTGTCGCCGAACTCACGCCCAGACTGTGGCGATCTACCAACGTCTTCGACCCCACCGGCTCCTGCGAGGCAATATAGTCCGCCACAATCGCACGCAAAACCTCATGGCGACGACGCTGCGTAGCACTAGACATAGCAGGCACTCCTTGTGGTTTGTTGGGTTCTTGGGTGGTGCTGGCTTTTTAGTAGGTGTTGGTTCTGGGGCTGGTTCCGGGTCTCGTTCTGGGGATAGTCTACCGAGTCACACCCTCTAGTATGTCAACCAAGCGTCCCCTAACCTACAAACATGGATAACGTATCGCAGACACTTTTCTACCCACTACTCGGCCGCGCACTCGCCTCCCGCCAATGGCCTGACCTTTTCCCCGACCCCTGGGCGCGACAAGCCGAAGAAATAGCCCACAAAGAAGGAACCACTGCAAAAGCGATGGAGGGATTCCCCACCATCATCTACGGGCTGCGACACCGCATCAGCGTGCTAGAAATCACCCGCTACCTGAACGAACACCCCGGCGCCGCCGTAGTGAACATCGGCTGCGGCCTGGACAGCCTCGCCCAAGACCTGGGCGGCTACGACTGCACCATCTACAACCTCGACTTCCCCGACGTCATAGACATGCGCGCACGCTGGATCCCCCGCACCGAGAACGAACAAGACCTCCCCTACTCCGCCACCGACCTGGAATGGCTCAACCATGTTGATGCCAGCCGTGGGGTCATTGCCGTCGCCGCAGGCGTGTTCTTCTACCTCGACATAGACGACGTCCGCACGCTAGTTACCGCCATGGCCGAACGTTTCCCCGGCGGCCGACTCACCTACGACGCCGAAAGCCCCTCCATGACCGAACGCAGCGAACGCATGGTTGCCAAAAACGGCACCCCCACACCCATGCCATTCAAACTCAAAGACCCCTACACGCCACGCACCTGGAGCGACAGCATTGCCGACATCCACATCGCCTTCAACTTCCTCGACTACTTCCCACGCAGCCTCCGGCGACAACTCCCCCTCTTCACATTCCGTTTCGGCATGTTCATGATCAAACTCATGCGCGGAATGTACCAAGTGACTATTGATTTTAAGGGGGAGGTTGGAGAGAAGTAGGTGCGGGTGGCTTTTGTAGACCATCCCCACCTAACGCGCGCTACTCCAAATCTTCATCCTCATCCACCCACTCAGTCAGATTAGCCACAAATTCGCCGAAAGAATTGGCTGCTAATCCACCGTCCATCTCGTCGTTGAAACACAGAATAGAGTGCAGCGGGTACTCCTCAAGATCGTAATTAATAATAAAAACATCATGCATTCCACCAAGGTCTTTGGCTAATAATAAAGCCCCAACAGGATACTCCCATTTTTCAACCAAAGAAAGAGCGCCGAATTCTGGATCATCGATAGAGTTATGAATACCGTTAGATAAAATACCATTCCCCAGAATCTGCTGAATTACGACACCTCCCGGCTCTGTACAAAGATAGTCACCAGGGAGCAGCTCATGAGTGGAGTTTGGATACCCGCCTCCGGTTTCCATAATGAACTTGGCATACGATTCAGGAAGTTTACGCTGAAGATTTTTCTCAATCTCAGCGATACGAGCCTTACTGCAGGGAGAGCCTATATAGCCAGGATTCAGAATATCAGCATACTTCATGCTTATCAGCTGAAACTTTCTTTACCATTTTCACCACAGAGCAAGTAATAATA
>ERZ772874.328-NODE-328-length-25149-cov-6.404957_pt1 | contig 25149 bp, 13 predicted proteins | sample MGYA00580586_ERZ772874 | MGnify/ENA primary metagenome ERZ772874 (study PRJEB29015, sample SAMEA2737952) | human oral metagenome | biome: human oral; feature: human-associated habitat; material: dental | place: China | collected 2154 ... | reverse complement strand
CGCTTGACTGGTTTGTGGAGGCCGCCCGGGCCGAGGCGCAAACAGACACATCACGGTCTCTGGGCACGCTCATCCACGCTATCGCCGAGGAGTACCCCGCCGCTGACTATGCGACACTCAGTGCCGTCCTTCAGGAGCGCCTGACCACCCTGGCGCTGCCCGAGACGTGGGAGGGGGAGGAAACCCGCCGCCGCGCCGAGAAAATGATTCAGAAACTGGCCGTGTATTTTAAGGAAATTATGCCCGGAGACGGGCGCACCCTGGTGGGGGTTGAGGGCGCTTTTAAAGTGCGTGTTCCCGGGGAGAAGCTCGACGCCCAAATTTCGGGGCGGGTAGACCGGCTGGAGGTCACCGAGGACGGACGGTACATGATCGTTGACCTAAAAACCGGGCGCACCAAACCCGCAAAAGCCGATATTGCCCAGCACGCCCAGCTGGCCGCCTACCAGGTTGCGGTTGAGGCCGGGGCAGGGGACACAATGAGCCGCGAACTGGGAACGGAACCAGCCGCACACCCCGGCGGTGCACCCGGTGGCAGCGACGATAACGTGTACCGTGCTATGGGGCGTCGTTCGGCTGGGGCGGCGCTCGTACAGCTGGGCGACGGTACCGCCCCAACCGCCAAGAACCGCCCGCAAGAACAGCCCCCACTTGACCCTGACTCCGATGAGTGGGCTGTTGAGCTGATCCGGTGCGCCGCCGAGCTGATTGCCGGGGCCCTCATACAGGCGCGGCACCGCCCGGGCGAGAAATGCAGGCTACCCGAAATCTGCCCGCTGTGCCCGCAGGGCAGGCAGGTCACGCAGGGATAGGTAGGGCGCGTACCAAGTGAGAGAACAGAGCATGAACAATAACCACACCGAAACCCACATGCCCGCAGATACGCTGCAGGGTGATGAGCACCTGCCGGGGGGCGGGCAGGGTACCGCCGGGGAGCCTTCCCACGGGGGCAGGCGCATCCTCAGCGCCCTTGAGATCGCGCGGGAACTGGGGCTAAACCCGCCCACCGATGAGCAGATTCGCATTATTGAATCCCCACTGCAGGCGCGTCTGGTGATTGCTGGCGCGGGATCTGGTAAGACCGCCACCATGGTGGACCGGGTGGTGTGGCTGGTGGCCAACGGGTTTGTGCGCGCCGATGAAGTGCTGGGAGTGACCTTCACCCGCAAGGCCGCAGGTGAGCTGCGTGAGCGTATGCGGACTCGCCTGAATATTCTGCGTGAGCGAAAGCTCATAGACCTCACCGAGCAGGAGCTGCTGGAGGGGGCATCAGAACCCACGGTATCCACCTACCATTCGTACGCGAATACGCTGGTGAAGGACTACGGGCTGCGCCTGGGTATTGAGCAGGATGCGCAGATGCTGGGGGACGCGCAGGCGTGGCAGCTGGTGGCGCAGATAGTGCAGTATTGGGACGGCGAGCTTCCGCAGGGGGGTAAAGGCGAGGCGGCGTCAAAGACTTATCTGGTGAAGCAGGTGCTGAAATTAGCTGGCGAGTGCGCCGAGCATCTGGTGGCCCCGCAGACAGTGATCGAGTTCTGCACCGCCCAGATTGCCGCATACGAGTCGTTGAGCACCCCCGGGCCGCGAAAAACCGCGAACGATACCCTGCGCCAGCTGCAGACAAAGATTATTTTGGCGCGCATGGTGCAGCGGTACGCGCGGGTGAAGGCACGCATGCAGGTGCTTGACTACGGGGATCTGATTGCTTTAGCGGCCCGTATCGCCCGGGACGTTCCCCAGGCGGTGCAGCTGGAGAGGGAACGGTATAAGGTGGTGCTTCTGGACGAGTTTCAGGATACCTCCCACGCCCAGCTGCAGCTTTTCTCAGATTTATTCGGCACACGTGCTGCTGAGGGGGAACACCCGGGGTATGGGGAGCATCCGGTGATGGCGGTGGGCGACCCTAAACAGTCAATTTATGGGTTTCGCGGCGCATCTGACGGTCAGCTGTTCAGTTTTTACCGGTATTTCCCCACCGCCGATGAGACGCCCCTGTATTTGACCGTTGCGTGGCGTAACGATACGGCGATTCTGGATGCCGCGAACCTCATCGCTGAGCCCCTTAAAACTATGCCGGGGTGGGTGCGGGCGTCTCAGCCGCCTAAGGTACCGGATTTGCGGCCGCGTTCGGTTATTACCCGCCCCGATGAGTCTGGTGAGGCGGCGATGCGCGGTTCGGTGCAGCTGGCCCGGTACGCCACCGACGCTGATGAGGCGCGCGGTATTGCCGAAAAAATAGCCGCTGAACGTGCCCGGTTCCGGGATAACCCCACCGGCATGCCCACCATGGCGGTGCTGACCCGCACCCGCAGCCAGATGGAACCGATCCGGCAGGCGTGTGAGGCACTGGGGGTGCCCGCACAGGTGGTTGGCTTGGGCGGGCTTCTGGAACGCCCCGAGGTGATTGATATGGTGGCGATGCTCCGTGTGCTGGCTGACCCTAACCGGTCGGATGCGCTGGTGCGTCTGCTGGCCGGGGCACGGTGGCGGCTGGGTACCGCAGACTTGTTGGCCTTGGGGGAGTGGTCGAATGAGCTCACCCGTGTCCGGGAGCGCGGGTACGTGAGCGGGGCCGATGCCCAGCAGCCGGGGCAGGAGGCCTCCGGCACCTCTGATGAGCAGCTGCGCCGGGCGCAGCAGAGCTTTGAAGAAGCCCGCAAGCTCGCTGTGGAAGACCTCAGCGAGTACGGGTCGTTGATTGAGGCGATAGAGCACCTGCCGGAGGCTAACGAGCAGGGGCACCCGATCTACCCGCCGGATTATTCACCGCACCGCCGCCGTCTGAGTGTTGAAGGGCTGGCGCGTCTGCGGGCGTTTGCGGCTGAGCTGGAGTATTTGCGGCAGTTCACCACTGAGGATTTGGGGACTTTGCTGTACGAGATTGAGCGGGTCATGATGCTCGACATTGAGCTGGCATCCCACGAAGGCTCGGATAGTTATACATCCCGGGTGCATCTTGATGCTTTTCACGATGTGGCCGCCAACTACGCGGCGACTTCCCCGCGTATTAACGCCATGATCTATGCCGGGGCGGATGGTACCGCCGCCGAGGAGGACGCCCCCACCGCCCGCCGGTTTGTGCTGTCTGCCAGCGGCATCAGTTATCTTACGGGGTTCTTGGCGTGGCTTGAGGAGGCGGCTGAGCACGAGAACGGCCTGGCCCCGGCCGTGGAAGAGCCGCGGCAGGATGCGGTTCAGATTCTTACGATGCACGCCTCAAAGGGGCTGGAGTGGGATCAGGTGTACCTGCCGCGCCTGAGCGATGCCCGCGCCGAGCGTCACCGCATGTGGCAGCGTCTTGAACCGGGTGTTTTGCCGTGGCCGCTGCGTGGCGATAAGGATTATCTGCCGCCGGCGTTGGAGCGCCCCGAAGAAATCACGGCCTTGGAAACCTACAGTGAGCTGAACCTGGCGGTCGAAGAGGGCGAAGACATGGTGCATGATTATGCGGGTGCTGAGGCGCGCCGCCTGATTTATGTTGCCATGACTCGCGCCCGGTCCCTGCTGTACATCACTACCTGCCGGTGGACGGGGGCCCATGTTAAGCCGGTGAAAACAAGCACCTACTGGAATGAGCTGGTGCAGTTCTCCCAGGGGGACGCGCAGCCCCCCTATGAGGGGATTCAGCATGCGCCGTGGCTGTACCCCGGGTACTTGGGGACGGGGTACTATGTCCCGTCGGCTGCCCGCGAGACGGACCCCAGTATTGATGCGGTGTTCGGGCGTGAAATCAGGGATTGGGGGTACACGGTTCCGCAGGGGGCGGTGCTGCTCAACGGCACCCCGGTGCCTTCTGTCGCCCCCGTTGCTGACCCGCAGGATGGCCCCGCGCGGGATGCGGCCATAGCCAGCACCTGCGCGAACGTTGCCTGTGCCCTCTCAGCGGATGGGGCGGATCCCATTGAGAATGCGCGTATTCTGCGGCTGCCGCCGGTGCACCGGGTGTACCGTGCGGCGCACCCCGATGCTGATGTCACCGCCGAGTTCGCGGCGTTTGACCGTGATACCCCCGGCGGCGGTGAGGGTGGGGCGTCGGCACCGTCAAAGAGTAAAACCGCCGATGCCGAATTCGTGTTCGCCCGTGAAGAGCTGATGAAAATTTCTGCGAATCAGCGTCCGGTGCGTTCGGGGGTGCGCCCGCAGATCGTGCAGCGCCTGTTCACCCCGGCCGCTTGGGCGGATCAGAACCCCCAGCAGGGGAGCGTGCTGACGGCCATGTGGCCTTTCGACCCTCTGGATGGGCCCGCCGTGTGGCGCTGGGAATCTGATGAGGCTCTCACCGAGGGGATGCGCGCACAGCTGCGCTACGGGGCGCAGTCGGACGATGCGCACCCCGCGGAGCCTTCGGAACAGCAGCAAGGCCCTGCCGTGAACCGCCCCCAGCAGGTGAGTGCCCCCGGTGACCGCCGTGCTCGGGTGGAGCGTGCCGCCCTGAATGTGGCCCGCGGCGGTATTGAGCTTGCCCCGGGTGCTAACGCCCCACAGGCCGATGCCCATACCCGGCAGGAAATTCAGGACTGGGAGCAGGAGGTTGAGCTGCTGCTGGCGTTGGCACGGCGCGCGGTCACTCCCGCTGCCCCGTCGAAACCGGAGCACCTGTCGGCCTCCGAGCTGATGTCACTGGCCGAGAACCCGCAGCAGGCGCGGGCGCGGATGGTGCGTCCGGTGCCGGTTCAGCCTTCAGCGGCGGCGCGCGCCGGGACGTTCTTCCACGAGTGGGTTGAGAACCATTTCGGTGCCGACCCTATGCTGGATCTTGACGACGAGCTCTACACCGATGACGAGACTGACACCACCCTCAGCCTTGATGCGCTGCGTAAGACGTTCCTGGCGAGTGAGTGGGCGAACCGCACCATCTGGCGGGCCGAGTACCCGGTTGAGACGCATGTGGCCGGGGTGAGTGTGCGCGGGCGTATTGATGCGGTGTTCCGCACGGTTGAGCGCACCGAGCAGGGGCAGCGGGAACGCTGGGAGCTGGTGGATTGGAAGACCGGCCGTAAACCCACCGCCAAGCAGATGCGGTATAAGCGCATCCAGCTGGCGCTGTACCGGCTGGCGTTTGCCAAGATTCAGGGCGTTGATCCTGCGGATGTGCGGGCGGCGTTCTACTATGTTGGGTCTGACCAGACGGTGTGGGATTCCGATATTGCGGGCGGGCTGCAGTCTGAGGCGCAGCTGGAGCGCATCATTACCCGCTGGGATTGGGAGCCTTAGCCGACCCAGCGCCCGCGCGAGACGCCGGGGCTATTCCAGCCCTTCGGCCCGCTCCGGCAGCGGCTGGTTCTGCCCGAGCATTTCCCCGGAGTCACGCAGGTTCTCGCAGACCGCCTGCAGCATCTGCTCGCCGTGGGCGATCATTTGTGCGTCCCCGTATTCCACCGCGTGGGTGAGCCATTGGGCCAGAGCGAACTCGGCGTAGAATTCGGCGCGTTCTACCAGGTGCTGGTCGGGCATCTGCGGCATCTGTGAGGAGTATACCCGCACCACTTCATCTGTGAAGGCGGTGTCGGAGCAGGCAAAAAGCCAGGAGAGGTCTTGGGCGGGGTCGCCCACATGCACTTCTGACCAGCCGCTCACTTCGGCCACCGTACCGTTGTGGATGCTGATGGTTTCGGTGCCGAGCTTACCGTGCACCACGCGGGTACGGAAGTCCCAAATAGGCCCGGGTTCTAGGAAAGCACGCCAGTGCGCCACCAGTTCGGCCGGTACTTTGCGGGTGGAGGCTGCCCTGTCCAGTTCGGAGAGTTTACGCCTGCGCAGGTTCTGGGAGGAGTAGACGGGCAGGTCTGATTCGATCATGATATCTTCAGGCATCACGTGCAGTGTGGCGATGAGCCTGCCCAGGTCGGTGGCGAGGGTGCTGTTGGTGGCACGGTTAATACGAGCTAGTTCTTCAAGGTCGCGGTGGGTGCCGGGAACGTAGGTGTACACGAATACGCTCATACCGTTGTACGGTACGGTTCCGGCGATGGTGGGTACGGTAAACGGCAGGCGGGCGCGCAGCCCGTGGGTGAAGGAACGGAGCACCTGATGCTCTGCTTCTAGGCGCATACTGGCGTCGTGGTTGCGGGGTGCGCGCACGCGCCAGTTGCGGTCGGCGGAGTCTGTGATGATCGCCGTGTCGTATTCTGCGGATTCTTCGGGGGCAGCCGCGGTGGCGACAGGGTAAATACCCGGCACGCCCGCCGAAACGATGGCCGCTAACTGAAGAGGAGATAAAGTCACTCTTTAAGGTTACCTAATATCGGGACGAATACGGTATCTGCGTGGGGTGCGCCCCGTGTTCTTGGGGTTTGCGCTTCGCCGCGAGCGAGTCGGCAGCGGGTTTCTAACCGGTCGTACTGTGCGCGGGATACAATGGGGAACCGTGGATGTTTCGTGTCCGCGCGGTGGGTATTTCGGCTGTGGGGCACGCACCGTAACTACTTTCGTGCTGGCGCACCCGGTGTGGGCGATAAAGGAGAAGGGGCACCTGTATGGGCGGGGGAAAAAGCAGAGGGGGCTCACGTGGCTCTTCATCAGGTGGTGCGCAAACCCCCTCCATGTTTGATGTGCCGTCACCCTCTCGCCGTACCGCTGGGGTGCCCGGCCCCGTTCGGGGTGCTGGCGCTGCAGCGGGTGAGGCGCCCCGCCCCGCCCCGGCGGAGAAGGGGTCCCCTTCAGCTCCCGCTATGCTCTCAGCCGAGGATATTCTTACCGGTTTGGACGCGGATCAGCGGCGTGTGGTGACGGAGCTTGACGGCCCGATGCGCGTGCTGGCGGGCGCCGGTACGGGCAAGACCCGCGCCATCACGCACCGTATCGCCTACGGTATCGCTATTGGCCGGTACGTTCCGCAGCGGGTGATGGCTTTGACGTTTACCACGCGTGCCGCTGAAGAGATGCGCCTGCGTTTGCGGTCTTTGGGGGCGGCGGGTGTGCAGACCCGCACTTTCCATTCGGCGGCTTTGCGGCAGCTGCGGTATTTCTGGCCGCAGGCGGTGGGGGGTACCTTTCCGCAGATTGTGGGCCATAAGGCCCCGCTGCTGACCGAGGCGGCAAACCGGTTGCGTATCACCACTGACCGGGCGCTGCTGCGCGATATTGCCGCCGAAATTGAGTGGGCGAAAGTTTCGATGCTCACCCCCGATACGCTTGCGGCGCGCCTTAGGGAGCGTGCCCTGCCAGCTGAACTCACGGCACAGAATATGGTGCGGCTATTTCGCGCCTATGAAGAGCTCAAAGACGAACGGAACGTGATTGACTTTGAGGATATTCTGCTGCTGACCGTGGGCATCATTGAGGAGGATGAGGCGCTGGCGGCGACTATCCGCCAACAGTACCGTCACTTTGTGGTGGATGAGTATCAGGACGTTTCACCGCTTCAGCAGCGCCTGCTGGATGCGTGGCTGGGCGAACGCACCGATATTTGCGTGGTGGGGGACGCCTCCCAGACCATTTATTCGTTCACGGGCGCCACGAGCCGCCACCTGCTGGAGTTCCCGCGCCGCTACCGGGGGGCGCAGACGGTGAACCTGGTACGGGATTACCGTTCGCATACGCAGGTGGTGGAGCTGGCGAACCGGCTTCTGGAGGCCCGCCGCCCGGGTAAGGACTCTACGGAGTTTTCGTGGGCACCGCCGCTGCGTCTGGTGTCTCAGCGTGGGGCTGGGGTGGAATGCGAGTGGTTTGAGTACGCCGATGATGAGGCTCAGGCGCAGGGGATCGCCGAGGACATCCTGGATTTAATGAACAAGGACGGTCTGCCCGCCAGCGAGATCGCGGTGCTGTTCCGCACGAACGCGCAGTCGGCGGTGATCGAGTCGGCCCTGAGCGTGGCGGGTGTCCCGTATCAGCTGCGCGGTGCGGAACAGTTTTTTGAACGCCCCGAGGTGAAGCAGGCCGTATTGGCGTTGCGCGGCTCCGCTAAGGGCACGGACGGCAGCGAGCATGCGCCGTCCCTGGTGCGGGATGTGCTCTCTTCCCTGGGGTATTCCGAGAAGGCCCCGACCTCCGGGGGTGCGGTGCGGCAGAAGTGGGAGTCGTTGGCGGCGCTGGTGTCTATGGTTGATGCTTTACACGCCGAGCGCCAAGAGCAGATTGCTGCGCAGGCACCCGCTGAGCAGGGGCTGTCTCCGTTGAGCATGCGTGAGGTGGTGGAGGCGCTCGCGCACCGTATCGCCACGCAGGATGCTCCCGTCATGGATGGGGTGACTCTTGCGTCTTTGCATTCTGCTAAGGGCCTGGAATGGGATGCGGTGTTCCTGTGCGGACTGAATGAGGGGCTTATGCCGATTTCTTATGCGCAGACTAGCGATGAGGTGGATGAGGAGCGCCGCCTGCTGTATGTGGGTATTACCCGTGCGCGTAAGCACCTGTGTTTGAGCTGGTCTCTTTCGCGTACCGCGGGTGGGCGGGGAAACCGTAAACGGTCCCGGTTCCTGGACGATATTGACCCTAAACGTCGTCCTCGTCGGGCGCCGTATTTGCCTTAGTGACCGCTCGCTGCGGCTGAGTTGTGTGGGAGGAGCCATGACGCCCCGTCATCCTGTTTCTGAGGTTATTCCGGCTACGGAGGAGCACCCGCGTGTTGAGGTGGTGCGTTCGGCTCGGCGGCGGCGCACGGTGACGGCTCAACCTGCCGATGACGGCAGTATTCGGCTGCTGGTGCCTGATATCAGCACGGATGAGCAGATTCGGGGCTATCTGGCGGATCTGCTGCCGCGGGTGCAGCGTACCCGCCGGCGCGCGCAGGGTAAACGCCGTCATTTCGCTTCGGATGAGTACCTTCTTTCGCGGGCCCAGTACTTGGTGGAGCAGTATCTGCCGGAGCTTTCCGGTAAGGTGCCTGAGTCGATCCGGTGGGTGTCGAACCAGCGTACCCGCTGGGGTTCTGCCACCCCGGGGGCGGGGCGCATCCGTATTTCTGATGCGCTCACCGGCGCCCCGGAGTATGTGGTTGATGCTGTGCTGTACCACGAGCTGTGCCATTTTGTGGTGCTGCACCATAATGCGCAGTTTCACAGGCTGCAGGATCGTCTCCCACGCCTCGCGCAGGCGCAGGCGTTTTTGGCTGGTATTGAGTTTGCCCGCACGCAGGAAGCTCATGAGCGCCGACCCGAAGACCAGCCATAGTTTAATAATTTAGAGATATTTGTGGATCAATTTTTAAAATATATTATAAACATTGATCCTTTATGTAGAAAATATATCAATAAAATTGATGCAAAAGATATTTATTCCTATTTAATAATTGTATTTTGAGAAATTTATGCTATGCCATACGTTCCCGAACAAGTCTTGCTAATGTATGTGGGGCCTGAAAATCAAGTTTGAAGGCATTTCTTGTTTTACCTACTGTGGCAGTTATTTCGTCTACTGAGCTTTTGAATATAATTTTTCCGCCTTTTTCCTCAATTCCTAAAATGCTTGATATTGGCATTTCGGTGATTCCAGACTTTTTGTCGTAGAAAAGGATGCGCTTCTCGGTTAGCGAGTAAAACCCTATGTTGCTAGGGTATGCAAACAGAATACTCTCATCATCTAAAAGGCGGTTTTGTATTGCTTGAATATAAGCCTTCATTTCCCATTTATGTAGAAACCTTGTTGAGTCTAGGATTTCCTGTAATTTTGGGTCATACATCATATGATTCTCCTCTTGCGCCCTCATCAGTGAGGTTCTAGAAAAACATATTCAGCATAACATAGATATGGTAATTCTACATCATTTAAGGTAAATATAGAGTTTGTATAACTCATAGTAGAAGTTCAGTATTAAATAATTTTCTGATATAAAATCTGCACGAGGCGGCGCCCGTGTCGGCAGATATGATTCTCCCGTGTGGAACGCCGCCTCGTGCGGATGATGAAAAGGTTTTACTTATTTGTTGTCGTCGTACCCGCCGTCGAGCAGTTTCTTGAGCTCCGAGTCGAAATCGACGTCGTCGAACGAGAGCTGTTCAGAGACACGGTCTTCATACTTTTTGAAGTTTTCCAGTTCTTTGGCGGTGGGGAGGGTCTCGGGCGCCAGCCACAGGTTGTCGCGCGCCTCAAACCCGTGTTTCTCGTCGTAGTCACGCCAGAATGCGGTGGCTTCCCGCACCATGCGGGGGCGAATTTCAAGCCCCACGAGGGTTTCAAATACCTGCTCGCTGGGGCCGCCCTCAACGCGGCGGCGCGCGAAAGTCTCGGCGATTTGCGGCGCCTTGGGCAGGTTCTGGGTGGCCTGATCTGCAACGAATGAGACCCACCCTTCAATGAGGGCCAGCAAAGCTTCCAGACGTTCAACCGCAAGCTCCTGGTCTTCGGTGCGCTGCGGGTTGAACATGCCGCCTTCGAAGGCCTCCTGCACGGCTTCGGGGTCGTGCATGTTCACCTGGGAGGCGGCATCCTGGATCCGGTTCATGTCCACGCGGATGCCGCGGGCGTAGCGGCTCACCAGCGCCATAATGTCTTCACGCAGCCACGGGTTGGTGCGGTGCAGGCGAATCAGCGCGGATTCGCGCACGGCCAGGTACAGCAGAACTTCCTGTGCGGGAACCTCAATCTCGTCGCCGAGGGTTTTAAACCCGTTCGGCAGCAGGGCGGTACGTCCGGGGGCTAGCGGGAACCCAATATCGGTTGAGGAGTACACCTCGTTGGCGAGGGAGGCGAGGGCCTGGGCCATCTGAATACCGAAGAATGTTGAACCGAGGTTGTTCAAAAAGCCGCTGTTGCCCAGCAGCTGGGTGAGCTCTTCGGGTACGTTATCGGCCCCGGGCAGCACCATGGCCTGGGTGACCTCTGCGGCGACTGGCTCAACCATTTCACGCCACGAGTTGAAGGAAGCATCCAGCCATTCGGCTTTTGACCACGCCTCCACCGGAATATTGTGCCGTTCAAAAACTGTTACTGAGTCGAGCCACAAGTCGGCTAGGTGTGCGGCGTCGGCGGTGGCCTGTTTCAGGTTTTCGGCGATTGAGGGGTCTGAGTCGGCGGCGATCATGCGGCGGGCTTGGTCTTTGACCCCTGTCCAGTTCACGCCCTGTTCCGGGGTGCTGCCGGGGGTGGCGTTAATCGAGAACATGGTGTTCATCTGTTCCAGGATGCCTTGCATCATGGAAGGGTCAAAGGGCAGACCCATGTTTTTCAGGTCTTCAGGGTTCAATGATGATGCCCCCAGCGGGTTGTTGTTATCGCTGGGGTCGAAACCTGATTCCTGCATTTTTTTGAGGAAGTCTTCGAGGGGGTCGCGGCCGTCGCCCGAGTCACCGTTGCCGGGGTTGTTATTGTTTGGAGAATTAGTCATTGTGTATCCCTTCGTACCATCGTACAGTGCGCGGGCATAGAGAAACCCCACGCACACAAGGGTACCGTTTGAAGCTGTGAATTTCCTCAGTAGGCAGCAGAAATAAGCCCACAGCACACCTGCTGTCGGCTTGTGCCTGTACGAGCGTTAAAGGGCCGGTTGATGAGTTCTTTGAGGTCGAGCCAATGTGCCGGTGTGATATTTTTCCGCGACAGGCTGCTGTAGAATCGGGTACCCTATAGTTTCATGAGTAAGCGCACATTTTTTTCGAAAGCATCTAATAAATCTACGAGCAAAACAAGTGGCAAAGGTGCCAAAGATGGGGCTAAGAAGCCGTTTCGTAGGCGAGGAGGGTCTGTGCGCACCCTCAGCGGCGCGGCAACGTTCTGCCTGATTCTTGGGGCGTTTGTGATGCCTAGCCGCTATGTTATGGAAGGCCCAGGCCCCATGTTTAATGTGCTGGGGCAGCATGAGGGGCAGGACATTATCTCGATTGAAGGCGGCAGCGAGCGCGCAACTAAAGGGCAGCTGAACATGACGACGGTGTCTGTTTCGGGTGGACCGTACACGTCGCTGAGCGGTATTGAGGCGATTAATGGGTGGGCGTCGCTGGACGGTAAACAGTATTTGGTGGTGCCTACCGAGATTCTGTACCCGCGGGTTTCAAATGATCAGGCGAATTCCGCGAGTACGTCCCAGATGGCTGATTCGCAGACTCAGGCGCAGGTGGCGGCGGCTCACTATCTGAAGATTCCGGTGACGGAGACTGTTACGGTGCTGCAGACTGTTGAGAAGAGCCCGGCTGAGGGTGTGCTTAAGGGCGGGGATCGTATTCTGAAGGTGAATGACGAGCCGCTGAAGGGGTATAAGAGCATGGTTGATGCCACCCAGGCTTCGGAGGGTAAACCTATTAAGCTGACGGTTGAGCGTGATGGCGCGCAGCAGGAGCACACGTTAACTCCGGTTAAGGATGAGGAGTCCGGCCGGTGGCGTGTGGGTGTGGCTTTGAAGCAGGACTATGAGATGCCCGCAAAGATCAAGTACCACACCGAGGGGGTGGGCGGCCCCAGCGCCGGGTTAATGCTTGCTTTGGGGACTATTGAGAAGGTGGGGGAGAAAAGCCTGCTGGCGTCCGGCCCGTTGAGTGAGTCGAATTATGTTGCGGGTACGGGCACTATTAACGCTGAGGGCAAGGTGGGGCCTATTGGTGGTGCGAAGTATAAGATTATTGCGGCCGGGGATAAGGGCGTGGCGGTTTTCTTGGTGCCCAAGGAGAACTGCTCTGATGTGAACGAGATGCGCAAGAGCAACCCGGAGCTGCTGAAGTATAGGGACTCTAACGGCCAGAGGCAGCAGATGCAGATTGTGGCTGTTGAGAACCTGGATCAGGCGGTGCAGTCGCTGGAGCGTATTCGGGATAAGGGCATCCATACGGACGGTCTGCCCACCTGCGGGTAAGGGCGTTGTGCACCGTAGCGGCAACGGTGCGACCTCACCGGTGATTTGAGATAATAGCCTCAATGAATCTTTAAACCGTATTGTGAGGGTATTGTGACGGCTTCTGCTTCTGCGCACCCGAATCGCGCCGGGCGCAAACGCCGGTTCGGTCCGTTGGGCTGGACCTTGGTGATTGTGGCGGCGCTCATTGCTGCTTTTGTGTTTGCCACTCAGGTGTATACCGACTGGTTGTGGTTTAGTCAACTGGGGTTCGGCGGCGTTTTTATGACCGAGACGCTTCTGAAGGCTGGGGTGTTTGTGGTGACTGCCCTTTTGGTGGCGGTGCCTTTGTGGGCTTCTATGTCGTATGCGGTGAAGCATGCTGAGGAGCCTGCCCCCGCGACTGAGAACCCGCAAAAAGCCAAGCAGCAGGAGGGGCAGGGTTCGGATTCTGAGGAGAAAACCTCTGAGAAACCCCAGTCTGCTCGGGGGGAGCTGCAGGCGGAGGCTGAGGAGCTGCTGCGGGACATGTTCGGGCAGCACTCGTTTGAGGACAGCATGGTCAAGTACCGCCGGAGCGTGGAGCGTATCCGTAAGGCCCTGCTGCTGGTGTTGCCTGCTGTGTTGGGGGTGCTGGTGGCGACCACGTTCATCACCCAGTGGGATACTGTTGCGCTTTTCTTTAACTACCAAGAGTTCGGGGTGAAGGACCCCGAGTTTGGCCTGGACATTGGTTTTTTTGTTTTTACCTTGCCGTTTCTGCAGCTTTTGGTGAAGCTGTTCTCGGTGGTGCTGGTGCTCGCTGGTTTGGGTGGCATCATGATGCACTATTTTTACGGTGGTATTCGTGTGCAGCCCGGCGGTATGGGCACTTCACCCGCTTTTCGCCGCCATATTGCGGTGTTGTTGTTCCTGTTCTTGCTGGTGCGCGCTGGGGGGTTCTGGCTTGACCGGTACACTACGGTGCAGCAGCAGTCTGGGCGTTGGGCTGGGGCGATGTACACCGATACGAACTCGATTATTCCGGTGAAGGCCATTCTGGCTATTTCGGCGGTGCTGGTGGCGGTGTTTTTCCTCATGGCTGCTTCGACGCACCGGTGGCGTTTGCCGCTGATTGGTACGGCCATGCTGGTGATTGTGGCGCTGGTGGCTGGCGGGGTGTACCCGTGGATTGTGCAGCGGTTCCAGGTGGTTCCGAATGAGCAGGCGGCGCAGTCTGAGTTTATTCAACGAAATATTGATGCGACCCGCTACGCGTATGGGCTGGATAAGGTTGAGACCACCCCGTATGATGCCACGATTAATACTGCCGCAGGTGGTCTTTCCGGGTCGAGCCCAACAATTGAGAATATTCGCCTATTGGACCCGAATGTGGTGTCTTCGGCGTTTGCTCAGATGCAGCAGTTCCGCCCGTATTACCGGTTTGATACGAATCTTGCGGTGGACCGGTATTCGATTGATAAGAAAACCCAGGATACGGTGATTGCCGCCCGTGAGCTGAACCCGTCGCAGACTTCGGGGGAGTCCTGGTATAACCGCCATGTGGTGTACACGCACGGGTATGGTGTGATTGCCGCGTACGGTAACCAGGTGGATCCGGCTAATGGTAATCCTAAGTTTATGCAGTCTGGGATTAAAGCAACCGGCGTGATTTCTGAGAACTATGAGCCGCGTATTTATTTCGGGATGAGCTCACCGCAGTATTCGATTGTGGGCGGCAACGGGGATCAGCTTGAGCTTGACCGCCCGCAGTCTGCTGATGAGGCAAACAGTGCAGACGCGAAGTACACGTTTACGGGTAGCGGCGGGCCGCGCGTGGATTCGTGGCTGAACCGTCTCTCGTACGCTATTAAATTCCAGTCGTCCGATATTCTGCTGTCGGATGCGGTGCGTGATGGCTCGCAGATCCTGTATGAGCGTAATCCGATGGATCGTGTGCGTAAGGCTGCCCCGTATTTGCAGGTTGATTCGAAGGCGTACCCGGCAATTGTGAATAATCGTGTGGTGTGGATTGTGGATGGTTATACGACCACTAACCAGTTCCCCTATTCGCAGGGTAATACGCAGGATTCTTCGGGTTCGCAGGGCCGGGGGAATTCGATGAACTATATCCGTAACTCGGTGAAGGCTACCGTTGATGCCTATGACGGGTCGGTCAATCTGTACGCTTGGGATGAGGATGACCCGATTCTGAAGGCGTGGCGTGGCGTGTTCCCGGGCACGGTGAAAAGCTATAAGGAAATGAGTGCTGAGCTGATAAGCCATGTGCGGTACCCGAATGACATGTTCAGTGTTCAGCGCAGCATGTTGAATAAGTACCACGTGACGAGCGCCCACAGCCTGTACGCTGGCGATGACGTGTGGTCGATTCCGAATGATCCTACGAACGATAGCGGCAGGCCGATCCCGCCGTACTATCTGTCGCTTCAGATGCCCGGTGATAAGCAGGCTCATTTCTCGTTGACCTCTTCGTTTATTCCGCAGCAGAGCGATTCGAACTCACGGAACGTCATGTATGGGTTCTTGGCTGCTAATGGCGACGCAGGTACCGGTAAGGATGGGGAGCGCAGTCCGGACTACGGTAAGCTGCGGCTGCTGGAGCTGCCGCGTTCGTCGGTGGTTCCCGGCCCGGGACAGGCTCAGAATATTTTTAACTCTGATGCTGAGGTGTCGAACCAGCTGAACCTGCTGCGGCGCGGCTCGTCCGAGGTGATTAACGGCAATATGCTGACCTTGCCGGTTGCTGGCGGTATTTTGTATGTGCAGCCGGTGTACGTGCAGTCTAGCGGGGATGCGAAGTATCCGCGTCTGCAGCGTGTGCTGGTGAGCTTTGGCGATAAGGTGGGTTTCGCGCCTTCGCTTGAGGAGGCATTGAACCAGGTGTTTGGTGGCTCGTCGGGGGCGAAGATTGATAAGCCGACCGGTTCGAATGCCTCTCAGCCTGCGGATTCGTCTGGGTCGGGGGAGTCTAAGGGTGCTGATACCGCTAGCGGCTCGTTGAAGCAGGCCCTGTCGGACGCATCGAAGGCTATGCAGGATTCGGATGTGGCAATGAAGAAGGGCGACTGGGCGGCCTATGGGGAGGCCCAGAAGCGCCTGAACGAGGCTCTGCAGAAGGCTGTGGAGATTGAAGGGAAGCAGTCTTCACAGGGTGGTTCTGGTGCTTCATCGTCACCTTCTGCTGCCCCAGCGGCTTCTGCTTCGGCGGCTCGCCCTTCGGCAAGCGCCAGTGCTTCGGCTTCACGGCAGTAGCGGCGGGCGTCCCTGAGAGGTTCGCAATGGGTATGGTCCCGGCTGGTTTACTGGCCGGGGCCTTTCCTTACGCCTTAGCACGGGTCTGTACCCGGCTGATTGTGTGCTTTTTCTCTCATGTGGCTGTTTCGATTTGAGGATACGCGGCGTGCCGTGTATAGTCTTATAAGTCGCCGCGGGGTGGAGCAGTTCGGTAGCTCGCCGGGCTCATAACCCGGAGGTCGCAGGTTCAAATCCTGCCCCCGCAACGTGTAAGCTCCCGAAGTCATATGACTTCGGGAGCTTTTTTGTGCGCGGGTTTTGGGTCAGCGTCTGTTATCTGGAATGTAATAACCCAGGTGGCTGTTCACAGAAGCGGTTTCTCTTGATAGCGTTAACCTATAGAAAATCTGTTGCTAGGAATCATTATCATATTTTAGCTCTGGGTACCGGCTACCTCTTTAAGGCCGTCTTTGCGCTGGGCCCATGTTATACGTGAAGCACCTCATGTAGTACCCCTTCAAGGTCTCAGGAGGACAGATGCGTTTTTATCCAAAGATCCCGTGCTGCAGCCTTAACCGCTGTGACCGTAACTGCCCTTGTGGGCGGCTCCCTCTCCGCTCCCGCGCAGGCGGAGGTAGATTCGGGGAGGTTTTGAACTATTCCGCCCCTAACGGGTCAATGAGCTCGCAATATCATGTGTACGCTGATGGGATTGACTGGGCGCAGCCGGTGGGTGTGGTCTTCTATTTCGATGGTGATTATTGGAACTCCAATAAGTCCAATGTGTACAACCCTGACAGCAACACGATGCAGCAGATGGCGCAGATCGCCAATGAGAAAAACATGGTTTTTGTGCCCGTTATTTCGCCGGATAAGGACTCTTCGGGCGATGGTATTACCTGGTGGCAGAATATCGGGGAGAACGGCGATTTTTTCCGTAGCTTCGCGCAGGAGTTCATTGCGGATTCCGGTATTGATTCTTCTCAAGTGTGGACGATGGGCTACTCCGGCGGGGCCGAGTTCATTACCAATGAGTTGAACGCCAGTCGCCGCAATAGCTGGCGTACCGGTGGCGGGTCCATTATGGTTGGTGGCGGCGGGGCTGAAAAAAGGATTGAGGCCCCCGACAGCATTAAGCCCATACCTATGTTCTGGTGGGTTAATTGCAGCGATACTGATCATAAAACTAATCCGCCCAAATGGAGTGCTGCTGACGCTGCCAACCAGGGGTATAAGCGGTACACCGACGCAGGATTTGATGCCCGGAAAGATGGTGATTGCCTGCCTGGGCAGGGGCATCTTGATTATGATTTACCGGGCCTTCTACGGCGGTCACTGGAACAGCAGTAGCGGCCCTGACCTGCTGTTTTATGCCTTTGGAAGCTTCTCTTCCATCGGTAATAAATATGCAACGCGCGGTGTTGTTTCTCACACATGCTGCGTTCCTCTTCCAACGGCTCCTTACCAGGCCTTAATCTTTCTGCAGTTGAGGTTTAAAGAAAATCTATTGAGGTATCAAAACTTTAAAACAGCAGAAGGTTTACCAAACCCTCAAGCTGTATTTCATGGATAAGAATACATGCAGGTAACTATCTAGCGAAGACGCAGATCTGCTTCGATGAGGCTGCTTTCAGTGCTGTTTGCAGACTCGCGTTCTACTGGTACTTTTATCTACTAGAAATGTGCGGTTTCCCTTTGGGTCCTATCTTTGCAGTCCGGGCCTGACGCTTTTTGAGGCGGAACCGGAACCTGAACATTTCACTTTTTAGTTAGCTCATACACAAGTTCATATCACAACTTAATATCTACGAACCCAAGGAATAACGTGAACCTTAAAAACAAGGTGCGGGCTGGGGCTCTTGCTGCCATTACCATTCCCGCTATTATCGGTAGCACCCTGACTGTTCCCGCGCAGGCGGCTGTCGCCTCGGGAACCTACCGCAGCTACACCGCCCCGAACGGGCTGAGCTCCCAGTATCATGTCTACGCTAACGGTATTGACTGGTCGCAGCCGGTAGGTGTGGTCTTCTACGTCGATGGTGACTACTGGGAAGCGAAAGACTCCAAGGTGCACAGCCCTAATAACGGTATGCTTACCGCAATGGGACGTATCGCTAACGCCCGTAATATGGTTTTTGTGCCCGTTATCTCACCGGATAAGAACGCCTCGGGCGATGGGATCACCTGGTGGGAAAACCAAGACGCTAATGGCGATTACTTCCGCAGCTTCGCACAGAAGTTCATTGCAGATTCCGGTATTGACCCTTCTCGGGTATGGACGATGGGCTACTCCGGCGGGGCCGAGTTCATCACATACGAGCTGAATGCAGACCGGCAGGGGAGCTGGCGAACCGGTGGCGGGTCCATTATGGTCGCTGGGGGCTCAAACACGGGCATGCAGACCCAAGCCCCGCAGCACATTAAATCTCAGCCCATGTACTGGTGGGTGGGTGAGAAAGACACCTCTGGTTCTACAAACCCGCCCACCTGGAGCGCCCGTACCGCCGTGGAAACCGGTTATAACCGTTACACCCAGGAAGGGTTTAACACCCGGCTGCGGTACATTCCCAACCTTTCGCACCATGACTACGACCTGCCGCATATCCTGGCGCAGTCCCTTGATATGGGCGGGTACCGCATGAGCGCCGGATACAATGACATTTCTGAGGGGGCCGCTTTCTACAATGAAATCAGCTGGAACTCCGATAAGCGTCTAATGGTTGGGTATGCTGATCGTACTTTCCGCCCGCACGCGAAGGTGAACCGCGCCTCCATGGCCGCCTACCTGTACCGTCTGGCTGGGTCCCCGCAAGTGAACCTGCCCGCCATTTCACCGTTCCGTGACGTACCGGTGCAGCACCCCGCGTATAAGGAAATCGTGTGGATGTACCAGCAGGGTATTACCACCGGCTGGGCCGACGGCACATTCCGTCCCCACGAAACAGTCAGCAGGGAGGCAATGGCCGCGTTTTTCTACCGGTTTAACGGCTCACCCGCATTCAACCCCGGCTCGCAGCGATTTGCTGATGTGAACACCTCCAACCCGTTCTACAAGGAAATCCAGTGGCTGGCGGCTAAAGGGATCACCACCGGATGGCCCGACCGCACATTCCGTCCCGGTGCACCGACCGAACGTAACGCGATGGCGGCGTTCCTATACCGCTACGCAAACCTGAGATAGTACGATTCAACGGGTTTAGGTAACCCAAGCCGGTTCTACTACGGCTGGGAGCTCAGGTGCCTGCATCATGCGGGCACATATAAGGGGTGGGGCCCACGAACAGTTACGTGGAACCCCACCCCACCCGTTACCATCGGGCCAAAAAGGTAACTTACGCGTCGATAGCGCCGCCGTTACCCTTGTTCTTGAGCGCCGCAAGGCGGGCTTCAAGTTCAGTCTGACGGCCGAGCTCTTCAAGGTCGTTGAACTGGGCATCCAGCGAGGAAGCTGCAAGCTCCTGCTGGCCGATCACACGCGCCTCTTCACGGCGCACCTTCTCCTCAAAACGGGATACTTCGCTGGTCGGATCCATGACGTCAAATGCCTTCAGAGCATCGTTCACCTGGGTCTGAGCGGCGGCGGTCTTCTGACGTGCATTCAGCTCATCACGCTTTGCCTTCAGCTCATCCAGCTTGGCGCGCATCTTCGTCAGGCCGTCCTTGAGCTTCTCAACCACCTCAGTCTGAGCCGCAATCTGAGGTTCGGCGGTCTTAGCTTCCTTCTCGGCCTGCATCTGCTTGCCCAAAGCGATCTTCGCCAAGTTATCGAACTTGTCAGCGTTGGCGGCATCTCCAGCGGCACGGAACTCATCGGCCTTATTGGAAGCCGCTAGAGCCTTTGAACCCCACTCAGCGGCGTCACGCACATCCTCAGCATGATCCTGCTCAAGCATACGCAGGTTACCGATGGTCTGTGCCACAGCTGCTTCAGCTTCAGCAATGTTGTTCGTGTAGTCTCGCACCATCTGATCGAGCATCTTCTGCGGGTCTTCGGCCGCATCTAGAAGCGCATTAATGTTAGCTTTTGCCAGCTGAGCAATACGACCGAAAATGGACTGCTTTACCATTTGTATTCCTTATCCTGCGGCCACACCGGGGGAGGGCTTCCCTCCTCACTTACCGTGCGCGCACACACATTATTATCGAGTACCTATCTGAAAAATCGCTGGGAAACACCTGCGTGAGCGCTCCATATAAGAAGCACTGCGGGAGCGAGCAAACCCTAAAACACTAGAGGTCTAGAACGATCCGCCGTCTCCTCCGCCACCGCCCCAGTCGCCGCCGCCGAAATCGAAGCCGCCACCACCGAAGTCAAAGCCACCGCCGCCAAAGAATCCACCGGAATCACCACCAGAGTGCCCGTGTGCGGAGCCGGAACTCAGTGACCCCAAAATGGTGCCCAGAAGCATCCCTTTCGCTAGGGAGCTATCGCCTATATCGAACCCTCCGCGACCGCCACGATCATCATAGTAGCTGTTCATATCTCGGTTCGCGGCGTTCTGCGCGTCTGTAGCAAGCGCAATAGCGCGGTTTGCGCTATCAAGGGCGGAAGCCGGGTTCGTGGTGCGTAACCGGTGCGCCTCAGACAAATGCGATTCCGCTTCTGAGAGGTAGGTGCGGGCCTGCGACCCCACCCCACCGCGACGGTTTCCAATAAAATCACGGGCACTATCAACCTGCACCCGCGCTGAACGCAGAGCACGCTCTAAACTCTGCTCTGCTGCGTGCTGACGCTCCCGATCCGCCCTGAGAGAGGTCATTGATTTATCCAGCTCACTCGTGAGCTGCCGCAGCTGCTCGTTAAGGGCCAGCGGGTCATTCGGGCGTGCCTCTGACTGCTGACGTACCTCTCCCAGTACCGCTTCCATCCCCGCAGCAACCGCCTGAAGATCATCCTTATTCTGTGAAGCGGCCAGGCTCTTGGCCTCCGCAATATCACGCTGCACGCTCAGCAGGTCAGTAGACAGATTATTCTGGGCTGTCTCCAACTCGCCAGCGCGGTTCTGCACGGCCTCCGCAAGCTTAGCCACCTGCTGGGCGGCCTCCTCACCGGAACGTAGATGCACCACAGCCTCAGAACGGGAAGTACCCAACAGTGTATTAGCCTGGTCAAGCTCCTGCTGCAGCAGGGTACGGTTGGCTTCTATGAGCGCCACGTTTTCCTTCACCGGTTCGAGAGCACTCGGCAGGTAACGCTCCTGCAGCTGCGAGTAGGTGCGCTGTACCGCCTCAATTCGCTGATCCAGCTCAGGAAGGCCCAGCTGAAGCTTTTCAATCGCAGCGGGGGCATCATGCTCAAGGTTGCGAAGCGAAGACAGTTTCTCTTCCTGAGCTTGCATCATCTCAGTGACCTGGCGGGAATTCTCAATGATCTCTCCCAGCCATGCCCGCTGCTCCGCCGGGGTATCAGGAACATCATCCTCCAGAAGCTTCTGCCGGTGGAATGACGCTTTCATGAGTTCATCGGCGCGTACAATTTCCTTCTCAAACTCGGCGACCTGTGCATCCCCGTACTGGGCGCGTGCGAACTCAACCTCCTGGCGTGAACGCACCAGCGTATTATCGGCCTGCACAAGGGAAGCACCCGCTCGGGTTTGCAACTCTTCAATCGTGGCTTGCGGTACCGTGGGGTACCCGTATTTATTAACCCCGCTTTTTTTGGCCTTAGCTGACTTTTTGCGGCGGCGGTACAGGTATGTTCCGCCAACAGCCGCAACACTTGCCGTGCCGACTGCAACGGCGCCAACCACCACACCAGAGCCACCGGACTTCTGTGCATCAATACCCTCAACAGCCGCTGCGGCTGCACCCTTGTAATCACCACTTTGCAGCTTGGGTTTCACATAGTCCTGATACACCTTCGACTGTTGCTCAGAAGAAAGAGTCTTCTCACTGCCGGCAATAAAGTACGCCTGCCGCGATTCTGTAGCTATTACCAGCACCGCATCAGCCGATCCCCAATTATTCTTCTTCGCGAGCGCCTTTGCCCATTCACTAGACGATGAAGGGTTCTCAAACTTATTAATAGTGACAACGTGCAGATCAACCTTATGGTTTTTTGAAAGGTCAGAGATTTTCTTCTTCAAATCGGCAGTATTACCCAGCACCGAAGTGTTATCAAGCACTGTTGTACCGGTGATGCTCATAGGCTCCTGCGCCCAAGCAGATGGGAGAACGAATGAGGACCCGCCAAGAGGGGCAGCCACCGGCAGCACGGTTGCACCAAAGGCTAAGGCGCCTACACATAGGGCGCGGCGGAGGCACACACGGGGTGAGAAAGCAGCCGGTCGAGTACTCGTATTCTGCTCAGACAGTATCGTCAAAGGAGGGCCCCTTCCTGGTACCTTACGCTCCCGTATAAACATAGCGCGAGAACAACGGCACGCACTGTGCGCGCCTTCTTCCCATCTTACCGGCCTAATACAAATAGTCACTGCCTGCGGGTGTTCACCAAGACGGCTCTGAGGGAACTCCCAGCTACGGTTTAACCGTTTATCCGTAGCGGCGTGCCCCAACATATAGGAAAGGGGTTAGATATCCTCACAAGACCCTTAACCGGCGGTATGTGGGTAGTGAGGATACGAACGGTTCGTACTGGGTGACTTCTATGTTTCACTGTTTTGATGCGGGTCGGAAGCTGAAGCCGGTGGAATGCCGTGGGGCATCTTCTCAGCGTGGGTTTGTGATAGGAGAAGGTCGTGTTTTTTCTGTCGCCTGAGAAGGAAGATAACCGTAATAACAACGGCGATCATAACTACAGTCGCAATCACTATAAGTACGATAATAAGTACCTGAACCGTATTGTTGCCGTTGGTAAAATCATTGGCTTCTGCAGTTACCGAATCAGGGATTTCGCTATCGCTTTGCAGCCCCTGAAAGTTCCATAGCAAACTTGCGAATTGACGTCCTGCGCTACCGTAGTAGCCTTCGCCTACATGGAACCGTATAGCGAGTTCAGGGTTAGGGCTGTTACGGATATCGGTGTTGTTTTGCACATATAGTAAGTCTGCGCCTTTGTCTGTGAGGAATGCTTGGTCATTACTGGCAATACCACCGCGTTGCTGAGAAGAATCAATCACAAGCACAACAGAGGGCGTTGGGGCATGGTTATGCGAGAGGAATTCTTTGCCCCACTGCTGCGGAGTAAGAGAATCAGTGCCGTTAACAACCACCATAAAGATGCTGTATTCCTTACCGCTGGAGGCACCTTTTGTGTGTAGGCTATTAGCCCTGGCCAGTTGTTGTGTGAGTTCGTTTTTAAGCCCTGACGCAAGGTTATCAAGCGCCCCGCTTTTATCTATTACGGGACGTTTCGGATCAAGAGATGCGTTGAACACCGGTTGTGCCTGCGCCGTAGAAACGCCAAAACCAGACACGAAAAGCCCGGTACATAGTGTTATTGCCACTACTACGGCGGCTAGAGTTTTATGGGCAAGATTTCTCATACGATGCTCCAATATAAGATTATTTAGTATCTATCGGTATTTATATGATATGTGGGAACGCTGGAAAATCTGCTGCGGCACGCGGTGAAAAAACGTAAAATATAGCGTGGTAGGCGCTTCCGGCATATGCCCTTAATGACACCTGTGCAGCAAGGGTGTAAGAAATGAAAGGTAAACACCCTATGGTTCACAGGTAGTTCCCAGCAAACTCCGGGCGGCTTTATAGTAATTCTTCCGTTTTCGTGCAGAACGGCCCATTACTCTTGAGAAGGACAAGCGCTCGCGAACAACGACGCTACCGCGAGGCAACCCCCGCAACGGCTTCACGCTCGAAACATAAATGATAGAAACCTTACGTGACGAAAGAGGAAACACCCATGACCCAGCCCGGTTGGAACCAGAGCTATGGCGGCCAGCAAAGTGGCTATAACGGTGCGCAGTACCCGCCTCAATACAGCAACCAACAGTACGGGCAGAGCCGTGGCTATTCTCAAAACCAGCAGCAGTATGCTTACGCGCAAAACCAACCGGGTTCGGGTAATAACGCGAACGAGTACCCCAAGAATGAGCGCCCCGGTTCTGAGCCGAGCGAACCCAAAAAACACAGTACTGGTGTGGTCCTTACCGCGGCTCTATTGGCATCTCTTGTAGGCGCTGGCGTAGGCGCGGGGGTTGGGGGCGGTATTGCTGCCTCAAACAGTGGCGGATCTGGCGCCGTCAGCTCCAGCGCGTCCAAAAGTTCCGGCACTACAAGCAGCAGTAACCTGAACTCCACAGACCCGACGGTAATCACTGAAACCGCCAAAAAGGTGCTTCCCTCAACTGTGACTGTGAGCGTAAAAGTCGGCAGTGGCTCAGGCACCGGTAGCGGCGAAATTCTAGATACTAACGGGCATATCCTCACTAACAATCACGTGGTTACTGATGACTCCACAAAAGCTGATCAGGTGGAGGTGCGGCTGCACGACGGTACAGTTCGCACGGCGAAGATTGTGGGAACCGACCCGGCATCTGACCTTGCGGTCGTTAAGATTGACCCCAAGGGGCTTGAGTTAACCCCCATTACCTTCGGCGACTCATCCAAACTTGTGCCCGGTGACCAAGTGGTCGCGCTCGGTTCCCCCTATGACCACCGTGACAGTGTGACGGTTGGGGTGGTCGCCAGTGCCTCCCGCGTGATGCCCGCAGATAATAAGAAAACCGCGTACATCCCCATGATCCAAAGCGACGCCGAGATTAACCACGGCAACTCGGGCGGCCCCCTTGTGAACACCCGCGGGGAGCTGGTCGGCATTAACACACAGGGGCACCGCAGCACCGATGGTGGTGCGGCAGCCGGTATGTCGTTTTCCGTCACCTCGAACTATGCAAAACGTATCTCTGACGAGATTATTGCCAAAGGAAAAGCGTCCCACGGGTACCTAGGGGCGAGTGTGAAAACCACCGGCGCCACCACCGACAACGGCAAGTCAAAGCTGTTCGAAGGCGGTGTGGAACTCACCGATATCTCTAGCGGAAGCCCCGCTGATAAGGCCGGGCTGAAGAAGGGGGATGTGGTGGTTGAAGTAGACGGGCACCGTATTGAAGCTGACGAAGAGCTCAACGGTACTGTGCGTTCCATGGCCCCGAATACAAAAGCCACCTTTAAGGTGCAACGAGGCTCAGAAGTCAAAGAAATTCAGGTGACCCTGGGTGACTCAGACTCAAAATAGCATCAAGCCCTAACTAACGTACCGGAACGGGGTGGGATATCCGCAATTGTCG
>ERZ772874.326-NODE-326-length-25209-cov-8.865071_pt1 | contig 25209 bp, 16 predicted proteins | sample MGYA00580586_ERZ772874 | MGnify/ENA primary metagenome ERZ772874 (study PRJEB29015, sample SAMEA2737952) | human oral metagenome | biome: human oral; feature: human-associated habitat; material: dental | place: China | collected 2154 ... | reverse complement strand
ATCGTCATCTTCCTCGGCCTCATCCTCCTCACGAAAGTCTTCGCCTCGGCGGCCACCAACGGCGGCGGCGGATGCGGTGGCGTCTTCGCCCCGAGCCTCTACATCGGCTGCATCGCGGGCTTCTTTTTCTCGCACGTCCTCAACTTCTTCGGCCTGCCGGTCGACCTGCCCGAAAAGAATTTCGCCCTCATGGGCATGGCCGGCACCATGTCCGCCGTCATGCACGCCCCCCTGACGGGCGTTTTCCTCATCGCCGAGCTGACCGGCGGCTACAACCTCTTCCTGCCGCTGATGATCACCTCCATCGGCTCCTACGTCACCATCCGCGCCTTCGAGCCCCACAGCCTCTACACCATGCGTTTGGCCCAAAAGGGCGAACTCCTGACGCACCATAAGGACAAGGCCGTGCTGACGCTCATGAACGTCGGCAGTGTGATCGAAACGGACTTCATCGCCGTCCGCCCCGATATGAGCCTCGGCGACGTCGTCAAGGAAGCCATCGCCAAAAGCTCCCGCAGCATGTTCCCCGTGGTCAATACCGAGGGCGTGCTGCTGGGCATCGTGCTGGTGGACAACATCCGCAACATCATGTTCCGCCCCGAGCTGTACGAGCGTTTCCGCGTCTCGCGCTTCATGGTCTCGCCCCCCGCGCGCATTGTCAACGACATGCCGATGGAGAAAATCATGCACATTTTCGACGATACCAAGGCCTGGAACCTGCCCGTCGTCGACACCGAAGGCACCTACATCGGCTTCGTCTCCAAGTCGAAAATCTTCAACGCCTATCGCGAAGTACTCGTCGACACGTTCACCGGCGACTGACCTCCGAAGCCCCGCAACAACATCTCGAGAATTGGATTCAAGACGGATCACCTGCTGTGCGTCTTGAATCCTTTTTGTTTTACGCCGAATCGCATGCAATCCGAAGCGAAACAATTTTGTATCAGCTCAGATTGCACGCTATCTTATCCATATCTAATTTGAATCACACCGAATGGCATGCAATCCGGAGCAAAACAATTTTGTATCAACTCGGATTGCACGCCATTTGACCCGTATCCAATTTGTATCAATACGAATGGTATGTCATCTAAGCGTATTCAAATTTGAAGATTGATGGATCTTATGCGATCTGATCAAGCACAAAGTCTATTCAGATAAGATGGCAAGCATGGCCGCGTGGATCCATTTGGATTTGAATCGAATCTTACGTCATACGATCAGGAGCATATTTTGGCGCGATCGTAAACACGAATCAGGGGTCGAAAACCGAACGGGAAGCGCAAAATTGCAATCTACAGTTTGCATTTTTGATGGTGTTTTTACGCGCAAATCCTATCTTTGCCCGCGGAAATTTGAACTGACTTATGGAGGCATTCTATCGAACGCACAAATATCTGGTGACGCATCTGGGGACACCCGTGCGCCGCGGCCTGATGGACGAGGTGGACTGGAGTCGACGCCTGATCGGCATTAAGGGCTGCCGCGAGATCGGTAAGACCACCTTTCTGCTCTCCTACGCCCGCGAATGTTTCCCCCACGACGGCCACGAATGCCTCTACGTCAACCTCAACAACTTCATCTTCACCGAACGCACCCTCACGGACTTCGCCGGCGAATTCTACGCCAACGGCGGCAAGGTGCTCCTCATCGATCAGATCTTCAAGTATCCCAACTGGTCGCGCGAACTGCGGTACTGCTACGATCATTACACCAACCTGAGGATCGTCTTCACCGGATCGTCCGTCATGCGTATCAAGGAGGAGAACCATGAGGTGGGCGGCATCGTGGCGCCTTACTACCTGCGCGGCTTCTCCTTCCGCGAATACCTCAACCTCAAGACCGGCCTCGACCTGCAACCCTTCAGCTTCGATATGCTCATGCGCGATCGCCATCTCATCGCCCGCGACATCTGCGACCAGGTCAACCCCGGCGAGTATTTCCACGACTACCTTCATCACGGCTTCTACCCCTTCTTCCTCGAGAAGCGCAACTATTCCGAGAACCTGCTCAAGATGATGAACATGACCCTCGAGGTCGACGTGCTCTACATCCGACAGATCGAGCAGCGCTACCTGCCCAAACTGCGCCGGTTGCTCTACATCATCTCGCAAAACGACTCCTGCACCATCAACATCAGTCAGCTCAGCAAGGAGATCGGCACCTCTCGCGCCACCGTGATGAACTACCTCAAATACCTCAAGGACGCCCGCATGATCACCCTCCTCTACCCCCGCGGCGAGGAGTTCCCCCAAAAGCCCGTCTACGCCTACCTCTACAACCCGAACCTGCTGCACGTCATGAACCGTCAGACGCAGGACGAGCGCACCGTCAACGAGGCCTTCTTCTTCAACCAACTCCTGAAGGACAATCGCGTGAACGCTTACGACAGGCACAACAGCTTCCTGGTCAACGATCGCTACCTCTTCCGGGTCTCCTACCCCGAGGCGCGCTGGAAAGTCAGCCCCGACTTCTACTACGCCGTCGACGAGGTGGAGCCTCCCCTCGACGAGCCGAACTGCATCCCCCTATGGATGTTCGGCTTCTTATACTGATACAATCTCCACTGACTAAATATCCACATACAAGCAATCAGAATGTTACACACATCAAACAACAGATAGTTATGGCACGAGAAAAGAAATTTTTGACCTGTGACGGTAATCAAGCCGCGGCGCATATCTCGTATATGTTCTCCGAAGTGGCTGCCATTTACCCCATCACACCGTCGTCGACGATGGCCGAATACGTCGATGAATGGGCCGCCGCTGGGCGGAAGAACATCTTCGGCGAAACCGTATTGGTGCAAGAGATGCAGTCCGAAGGCGGAGCCGCTGGCGCCGTGCACGGATCGCTGCAGGCCGGTGCGCTGACCTCTACCTATACGGCCTCACAGGGATTGCTGCTCATGATCCCGAACATGTACAAGATCGCGGGCGAGTTCCTGCCCTGCGTCTTCCACGTTTCCGCACGTACCCTGGCCTCGCACGCCCTCTCCATCTTTGGCGACCACCAGGACGTGATGGCCGTACGCCAGACGGGCTTCGCCATGCTGGCCGAAGGCTCCGTGCAGGAGGTGATGGACTTGGCCGGCGTGGCACACTTGGCTACGCTCAAGTCCCGCATCCCGTTCGTCAGCTTCTTCGACGGCTTCCGCACCTCGCACGAGATCCAGAAGATCGAGAAGCTCGACAACGAGGATCTCGCTCCGCTCATCGATCAAAAGGCCCTGGCCGAGTTCCGCGCCCGCGCCCTGAACCCGATGAACCCCGTGGCGCGCGGTATGGCTGAGAACCCCGACCACTTCTTCCAGCACCGCGAGGCTGGCAATCGCTTCTACGACGAAGTGCCCGCCATCGTGGAGGAATACATGGAAGAGATCTACAAGCTCACCGGTCGCAAATACGGCCTCTTCAATTACTACGGCGCCGAAGATGCAGACCGCGTCATCATCGCTATGGGTTCCGTGACGGAGGCTGCGCGTGAGGCCATCGATTACCTCGTGGCCAACGGTGAGAAGGTCGGCATGGTGGCCGTACACCTCTATCGTCCGTTCTCGGCTAAGCACTTCCTGGCCGCAGTGCCGAAGACGGTTAAGCGCATCGCCGTGCTCGACCGTACGAAGGAGCCGGGTGCCAATGGCGAGCCGCTCTACCTCGACGTCAAGGACTGCTTCTATGGCCGCGAGAATGCCCCGATCATCGTCGGTGGACGCTACGGCCTCAGCTCGAAGGACACGACGCCGGCGCAGATCTTCTCTGTCTTCGAAAACCTCGCCCTCAACGAGCCCAAGAACCACTTCACGGTCGGCATCGTGGACGACGTCACCTTCACCTCGCTGCCGATGAAGGAAGAGATCGCACTCGGTGGCGAAGGCATGTTCGAAGCCAAGTTCTATGGCCTCGGTGCCGACGGTACGGTGGGTGCCAACAAGAACTCGGTGAAGATCATCGGCGACAACACCGATAAGTATTGCCAGGCCTACTTCTCTTACGACTCCAAGAAGTCGGGCGGCTTCACCTGCTCGCACCTCCGCTTCGGCGATCACCCGATCCGCTCGACCTATCTGGTGAACACGCCCAACTTCGTGGCGTGCCACGTGCAGGCCTATCTGCACATGTACGACGTGACCCGCGGTCTCCGCAAGAACGGCTCCTTCCTGCTCAACACCATCTGGGAGGGCGACGATCTGGTGCGCAACCTGCCCGTGAAGGTGAAGAAGTACTTCGCCAAGAACAACATCACGGTCTACTACATGAACGCCACCGAGATCGCTCAGCAGATCGGCCTCGGCAACCGCACGAACACCATCCTCCAGTCGGCCTTCTTCCGCATCACGGGCGTTATCCCTGTTGATCTGGCTGTGGAGCAGATGAAGAAGTTCATCGTCAAGTCGTACGGCCGCAAGGGTGAGGACGTGGTGAATAAGAACTACGCCGCCGTAGATCGTGGAGGCGAGTACAAGCAGCTCACCGTAGATCCCGCTTGGGCCGACCTGCCCGACGATCCGCGCGCTACGAACAACGACCCGGCCTTCATCAACGAAGTGGTACGCACCATCAACGCTCAGGACGGCGACCAGCTGCCCGTATCGGCCTTCAAGGGCATTGAGGACGGCACCTGGATGCAAGGCACGGCTTATTACGAGAAGCGCGGTGTAGCCACCTTCGTCCCCGAGTGGAACATGGACAACTGCATCCAGTGCAACCAGTGCGCCTACGTCTGCCCCCACGCTGCCATCCGTCCCTTCGTGCTTGACGAAGAGGAACAGAAGGGCGCCGACTTCCCCCAGCTCAAGGCACAGGGTAAGATGTTCGCGGGCATGAACTTCCGCATTCAGGTCGATGTGCTCGACTGCACCGGCTGCAGCAACTGCGTCGATGTCTGCCCGGGCAAGAAGGGCGAGAAGGCGCTCGGCATGAAGCACCTCGAGACGCAGATGGATCAGGTGCCAAACTGGACCTACTGCGTAGATCACGTCAAGACGAAGCAGCACCTGGTCGACACCAAGGCCAACGCCAAGAACTCACAGTTCGCCACGCCGCTCTTCGAGTTCTCCGGAGCCTGTGCCGGTTGCGGCGAGACGCCCTACGTGAAGCTCGTCACCCAGCTCTATGGCGACCGCGAGATGGTGGCCAACGCTACGGGTTGCTCCTCGATCTACTCCGGCTCCGTCCCCTCCACGCCCTACACGAAGAACGACATGGGCCGCGGTCCGGCTTGGGCCAACTCCCTCTTCGAGGACTTCTGCGAGTTCGGCCTCGGCATGGAGCTGGCCAACGAGAAGATGCGTGAGCGCATAGTGAAGCTCTTCAAGCAAGCTATCGAGAACGAGCATACCCCGGCTGAAGCCAAAGAGCTGATGCAGGCATGGATCGACAACATGTTCGATGCCGATAAGACGAAGGAGTTGGCTCCGCAACTTGAGGTCATGATCGATCGTGGCATCAAGGAGGCCGATTGCTCCGTATGCAAGGAGCTGAAGGGCTTGACCCAATACCTCATCAAGCGCAGCCAGTGGATCATCGGTGGCGACGGTGCCTCGTACGACATCGGTTACGGCGGTCTCGACCACGTCATCGCCAGCGGTAAGGACGTCAACATCCTTGTGCTCGACACCGAGGTGTACTCCAACACCGGCGGACAGTCGTCCAAGTCCACGCCCGTGGGCGCCATCGCCAAGTTTGCCGCCGCCGGTAAGCGCGTCCGTAAGAAGGACCTCGGCCTCATGGCCACCACCTACGGCTACGTCTACGTTGCCCAGATCGCTATGGGTGCCGACCAGGCCCAGACGCTCCGTGCCATCCGCGAGGCCGAAGCCTACCCCGGCCCCTCGCTCATCATCGCCTACTCGCCCTGTATCAACCACGGTTTGAAGGCCGGCATGGGTAAGAGTCAGACGGAGGAAAAGCAGGCCGTGGCTTGCGGCTACTGGCAGCTCTGGCGCTACAATCCGCAGCTCGAGGCCGAAGGCAAGAACCCCTTCATCCTCGACAGCAAGGCGCCGAACTTCGACGAGTTCCAGAACTTCCTCAAGGGCGAGGTGCGTTACGCTTCCGTCATGAAGCAGTACCCCGCCGAGGCAGCCGAGCTCTTCAAAGCCGCCGAGGAGAACGCCCGCTGGCGTTATCGCAACTATCAGCGCATGGCCTCGAACGAGTTCTGGGCGCTGGGACAATAACAGCAACGCAGAAGTATCTCCACATAGGACGTAGCGCGGTCTCGTCTTCTTGACGTCGACGCGCTACACCCTTCGGGGCGTCTCTTTCCTACACAAAGCAGGAAGGGGGCGCCCCGAATCTTTTGCCAGAGGGGGCCTGCGGGCCCCGGCGAAGTAACAACCAGGTACCCGGGAAAACTTGGCAGGCGTCCCTGACGCCCCCGAAAGGCGCCAGGGGCGCCGGCCAAGTTTGCCGGATACAGGAGAACTAACCCGGGTTTTGCCTCTCGCATGGCGTGCAAGCCTCGAAAACCGCCCTCAAGAATCTTCCGACGAAAAAGACGCGAGGCCCCGAGGCTGGCCTGCGATCTTTTTTACTTTTGCGGCCGTTAAAAAATCATGAAAAGAAAGATGAACCCTGTCAAGTCGATTCGAACGAATCAACAAGCCCTGCTCCGCGAAGTCAGGGATTACGTGATGATTGCCCTCGGCATGCTGCTCTACAGTATCGGGTGGACCGTTTTCTTGCTCCCGAACAAGATCATGACCGGTGGCGTGCCTGGCATCGCCTCGATCATCTACTTCGCCATCAAGCTGCCCGTGCAGTACGTCTACTTCGGCGCCAACGTCTTCCTGCTCGTCCTCGCCATCAAGATCTTGGGGTGGAAGTTCAGCATCAAAACGATCTACGGCGTCTGTATGCTCACCCTATCGCTCGAAGTGGTGCAAGCCATCACGAAAGGCGTGTGGATGCTCCATGATCAACCCTTCATGGCCTGCGTCTTGGGGGCCTCCATCTGCGGCACAGGGCTGGGTATCGCCTTCTCGTCCAACGGCAGCGCCGGCGGTACGGACATCGTGGCCGCCATTATTAATAAGTACAAGGACATCACCCTGGGGCGCGTCATGATGATCCTCGATACGATCATCATCACCTCCAGCTACGTCGTGTTGCGCGACTGGGAGCGCGTCGTTTACGGCTTCGTCACCCTCTTCGTGTGTAGCTTCATGCTCGACCAGATCGTCAACAGCGCCCGCCAGTCCGTGCAGTTCTTCATCATCTCCAAGAAGTACCAAGAGATTGGCCACGCCATCAACGCCATGCACCGCGGTGTGACCGTGATCGACACCGTCGGCATGTACACCGGCCAGCCGCAGAAGATGATCTTCGTCCTGGCCAAGAAGCGCCAATCGACCACCATCTTCCGCATCATCAACGACATCGACCCCTCGGCCTTCATCTCGCAGAGCGCCGTGATCGGCGTCTACGGACACGGCTTCGACCACCTCAAGGTCAAGCAGAAGAAACATGGCACAGCCGCTGTCGAGGAGGCGCATGAACTCGGCGTTTGAGCTGAGTTTAAGCGGCATTTGAACCGTATTGAAACACGCGAACCCCGTGTTGCTACCCGATTGGAATACGAAACCAGTAAGAGCCATCCGTTACGGGGTGGCTCTTTTGCTGTTGGCTTACCTGCTGTGCCTGCCGCGCCGACTGTTCGACGTGCCTTACGCCACCGTCGTCACCGATCGCCACGGTGAGCTGCTCGGTGCACGCATCGCCGCCGACGGACAGTGGCGCTTCCCGCCCTCCGACACGGCGCCAGACAAGTTTGCCCGCTGCCTCATCGCTTTCGAGGATCGTCATTTCTACCTCCACAACGGCGTCAACCCAGCCGCCATCCTGCGCGCCTTCGTGCAGAACGTTCGCGCGCGACGCATCGTCAGCGGGGGGAGCACGATCACCATGCAGACCATCCGACTCTCGCGCGGCGAACGGCGCACGGTGGGGGAGAAGCTGATTGAAATCGTTCTGGCCACTCGGCTCGAATGTCGTTACAGCAAGCGGGAGATCTTGGCGCTCTACGCCGCGCACGCGCCTTTCGGTGGCAACGTGGTCGGGGTGGAAGCAGCCGCGTGGCGCTACTTCGGTCACTCGTCCGCCGAGCTGTCGTGGGCCGAGGCTGCCATGCTGGCCGTGCTGCCCAATGCACCGTCGATGATCCACCTTTCGCGCAACCGTGAGGCGCTGCTCCGGAAGCGCAACCGACTGCTGCGCGAGCTGCATCGGCAGGGCGTGATCGACGATGCCGACTATGAGCTGGCCCTCAGCGAGGCGCTGCCTGAAGAGCCGCTGCCACTGCCCGCATTGGCCCCACATCTGGTGGCCGACTTTCAGCAGACACGCCCCGGTGAACGCATCGTTTCGACGATCGATAAGGGCATGCAGTCGCAGGTCGAAGCCGTGCTGGCGCGGTGGCACGCAGAGTTTGCGCAACAGGACATCCGAGACATGGCCGCAATCATCGTCGACGTCCGTACCGCCCGTGTGCTGGCGTACTGCGGCAACGCCCGCTTCGACGAGCGACAGCCGGGCAGTCAGGTTGACATCATCCGCGCGCCACGTAGCACGGGCAGCATCCTCAAACCCCTGCTTTACTGTGCCGCCATGCAGGATGGCGACATTCTTCCCCGCACGCTCCTGCCCGACATTCCGATCAATGTGAACGGCTTTGCGCCGCAAAACTTCAGCCTGCAATTCGAGGGCGCCGTACCTGCCGCGGAGGTCATCGCCCGCTCGCTCAACGTGCCCTCCGTCGTGTTACTCCGCCGCTACGGCGTCCCCAAGTTCTACGACTTCCTGAAGCGCGCTGGCCTCACCACCCTCCGCCGACCGGCCTCGCACTACGGCCTTTCGCTCATCCTCGGCGGCGCCGAAGCCACCCTGTGGGACGTCACCGCGGCCTACGTCGACATGGCGCGTTGCCTCGAGGGACAGCCGCGCATCCCTCTCGCCCTGTCCACCGATGAGAAGCAGCGCCGCTCCACCACTCCCTACGTCTTCACCCCGGGCGGTGTCTGGCTCACGTTTCAATCCATCAAGGAGGTGAACCGGCCGGAGGACATCGACTGGCGCACGATCCCTTCTATGCAGACCGTGGCGTGGAAGACGGGCACGAGCTACGGCTTCCGCGACGCGTGGGCCGTGGGCGTCACGCCGCGCTACGCCGTGGGCGTGTGGGTGGGCAACGCCTCGGGTGAGGGTCGGCCGGGGATCGTCGGGGCACGTACCGCCGGCCCCGTCCTCTTCGACCTCTTCAACCTGCTGCCCGCCGCGACATGGTTCGACGTGCCCGGCGACGGCGCGCTCGTCGAAGCTGAAGTGTGCCGCCAGTCAGGGTGCCTCAAGGGGCGCTTCTGCGACGCGTCGGACGTTGTCCCGATTTGTCCCAACGGGCAGCGGACGGAGCCTTGTCCTTACCACATACGCGTGAACCTGACCCCCGACGGCCGCTTCCGTGTCTACGAAAACTGCATGAGCGAGGCGAGCGCTGTGCCCGCCAATTGGTTCGTGTTGCCGCCCGCCTGGGAGTGGTATTACCGGCAGCAGCACCCCGAGTATCGTCCGTTGCCGCCCTTCATGCCCGGCTGCGGCGACGACTCCGACCGCCCCATGCAGTTCATCTATCCCCAAGACGCCTTTGCGCGCATCACCCTGCCCCGCCAGCTCGACGGCACGCCCGGTGTCGTCACCTTCGAGCTGGCCCATAGCGATCCCAACGCCACCGTCTTCTGGCATATCGACGGCAATTACACCGCCTCCACGCGCGACTTCCACAAGCTCTCCCTCCACCTCGATCCCGGCCTCCACACGCTCACCGTGGTCGACGATCGCGGCCATACGCTCTCGGCCACCATCCGGGTGGAAGCGTCGTAAATCCCGTAACACAAAAAAGAGGATGCGCCGCGGGGCGTATCCTCTTCGTGCATATCGTGGCCATCCTTGTCGGGGGATGCGCTGCGGTTACTTCCGTTTCTTTTTCGGCTGCTGCTTGTTGTAGTGCTCGAGCCCGACCCGGACGTTTTTCTTCAGTGCCTCGGACGAGAGCGTGGCGCCTGTCACGGCGTCTGGGGCTTCCTTCACGGCCTGAGACACGGCTTTGCCGTCCCAAAAGGTGAGGATGGCTTTGGCGCGGTCGAAGAACTTCGGTGTCTCTTGGTTGGGCAGCGCTTCGACGCGCACCACCTTGTTTTGCTTGATGAAGATCTTCACGGGTGTGGGGCTTTGGTATCCCTTCACGTCGTGGGTCAGCTCGGTGGTGTTGATCACCGTCATGCCGTTCTCTTTCGTGATTACGCCGTCGCCGGCCTTGGCGGCCGTGAGCAGTAGCACTACGGACAGGGCCGCGGCCACTGTCGTCAATCTCTTGTTCTTTCTCATTTTGTTTATTGGGGTGTATGAATAATATGTAGTAAGGGGGACTTTATGGTCGCCCGAAATATGCTTTGGGTCTTCTTTTCTGGCCTTGATGCTTCTTTTCTTCCCTTGATGGAAGAAAAGAAGCAAAAGAAGATCAAGGCCTCTACCGAGGCCGGGGAAGTTGGCCGGGTACATGATAAGAGTAATCGCCTACCAGACAAACTTGGCGGCCTACCTGTCACATTGGGTTGGTGGCTCTGACGCCTTCTTTACTGAGGAGTTCGTCGAAATAGGCGATGGTCTTCTTTAGTCCTTCTTCCAGCCGGATGGTGGGTTGCCAGCCGCCGAGCTTCTCATAGGCCAGGGAGATGTCGGGCTTGCGCTGCTTGGGGTCGTCCTGGGGCAGGGGGGCAAAGACGATTTTCGAACGCGATCCGGTGAGCCGAAGCACTTCGTGGGCCAGCTCAAGCATGGAGAACTCGCCGGGGTTGCCGATGTTGACCGGCCCGCTGAAATCGTCCGGCGTATCCATCATGCGCATCATGCCTTCGATCAGGTCGTCGACGTACTGGAAGCTGCGCGTCTGGGAGCCGTCGCCGTAGATGGTGATGTCGTGGCCGGTGAGGGCCTGAACGATGAAGTTGGAGACCACGCGGCCGTCGTGCTTGTCCATGCGCGGGCCGTAGGTGTTGAAGATGCGGACGATCTTGACGCGGATGCCGTGCTGACGGTGATAATCCATGCAGAGCGTTTCGGCGGCGCGCTTGCCCTCGTCGTAGCAGGAGCGGATGCCGATCGGGTTGACGTTGCCCCAATACGACTCCGGTTGCGGGTGGATGGTCGGGTCGCCGTAGACTTCGCTCGTAGAGGTGTGCAAGATCTTTGCGTGCACGCGCTTGGCCAGGCCGAGCATGTTGAGCGTGCCGTAGATCGACGTCTTGAGCGTTTTGATGGGGTTGTACTGGTAGTAGACGGGCGAGGCGGGGCAGGCCAGGTTGTAGACCTTGTCGACCTCCGCGTAGTAGGGCGTGGTGACGTCGTGGCGCACGGCCTCGAAGCGGTCGCTGCCCAGCAGGTGGCGGATGTTGTCCTTGCTGCCCGTGAAGTAGTTGTCGACGCAGATCACGTCGTTGCCTTCCATGACGAGGCGTTCGCAGAGGTGCGACCCGATGAAGCCTGCGCCACCGGTTACTAAAATTCTTTCCATATATCGTTTCTTCTCTGATTATTCATCTCGGCGCAAAAGTAGGCCGGGCGTTGGGATTTCTCTGTTTTGAGTGCTGAGGAGGCCCGTGAATACGTTCCGGACGTGATTAAATACCGTTTCGAGCACAGTGGAATACCCCTCGGAACGGTATTGAAGGTATGTTCTGAAGTGGTTGCAATAGGTTTGAGAGGGGAGATCAATAGGTCTCGAAACACCTCGGAAGATCTTCCGAATCGCACCATGACTTATGGCAAAAAAAGAGAGAGGGCACATCGCTCCGAGCGACGCGTCCTCTCTCCCTCCCCCAGTGGAAAACCAGAACTTGTGCGGATTACTTCTGGGCGTTTAGGCGAGCCTGAATGGCCTTGGCCTTTTCTACGGAGGCGCTGTTGTCGGCGTCGATGCCGTAGAGCTCCTTGGCCGGAATCTTGATCTCCATGTTGGTGGGGATATGATTCGGGTCGGCGATTTTCGATTTGTTGAATTCGTAGATGTAGACCCAGAAGACCTTGTTGCCGTAGTATTTCTCGGCCAGCTTGGTCAGGAATTGCCCTGGCTCTAACCGAACGGTGGCCACCACTTTGCGTTTGGGTGCGGCCGGTTTCTCTTTCTTCTCTTTGGCCTTAGCGTCCTCTTTGGCTTTGGCCTCTTCTTCGGCCTTAGCCTTCTCCTTAGCCTCTTTCTCGGCAGCAGCCCGACGCGCCTTGTCGGCGGCTGTAGCCGGATCGAGCTTCTGTTCGTCGGCTATGGAGGTCTGCGGCTTGTCGCCACGACCGGCCTCGGGGGCGTCTTTGTCCTTAGCCTCTTCGCCAGGCATGACGAACGTGTCGCCCGTCACCACCTTGTCACCGTCCGTGCGACCCATGGCGCGCGTTTCGGACGAGGGGAGGTAGTAGAAGTAGTGGTAGAAGAGTCCGCCGAGGAGGAGCAGCAGCAGGATGCTGAGCACGACGTACAGCGGGAAGTTTGACGAGGAGCGCTTTTCGCTCTTTTTCGGCTGCGGTGTAGGCTCCACGGGCGGGGGCGGCGCGATGGGCGGGATCACCGTCACGGGCTTTTTCCGCGGTGGCCTCTGCTCGTTTGTGCGTCCGGCGTTTGATGTCGGTGTGTCGGTTCGGCCCGTTGCCAGAGGCGCTTTCGGCTCATCCTTCTGGACGGGTTCCGGCGCCTTCGTGTCGACCTTTTCTGCGGTCACTTCGGGCGTGATGATTTGCGATGCTTTGAGGTGTGCTGCAGCCATTTCGCCCACGGTCATGGGTTTACTGCCCACCGAGCGCCCCTCCGACCAGCCCTCGGCGATTTCCTTTTTGATCTCACTGTTCATCGTTTGAGATTTTTCGTTGTTCCATGTGCTTCCAATCAGGGTGACGGGCTCCACGTCGTCGTCCCCTTCGTCCTCCTCGTCGTCGTCAGCCTCCTCGGTTGGGGCGGGCGGTGCAGGCGTGGGCTCCGTCGGTTCCGGCTCGCTGTCGGTCGGTTCATTTTCCGGCGTGGAGATGAAAGAAGGGGTGGAGAGGGGAGCCTCGTCCGCGGGCGCCTCTTCGTCGTCCACATACTCACGCTCAGGGTCTTCGGGCGTCTCAATCGGCGCATCGCTTTCGCTCGCCTCGACAGCTTCGAAGATGGCAAAGGGTTTATTGATGCGGTCTTTCAGCGATTTATCGGGCAGGTACGACAGCCAGTGGTGGGCCGGAATAACGATGCGCTCGCCCTCTGGCGTCACACTTTCGCGCTCTCTAACGGGCACGATCCGAAACTTGCCGATGCCCTTGATGCGTGTCGATCCGTCTTTGATAAGACTGTCGTTCACCAGCGCGGTCAACTCTCCGACGAAGGTCTGCACCGCTGTGCGGTCGCGACCCGTTTGGGCCATCATCAATTCAATGATGCGGTCTGTGGTGATTTTCTCGTTCATGCCTGATCTAAGTTTTTGATGTACGTTCTGAGTCGGGAGGAAGGTCTGAAGACGGGGATCAATTTCGGGGGCAGCAGGTAGCGTTTGCCGCTTTCGGCGTCGGCCGAGTAGCGTTCCGCCTTCTTTTTGAGTTCAAATTGCCCCCATCCCTCGAGTGCAACGATGTCGTTATCTGCGAGCCTGTCGGCCACGATTTGCCCGAACGCGTCCAGCATGCTCTCCACCTCGGGGATCTCCCGGTCGAGGCGCGCGGCCAGTTCAGCTATCAATTCTGTATCTCTCATATGATGGATATATCTCTTTGTTTCTGATTATTCGGAATATAAATCTCAGTAGTTCGCCGATGGATTAAACAACCTTCCGGCCGTATAGTTCGAACGGTTCAGCGGCTTCAATCTGTACGGAGTAAATTTTGCCGAGCTCCATGTCGGCATCCTTGTGCACGAGCACCTCGGGGTCTACTTCCGGCGAGTCGAACTCGGTCCGCCCGATGTAGTAATCCTCCTCGCGGTCCAGCATCACGCGCAGCGTTTTGCCCACCTTTTCCTCTTGCACCTCAGCCGAAATGGCCTCCTGAAGATCCATCAGCGCGTTCAGCCGTTGCTGCTTCACTTCGTCCGGCACATTGTCTTGTTCATTTTTATAGGAATGCGTCCCCACCTCGTGACTGTAGGCGAAGGCGCCCATTCGCTCGAAACGCATGTCTCGTGCGAACTGCATCAGTTGTTCGAAGTCGTCGTCCGTCTCTCCAGGATAGCCCACCATCAGCGTGGTACGCAGGTGAATGCCGGGCACTTCTTCCCGAATCCGGGCGATGAGTTCGTAGGTCTCTTCTTTCGTAATATGCCGTCGCATGCGCTCCAGCACAGGGTTACTGATGTGTTGGAGGGCGATGTCGAGGTATTTGCAGACGTTCTCGCGCTCGCGCATCACACGCAGCAATTCGTGTGGGAAATGCGACGGATAGCCGTAATGCAGCCTCAGCCACTCCACGCCCGGCACGTCCGACAGTCGCTCGACCAGCTCAGGCAGTACAGCTTTGTGGTAAAGGTCTTGTCCGTAGTAGGTCAGGTCTTGCGCGATGAGTTGAAACTCGCTGATCCCTTTTTCGGTCAACAGTCGGGCCTCCTTCACAATCTCCTCCATCGGACGCGAGCGGTAACGCCCCGTAATGATCGGTATCGAGCAGTAGGAACATTTACGGTCGCACCCCTCAGCGATTTTTAGGTACGCGTAATGTCCGGGAGTCGTCACAACGCGATCTTCCGAAAATTCGCTCAGGTAGGCCTTACCTAAATCGTTCAGCAATTCTTTCCAGTTGAATTTTCCGTAGAAACGATCTACAAACGGAAGCTCCTGCTGGAGTTCCTCTAAGAAACGCTCCGAGAGGCATCCCATCACGTACAGCTTCCCGATGCTTCCGCGTTTCTTCTCCTCGCCCAATTCGAGGATCAAGTTGATAGATTCTTCTTGTGCATCGCCAATGAATGCGCACGTGTTGACAACGACAATCTCGCCGTTGATCTTCTTCGCGTCGTGGGTGACGGTATATCCGTTCAGTTGAAGTTGGCGCATCAACCGCTCCGAATCGACCAGATTTTTCGAGCAACCGAGCGTGATGATGTCGACCTTATCTTTTCTCATCGTCCCCGAACAACGAATCCACGAATGCTTTTCTATTGAATACCTGCAAATCCTCCATGCCTTCGCCCAAGCCAATGTATTTGACAGGGATCCGGAAATGGTCGGAAATACTGATGACTACACCGCCTTTGGCCGTCCCGTCGAGCTTCGTAATGGCCAGCGCATTGACTTCCGTTGCGGCGGTAAACTGCTTAGCTTGCTCAAAAGCGTTCTGTCCCGTCGATCCGTCGAGCACGAGCAGCACCTCGTGCGGAGCGTCCGGAACGACCTTCTTCATCACGTTCTTGATTTTCGTCAGCTCATTCATCAGGTTGATTTTGTTATGCAGACGCCCTGCCGTATCGATGATCACCACATCCGCTCCAGTCGCTTGTGCCGAATTGAGCGTATCGAATGCCACTGAAGCTGGATCGGAACCCATCTTTTGCTTGACTACCGGCACACCCACACGTTCGCCCCAAATAACGATCTGCTCTACAGCCGCCGCGCGAAACGTATCGGCTGCTCCTAACAATACAGAATAGCCATGCTTCTTGAATTGATAGGCCAACTTACCGATAGTCGTCGTTTTACCTACTCCATTGACACCAACCACCATGATCACGTAAGGTCTTTTTCCCTCTGGTGTACGGAAGTCATCCGCGTCCTCGGTCTTATTTTCCGTAAGTAGGGTGGCGATTTCTTCACGTAAGATCTTGGTCAGTTCTGCGGTCGAGACATATTTGTCTTTCGCGGCGCGTTTCTCGATCCGTTCAATAATCTTCAGGGTCGTATCCACGCCCACGTCAGAAGAGATCAAGACCTCCTCCAGTTCATCCAGCACGGCGTCATCGACCTTGCTTTTTCCCACAATGGCTTTGGTGATCTTAGAGAAGACGTTCTCTTTCGTCTTCGATAGACCTTTGTCTAATGTCTCCTTTTTCTCTTTGCTGAAGAAATCAAAAAATCCCATCTCTTAATCGCGTGATAAGTAGGTAAGTAAGATTGGGCCACAAAAGTAGATCTTTTTCGGAAAGCCTAAGACATACATGATCAGGACTGCTAGGGCAACCGCATCAAAAACCACGTAGCTGCATGAGGTAGGGAATATCATAGATAGTACTCCGTCGTCTTCCTTTGACCGAGAGATTATCTTTCTTCTACTTGGGAAGAAGCAGAGACAACTTGAGGATGAGATTGAGAAGCGTTTTTGTTGCTTAGTAAATAAAGAAAAACAGGAGAAAACGTTTTTATTTTCTCCTGTTTTAATGGGTGGGCGCTGAGGGATTCGAACCCCCGACCCTCTGCTTGTAAGGCAGACGCTCTGAACCAACTGAGCTAAGCGCCCCTTTTTATTTGATTTTGCTGTCGTTCTCTCTCTCTCGAAGACGGTGCAAAGATAAGGGCGTTTTCGAAACCTCCAAAAAATGCCATGAAAAAAGTCGATCTTTTTTGAGTCGTCATGGATCATTGAATTCTTCTTTTGCGTGCTTATGCGTTGTGTCCTAAACTATTGGATAGGATATCTATGACTTATTTGCTCTATTCAGATCAAGGTGTTTTTTTCTCCTTGTGGATGGCTTTGGCCTAAATAATGGCAAGAGGAAGTGCATGGCTCAGCCTGTTTCGAAGGTAATTGACGGGCTGTCTGTTCTGCGTGGAGGTGTCTTTTGCTATAGGGATCTTATTCCGAATCAGATTCAGACGGATTTTTACTTTTGCCGCCACTTCGTCAGAGGTTTATTGAGACTTTTGCGCGAAGAGAGATCCCCTATTGTTGTATTGTTATATTGTATCATGTATTAGAACAAACAGATCAGATTATGAAAAGGCTTTTATGGTTTGCAGCAGTGGCTGCAGTATGTGTGAGTTGTGGCGGGAAGAAGTCCGGCTACGTGATTGATGGTAAGATTGCCGAGGGTCGTACGGACCTCGAAGGTAAGTACGTGTATCTGATTCCGTACGGATCAGATGGCGCGGCGACAGACAGTGCATTGATCGAGAAGAATACGTTCAAGTTGCAGGGTGAACCTACTGCTGACGGTCTCTATGCTCTCTACTTGAAGGACGAGGGAGACGAGATGATGAGTCGTGTGGGTGAGGCGCCGTTCTCTGCCGTGTTTGTGTTGCAGAAGGGGGAGATGCAGGCTGTACTTGACTCGTTTTCGTATGTGACGGGTACGCCGGAGAATAACGCGTTCAAAGACATTCGTTCGGTGTTGGTCGATGCGCAGAAGAACTATATGAACCTTGTCAGCAACATCAAGGAGGGCGAATTAGAGGCTGTGAAGGCGAAGGCTAAGCAGCTGGAGGACGAGATGATGGCCAAGGTGAAGGCTTACATCGAGGCGAATCCTAACAAGCTCACTACGGCTAAGCTCCTCACCGATTTCCAGTTTGGGCTGGATGAAAAGACGCAGGAGGCAGCATTGGCCAAGGCGGATTCGGCCTTCATGAAGTTTCCTGGCATCAAGGAGATGGCCGAACACTTGCAGGCTATGAAGAAGGTGGCCGTCGGACAGAAGTTCACAGACTTTGAGATGGTCGACCTGAAGGGTGACACCCACAAACTGTCGGACTATGTAGGCAAGGGCAACGTGACGCTGGTAGATTTCTGGGCGTCATGGTGTGGGCCGTGCATGCAGGAGGTGCCGAACTTGAAGAAAACGTATGAGACCTACCACAAGAAGGGATTCGAGATCGTCGGAATCTCGCTTGACTCGGAGAAGGGCGCCTGGGAGGCAGCCGTGAAGGACAAGCAGATGAACTGGATCCACCTGTCCGACCTGAGAGGGTGGCAGTCGGCTGGCGGAGCTCTCTACGGTGTACGATCAATCCCGAACACCTTCTTGGTGGATAAGGACGGTACGATTGTCGGTCACAACCTCTTTGGCGAGGAGCTGAATAAGAAGCTGGACGAACTGTTGGCCGAGAAGTAATCCTCCCCGAAACCTTGTGTATAGGTATGATAAAGCGGCAAGGCAAGTGTACAATGTGATACGGCCTTGCCGCTTTCCTTTTACTTTTGCTCCATCTGATTTCAAAACACGATAATCACTATGTTCAAGAAAGAAACTTACATTCAGCGGCGTGAGGCCCTGAAGAAGGCTGTTGGCACGGGCCTGTTGTTATTCATGGGTAACGACGAAGCGGGTTGCAACTTTGAGGACAACCTCTATCCCTACCGTCAGGACTCTACGTTCCTCTACTATTTTGGCTTGCCCTATGCGGGGCTAATGGCCGTCATTGACATCGATGAGAACCGCGAGATCATCTTCGGCGACGAACTGACGATCGACGCCATCGTCTGGATGGGTGTGCAGCCGACACTCCACGAAAAGAGCGAAGCTGCCGGCATTAAAGACGTTCGTCCGTCGGCCGAGCTGAAACCGTACCTCGAGGCAGCCGCCCGCAAGGGACAGCCCGTGCGTTACCTGCCGACTTACCGCCCCGAACACCGCATCAAACTGCTCTCTCTGCTGGGTATCATGCCGGGTGCAGAGCAGCCGTCGGTGGAGTTCATCAAGGCAGTGGTGAATATGAGGAACTACAAGTCGGACGAGGAGATTGCAGAGATCGAAAGGGCGTGCAACGTGACGGCCGACATGCACCTACGTTCGTTACAGATGGTACGTCCGGGAATGCGGGAGTGCGAAGTGGCGGCTGCTGTGCAGGAAGTGGCGGCGGCGCACAACTTCATGCTGTCGTTCCCGACCATTGCCACAGTGCACGGCGAGACGCTCCACAACCACGACCACAGCAACGTGATCCGTAGCGGGCAACTCTTCCTGCTCGATGCGGGCGCGGAGACAGAGATGGGCTACGCGGGCGATATGTCGAGCACGGTGCCTGCCGATCCGAAGTTCACCCCACGCCAGAAGGAAATGTTCGAGATCCAGTTGGCCAGCCACGAGGCGGCCGTCAAGGCGCTTCGTCCCGGCATCCGATTCGAGGAAGTGTACGACCTGTCGGCCGAGGTGATCGTCGAGGGCATGAAAAGCGCAGGGCTGATGAAGGGTGACGCCAAGGAGGCTGTCAAGGCCGGTGCGCATGCGCTCTTCTTCCCCCACGGACTGGGCCACATGATGGGCCTCGATGTGCATGACATGGAGAACTTAGGCGAGGCTTACGTCGGCTATGGCGACCAACCGAAGAGCAAACAGTTCGGACGCAAGTCGCTGCGGTTGGCCCGTGAGCTGGAGCCGGGATTTGTGCTGACCATTGAGCCGGGTATCTACTTCATCCCGCAGCTCATCGACTCGTGGCACGCAGAGAAGCGGTTCGCAGACTTCATCAACTACGACAAGGTGATCACCTACAAAGACTTCGGCGGTATTCGCAACGAAGAGGACTACTTGATCACTGCCGATGGTGCGCGTCTCTTAGGCAAGAAGATCCTGCGCCATGCGGACGCACTGGAGGAGCTGCGGAAGGGCTGATGGCGGAATGACGGACCGTTAGTTGTCCGTCGTTAGCGCTTATGCCGGGTATCCCGATCGCGGATGCCCGGCATTTTTTATGTACTCCCGTGCGAGGAGCGGGGCAAACCGTCCGTCGCGGGCGAGGGGTAGCGGCCAAAACGAGCGAGGCCGCCCGGCGGGATCTCCCCGGCAGGCAGCCTCTTGTTGGTATTCAATGTTGTGTACCCCCAATGGCTTTCGCAAGCCCTACACGGGGAGCACTTCATTGATGATTGACATCAGTCGAGGCGCTCGGGGATGACTTTCGCAAGTCCTACAGAGAATGAGCGCCCCAAAATGATCGCTTATAGTATATGAAACAACTCCGGACGGACTTATCGCAAGTCGGTTGGTCGATGGAGCGTTATGATAGCGTAGTATGAGTGGGCGTACGCCAGATGTCACACGCTGGCGCGCGCCCTAAGTGTGATTTCTGTTAGAGTCCTAACTGGTTCAGGATGAATTCGAAAATGAATGACCAGTTAGCTATCGATTGCTCGGTGCTTTGTCCCGATCCGTGGCCGCTATCATAGTCGATATGCAGGATGACGGGGTTCAGCTGACCGGGGTTGTTCTGCAGGGCCGCCACAAATTTCTTGGCGTGGAGCGGGTCGACACGACTGTCGTTGGCACCGGTGGTGACGAGCATGGTCGGCAGGTTGACCCCCGAGCGAATGTTATGGTAAGGCGAGTAGGGGAAGAGCCAGCGGAACTGTTCGGCGTCGTCCGAGGAGCCATACTCGGGGATCCAGTAGCGGGCGATGAGGAAGCGGTGGTAGCGGAGCATGTCCAAGAGCGGCACCTGGCAGACGATGGCCCGGTAGAGATCCGGCCGCTGCGTAGCGATCGCGCCCATGAGCAGGCCGCCGTTGCTGCCTCCCTTAGCCGCAATGCGGGTGGGGTTGGTGTACTTCTCGCGGATGAGCCACTCGGCGCAGCTGTTAAAGTCGTCGAAGGTGTTCTGCTTCTTGTCCAGCATACCGCTGCGGTGCCAGCTCTCGCCATACTCGTCGCCGCCGCGGATGCCGGCCTCCACCACGACCACTCCGCGTTCCAGCAGAGAGCGGTAAAATCCGATGTAGCTGGGCGCGATACCGTCGTTGAATCCGCCGTATCCGTCGATCAGTACCGGGTTATTGCCGTCCATTTTGAGCCCCTTCTTGTGGTAGATGAAGGCGGGGATCTTCGTACCGTCCTTTGAGGGGTAGAAAATGATCTTAGCCTCGATGTCGCTCATGTCTATCGGCGTCTCGCGGGCGAAATAGAGCTTCCATTTGAAGTCTTTGGGCGAGGCCACGAAGGTTTTGGGCATCGTGGTGAAGGTGTTCAGGGTCATGTAGATCGAATCCTTCTCGCGGTCGTAGCTGATGCCGCCCACGTTTCCCAGCTCGGGCAGCTCGATTTCGCGCTGCCGATGGCCCTCCAGGTCGTAGAGCGTGAGGCGGCTCTGGATGTCCTTCTTGTCCTGGACGATGATGTTGTGTTTCGTCACTACGCAGTTCTGCATCACGGTCTCGCCTTCGGGGATAAGCACCCGCCAGTCCTTGTATTCGGGTCGGGCCACGTCGGCCGTCATTAGGCGGAAGTTGGGCGCGTGATCGTTGGTGAACATATACATGCGGTCGCCAATGATCTGCGGATAGGCGTTCGATACGGTGCTCTCATAGATGAGTCGTCCCTTCTCGTTCGTGCCCGTGCGACGGATGTAGGCCTTGTTGGAGTAAAAATCGCTCTCGCCATAGACCGTCATGTCGCCGTATCGGTTATCGTAGATGAAGAAGCTGTTTTTGGCGTCGTCCGTGGTGCCAATCTGACGCGCTTTGGAGGCTGGGGTGCCGAACTCCCAGAGATACGTCTTGAGGGGGCGCTGGGCGGCCACGTCCTCCGGCGAACGGAAGGTGACATAGGCGTGCTTCTGATCCTTGGTCCACTTAAAGTCGAACGTATTCTCGAGCGGTTTGCCGATCTGTTTCCCCGTGCGCGTATCAATGAAATACGTCGTTGAGATCTCCGCGCCACTCTTTTGAGCGCTGATCGCCGCCCGGTTGCCGTCGTAGGTATAGGCCACGCCGGAGGTAGACGTCTTGCCCGTGGGGTCGATGGCTACCGGGTCCCAGATGAGTACACGCTTGCCGTTCAGGATGGTGTAGATGCGATACTGCTTGTCGCCCTTCATCTTCACGGTTTGAAAAACGCGATCGCCGACGTTGGTCAGCGGTCCCTCATAATCGCGGTCGATATAGGCTGCGAGTTGTTCACGTACGCCCGGATGCACCTGCTGTGTCTTCTGGAGGTACTCGATACCATAGTCATGCTGCGCTTTTGACCAGGCCACGACGGCCGGATCGTCCTTATCCTCAAGCCATCGGTAGGGGTCGGTAAAGACAACATTGTGAATCGTGTCTCTTACGGCATGTTGGGGGGTTGCCGGCGGTCGAAACTCGACCTGTGCCCGCCCCGCTGTTCCAGCGAACAGCATCATCGGGAGCCAGTACTGATATTTCATCTTGTGTGGTATAAAAGTGGTGATGTCTATTGAAAACGTGGGCAAAGAAGGGGATGAAAATCGAAAAAATGAAGCCCGAATGCAAAAAAGATCTCCCCTTGTCGCGCCGAATAGGGTGGGGGAGGGCCGGGAGCGGGGGAAGGCCGATCGGGATTCCTCGTGTATCTTTGCCCTACCACCAAATATCCCCTGCATGTATGCCCACACGATACGGCAAACCACGATAAACAAAATGGATATGCTACACATTGAAAAGATCTGGCTGACCGACGACGCCATATGGATACGCACTGCGGACGGACGCGAGGCTGCCGAACGCTTTGCCGACTACCCGCGACTGGCCCGCGCTACCGCCGACGAGCGCGCCCGTTACCTGGCCGACGGGGCGGGGATACACTGGCCGGAGCTGGATGAAGACCTCTGTTACGAGGGATTCTTTACGCCTAAGACGCACAGCCCGCTGTACGATTTCTTCATGGCGCACCCGGAGCTGGACGCCTCGGCCGTAGCCCGGCGGATGAAAATGCCGCAGAGCCTCCTCGCCCAGTACCTCAGCGGAGCGCGGCAGCTGTCGGAGCAGGGCTTTGAGGAGATCGTGCGAACGGTGCGCTCCATCGGCCGTGAATGGGTCGAGGTTTAGCCCTTGCGCCTATATATATAGGTATAGACGTGCAGGGACGCGCGCTTGTCGCTGTCGGTGGGAGATGTGAAGACTTGAAAAGCTCCATTGTCTCGGACAATACTAAATGCCTGATCAAGGTATTCAATATTGTCTGAGACAATACTAAATACCTGATCCAGCTATCTATCATTGATCGAATCAACAATAAATAAGAGTGTCGATATTTATTATCGTCTCCGAAAACATTGAACACCTGCATGAGTTGTTTATTATTATCTCAGACAATGACGCCCTCCGAGGAGTGAAGTCTCTCCGCGCCCGAGACAGTGTCACCTTCGAAGGCTCGGAATCTTTTATTGATAGAGACCGTAAGGGTTTTCCACGTGCGGAGCCTCTCTATGTCTGAAAAAGTGTCACCTTTGGGCGCTTAAAATCTCTTATTGACAGAGACCGTAAAAGTTTTTTGCATGCAGAGCTTCTCTATGTCAGAAATGGTTGTACCTTTGGGGCCATCAGATCGCCCCTTGTCTGAGGTGGGAGAGGCTTCCCGAAAGAGACGTTTTTTCGCGCTTCAGACAATGAGAGATTTGTTCGAGTAAAATTCACCATATTTGCACACAATTCTAGACCATGTAATTTTATGACGAAAGAAAAAGTGAGCAGCTACGAGCTCCCCAAAACGGTAAACTTTATCGTAGCCAACACCTCGAGATTCTCCGCAGAGGAGTATGTACCCTATCAAGTAGAGCTTTTCAAGCACGTCAAGGCAGCCGACCCAACGAAGATCAAACTGCCGGCCGGCATGGCCGAGGAGTGGGATCGCCTGAACGGTGTCGGGATGGAGATCAACAAGGTCACCGCCACTTCGGGCCTTACCAAAGCCAAGCAGAAGAAAGATCAGGAGCGCGACCGCCTGCTGATACACCTCTTCGGCATGATCCGCCAGCAGAAGTACGCGCCCAAGAAGGAGACCATCGAAGCCGCCGACCGCCTCAGCATCATCGTGGCCCCCTATCTGGGAGCACGCGACAAGCGCTGCGACATCAAATCCGGGCTCATCCTGGGGCTGGAAAAAGACCTCGGTAAGGCCCCGGCCGACGTGGCAGCTGTGGGACTCACCGACACCCTGAGCCAACTGCACACCGTCAACGCGGAATACATGACCTTGGGCGGAGCCAGCGACGCCGAAATCATCGAACGCAGCAAGTTGCCGTCCATCCGGGACGTCCGAGATGCCATCGACAAGATCCATCTGGTGGCCTGCCAGGTACTCCAAGCCAACTACTTGACCACCACCAAGGACGAGGAACGCACGGCCATCGAGGCCCTGGCCGAACAGATGAACCAGGTCACCCTCCGCTACAAGTCGCGCCACAACGTCAGTGAGGCCCAGAGGAAATCCGCCGCCGAGAAGCATCCCAAGGAACCCAAGGAGCCGAAGGAGCCCAAAAAGCCGGCCGATCCGAAAGACCCCAAGGACCCGAAAAAGCCCGACGCGCCCAAGGATCCGAAGGACCCCAAGCAGCCCGGCACCGGCCCCGGCGATCAGCCCAAACCGGGCGGCGAACAACCCAAACCGGGCGGCAGTGACGGAGGCCCCGACATCCACCTTCCGGAAGAGTAAGACGAGACGAGAGACAATGATCTAAGAGCGAGAAACGCCGTGCGCATGCGTTCACCCCGCAGGTGCCCGGCCGTTTTTCGTTTTGCGTCTTACGCGCGGGCCCTACTATTTTTAGCTATTCGCTTTACAGTTTGCGCGTGAGCCCTACTGTTTTTAGCTATTCGCTTTACGGTTTGCGCGTGAGTCCTACTGTTTTTAGCTATTCGCTTTACGGTTTACGCGTGAGTCCTACTGTTTTTAGCTATTCGCTTTACGGTTTACGCGTGAGTCCTACTGTTTTTAGCTATTCGCTTTGCAGTTTGCGCGTGAGCCCTACTGATTTTAGCTATTCGCTTTGCGGTTTACGCGTGAGTCCTACTGTTTTTGGCTATTCGCTTTACGGTTTGCGCGCGAGTCCTACTGTTTTTAGCTTTTGATTTTTCACTTATACGTTTCCCCGACTCGTTTTTAGCTTTCCGTTCTTCATTTTTTAGCTTCCCCGACGCAGCGTTTGGCTGCGTTTTTCGCATCACAGATCACGTATTACACACACAACAAAATATCTACGAAAATGAAAAGAACAACCCCTTGGATCGTGGCGCTGGCCTGCCTCACCACGATCGGCGGCTCCCTCTGGGCCGCCAGCGAAATGAATCTCGCACCTTGGGCCGCCCCCGCTCCGGCCCCGGCGCCTGCACCGAAGCAGTTGACCGTCACGGCCGCCCCAACCGACAGCGTGGCCGACACTGGAGGCACGGTGACTCTCACTATCAACAGCGATACCGCGTGGTCAGCGTCAAGCAACGCGACATGGGCCGCGGTATCCCCAACCAGCGGGCCTAAGGGTGCAGGATCGGTGACCGTGACCGTAGCTGCCAACACGACCTCTTCCTCGCGTACAGCCACAATCGA
>ERZ772874.324-NODE-324-length-25533-cov-22.259832_pt1 | contig 25533 bp, 31 predicted proteins | sample MGYA00580586_ERZ772874 | MGnify/ENA primary metagenome ERZ772874 (study PRJEB29015, sample SAMEA2737952) | human oral metagenome | biome: human oral; feature: human-associated habitat; material: dental | place: China | collected 2154 ... | reverse complement strand
AAAAAGATAGGACTTGCCTGTAAAATATTTTATTAGAGATTTCTTTTGTAAAAAAATGAAAACTTGAAAATCATTTTCAAAAATAATATAATTTATAAAGAAGAAAGGAGACAGGTATGAATAGATTTTTACGAGTGACTTTCATTTTACTTTTCTTAGCTATGCTGGGTGCGGCTATGATCCAGATTTTCCAACCCCAGCTCTTGGGCAATGAGTCCATCTATGGTCTAGCTCCCTACTGGCAGCGGGAAATAGGTTTCTGGAATCTAGCTATTCTGCCTTTAGTCATTGCCACCAACATAAAATATGATTGGTTCTATCTGCGTATGACCTTGCTAGCACTGATTCTGGGTGGACTGGGCTTTGGTACCAACCATCTGCTGGGCTATCTTGAAAAAGCAAATCAAGCGAATCTACTAGGCTGGATTGAAAATTACCTGCTAGTCTGCTGCTGGATCATCGGTTGGGTATTAGAATCTAGAAAAGAAAAAATTGATATATAGAGTATCTACTAACTAATAGTGTAACGATAATCCATAATTATCATAGTTACACTATTGTTTTTATTCCTTATAAATTGTGGTCAATTGAAGAAAATATAAAATCTGGAGAAGATCATAAGGTTCTTCTCCTTTTTGATATGCAAAATGTTAATATTCTTATTTTGAAGTTTTCACAATTACGAAATCAAAAAAATTCTAGAAAAAATAAACCGATAGAATGAATCTACCGGTTTTTGAATCTTATGAACTAAATTAACGTACTGTACGGATATAGACAGCACCAAACTGAAAAGGGTAAAATGAGATAAAACCCTATAAAATAAGCCTTTATGCGCAACAAAACACATCTGCTTCTTGCCATAAAAATACAAAAGTTTACTACTTATGCCCCTTTTTTGCCCCTCTTTCGCTTAATTTTTCACGCAAAAACAGACCAGCATCGCTGCCAGTCTGCCAAGTCCGTCATAGCGGACATTTTCGAGATTTTCCGTTATAAAGGCAATTGTTTATCTAACACTATATAATATAAAAAAGCCCCAGCCTTTCAGCCGGGGTAGATTAAAATTTAAGAAAGATATTTTTTCGCATTTTCCGCTGCGGTTTTTTATTTGAACGTGCCCCAAGCTGCGCCGTAACGCTTGCCGTTTTGAGTAGGGCCAGTTGCGACAAAGTTCCGCTTTCCGCTTCCGCCGATGTAAGACACCCAGACAAAGCCATTAGCATCCACGATAACTGTGTCATACTTAAAGCTTTGTCCTTTAGTATATTGATCTACTACCTCTCCTGATGTATCAGGAGCACGACGGACATTGATAGCATCCACAGTCACGGTCATTGTGCCGTTTTCGGCGTATTGATTTGAGCCAGATACGCTAGCGGTTTCGTCAGCAATTTCGCCGTCTGATTGCGCTGGCGTGATAAAGTGCGCGACTGTTTGGAGGTAATCAGACGCGCTGTAATAATTGCGCACCGGGTAACGTGCTCCTGCGTAGTTTTGCTCGATTACAACCAATTGATCACCGTCGATGGCTTCGACAACCACAACGTGGCCATACGGGTTCCAATCTGTTCCCTCGATGGTCAAGATTTGACCACTCTGCAAGACTCCATCGTTAGTAACCGTCCAGCCGTTTGATTCCCAGTCATAGCTTGTGCCGATGTTTGCAGCGCAGATAGTATCACCAATCGCACCGCTAACATACCCAACACCAGCTCCCAATCCAACTGTACTGTCTGGATTGATGAGAGTCTCGTAGTAGCTTGCTAGGGCGTAACACTCCCCGTTTCCGACTGGAGTCCCAGACCCCACCAAAGCGGCCAAATCTTGTAATGCTTCATTTACTGTTGTCATAATTATTTTCCTTTCCAGTTTTCATTCATTTGCTTCACTGCGGCCTCGATAAAGACATCTAGGTCTTTATCAGGCATGTAAATATTATATTTTTCCAACTCAGTGAGTATCGCACCTTTTGCCTGAGCGAGCTTCTGCTCGCCCTTGAAGCCAGTTTCAGCTGAGACCTGCTCAACGGCATTCACGGCGTTTTTAGCCAAGATTTCGACAATCTTGATTGATTTCTCCCCGCCCTTTGCAATTAAAAACTCCTTGGCCGCCTTAACCACGACACCTGCCAGGATGGTCAAGATGCCAATTGCTGAACTCAAAATGAGCTCTGTAATTTGATTCATATTTTCATCACTCCTTCGTTTTATGATTATCCACACGCTCATTGATAAACGTTGTGATATAAGGGATTTTTAGACCTAAAATGTCCAAATTAGTTACTAAGCTAGCACCATAGCTAGCGCACAATGCCGTTATGATCATGTCTGCCAACGCCCCAGCATTAGCGAAAAGAAAAAACGGGTAGCCAATCGCTGTGATGATGAAGATAGCTGAGTGAGTCACAATGCCTGTCCGAGCCTTGCGACTCGAAAAGTTTTTCAAGGCCCAAGCCTTACAAAAGCCAGTAATCACATCAGCTATTACCAAAACAAACAAGACAAACACAAAGAAATGGTCATCGATCCCTGTCTCATAAAAGTCTTTAACGACCTCTATGATTGCCCAAATTCCATCTGGTTCTTGCATTCATCACCCCTTATTCTTCTCTACTTGCTTGTGCTGGCTCTGTCCAATCTGGGTTACCCTCTGCGTCAAAAGCCATGATGTAGTACTCAAGGTTAAACAGATCCGCTACGTTGATGGTTGTAGTTGTACCGCCCCACTGATTAAACGCCCAGACAGTTTCAACATCTTTAAATTGACGACGGCCATTGACGATGACAGGGCGCTTCTGTACGTCTCGGTACATATAAAAGTCATTCGTCGCATTTTTGCAGCGGATGAACTCACCATTTTCCTTCATGTACTTGAGGGCAGTTGCCAAATCAAAAGGTTCTTTGATGTTTTTAAGGTCAAGTAAAGTGTTTTCAGCAGTTGTAGTCATAATTATTCTCCTTTTTCTGTCTCTGGTGCTGCGCTTGTTTCAAGCGAGTTTTCAAGCTCTGCATTACGCTCTAAAGCTTGCTGCAGTTGAGCTTGCAGCTCTTCTTTTTCAGCTTCAAGCTTTGCAATTGTTAACGATTTGCTAGCAATTTCGATTGCTAGCTTCGATTGTACTACTTCATTCATATTTTACCTTTCTATCCTACGTTCCGGACGATGTCCCACGCTGCTTTTCTTGAGTTAATCAAGTTTTTCATCGCTTGGGTCATAGTGACTTGACCGCTTGCAGCGTGGTTTAAGATATTCCAAATCGCTGCTACGCTTTCTTCTAAGCGGATGAACTGTGTCGGGCTATCTGTGTCTCCTTTTGTATTACGAGGCACGACGAAATGTCGCGCCCAAATTTCTGAGTTTTTGTTCCAGACACCGGGCGTCATCGTTTGTGTTACGACGCTAAAATTCCAGCCATCATCACCCTGCGCGTGTCTCATGTGATTGTAGTCTCCAAATTGATAGATTTTATCAACGCTATTATTTGAGTTGTTGTCAATGACAAGGCCCGCAAAAGAAACCGATTTCCAAGCGTTCGTGCCATTTCGGTTACTACCGATGATGGTCCGCCCGTGATTCTGGCCGTTTTCCACTTTGTTTTCGTAGCGGATAAATTGCGTTGGATAGCCTGCCAAGACCCGCTTGATGGATGCGTCGTCGTTGTAAAAGAGTACATGACCATCATTTAGATTGATCTGCATCGCATCGTTTTGAGCGCTAATAGTCTTACCTTTCATCCACTCGATAAACGCTAACTCAATCTTAGACTTGATAAAGTTAGCATCTAAACCAACAATCTTATTAGCATTTAAGTTAACAATGTTAACGTTCGCAGCGTTAAGCGTGCCCGCTGTGATTTTGTCAGCGAGCATACTTTCGATCATAGCATTCTTGATGACGCCATTATCAATCAAAGTTCGTCCATCTAAATGGATAGACTCGCCTTGGATACGGACATTCGGGCCAGTCGCGTTGATTTGACTGATGATGTCGCCATTTGAGTTGAGATGCTGCACCGCCCATGCATTTGCTATCTGATACTGCACAGTACGAAGACCAAGGTTTTGGGACACCTCAACCTGAAACAGCTCGTTAGATAAGGCCATGCGAGAGACCTTGTCTGCGACTTCTTTTTCAGTCGAACCAATCAATCGCTCGTAGAGCTTACTTGTTTCCTGCACACGCTGGAAATCGGTCTGGCTAGCCTTCCCAGCTACTTGTTGAGTAATCGTAGTCAGCTGCCCTTCAGCTGTCCGCTTAAACTCAGCCAGACTCGTCTTAGTCTCGTTAAGACCAGTCTCGACTTTACCGACTTTATTCAGGGTTTCTTGCGCTGACTGCTTCCAGTTGTTAAAACTGGTCAATGATCCATTAGCTGTATTAAGGGCAGCTTGGACGCTGGCCAGTTGACCGTCTATGCTTTGCCTGTACTCAGCCAATTTGGCATCTGCGTAGCTCTGGCCATTAGCAGGAGACGGCTGGTATGGCCGCTTCATCGCGCCCTCGTAGACATCAATCTCGCTGATCCAGACGGTTGCACTGCGACCATTGCTAGATCCCATATTGTCAAATCGCAAGGCAAACCCATCAAAATCACCGCTATTAAACTGGACTGTGATGCGCTCAGCTTGGGTTGGTGATAAGGTCCTATTATATGTATGCAGGGTCTTCTTCCAAGCATGGTCTGTGTTGGTCAGTAGACCAACCAGCGCCCGAAAACCTGTGACATTGCTCGACGCAAATGCAGTAAACGACAATGTGTAATCTGTATTCCGCTTCAGCACATTGTACTGATTTTGTTGCATAAAGGCGATAGCTGTCTCGGTTGTGTCCAAGACAAACATTGTGGCTGTACTGTTTTTAAAAAACGAGTGCTTACGGTTTACCGTAAGCTTGCCATTTGCAGGCCAATCCTTAAGACCAAGCTCTGTAGCACCGTTTGAGACAAGATTAGGTCCACCTGAATTCAACTCCTCAAACCGTCTCGCCAACCCTCGCACGTCCTCTGTGTGCTGTGCCTTAGCCACGTAGCCAGCCTCAATAACTTTGCGCTCTGCTGTCAGCTGACGAGCCGTCTCTTCACGAGAGTAGCTACGTAGAGCTTCCGCTCTTGTGCCGTCAGCGTTGACGTAGGTTTGGACAGCTGTAAGGTCAGTCCGTAAACCCTGAGCTGTCCGCTCAAATACTGCCTTGGCCTCGGTGATGAGGCCGTCAGCATCCTCTGGAGCGGGTGACCAATCTGTCTTAAATGAGCCTTGCTCTACCTTAACCTCCCAGACGCTTTTAAGCTTTTCGGGGTCTTTGCGATAAGTGTTGACTCGCAGATGGTAAGTGCCCGTCGGACGAGTCCAGACGAATTCTGTTCCTGCCGTGCCAGTTTTGGCATCTGACACGATTTGGTAGTTCGCGACGGCCTTGTCCATCAACCACAAGACTACATTATCTGACTCTTTTGAGCCATTGTGCTGAGAATCAAAAACTCCATCAGTTTTCGCCGAAATTCTATATTTCTCATTTTGGACGAGGTATATAGATGTCTCATTATGATATAGCGCTTGGTTATCAAAATTCGTAGGGTTTCTGTTTGGCTTAAACGGCCCTTTCGACCCCTTCAGCAAATTCCGCCCGCCAACCGACAAACTAGCCAACTCCTCCCTCAACCGTCCAGCCTCAGCCGTTACCAAGGCCTTATCAGCCTTGTCTTTCGTGGCGTTGAGGATTTCCTGACGGATTCCGCTTGCTCTCACCTCAAACACAGCTGTGCTCAATTTTGAGTCCAGCTTGTTATCCATGTTGGTCTCGAGTGACTTGACTGAGGCTAATATCCTATCAGAGAACAAGTTTAAGGCGCTTGAGTCTGCTTTGGTTTTGAGACCTTCCCGCAAGCTGGACACCCCAGCTTCCAGCGAGTCAGCTCGTTGCTTAAAGCTAGACTCTACGGCTGTGACACGCTCGTCTTGGTCTTCAAGGGCTGGACTCCAATCACCAATCATATTTCCTTCAAAAAGCGCTGGGGCGCAGATTTCAACCCATACTCCCTCTTTGCCTCCGACTTGCGGGCCGTGACGACCAATGATGACCGTTTTAGCTTGGTCTATTGCCGTTTGGGTCCATTTAACCCAACACAATTGCCAATCCTTCGAGAGACGGATGATAGACAAGCCATCTGACGACCTTGATTTATATCCGCTGCTGTTTTCCGATAACGTGACTGTGTTTGGATTGTATAGATGACATCGTATAGGATAGTCATTTTCGCTAGCTCTCGCATAAAAAATAGCAATATACTCTGTACCAGTCGTTGAGATGACCGTTCTTTCCACATAGCTATCACGATAGCTGGTTGCTCCCGCAACCGTCCTGATGACCTTAAAGCCATTGTATTCGCTAGCTGGCTTGTATCTCGCAAGCTCTTTTGTGCCTTTTAACAGATTTCTACGACCTAAATGCACGCTCGCAATCCGACTTTTCAGCTCCTCTGCAGTCTGTGCGACCTCTGACCTACTAGCCTTACCATCCGCCACATTGACCAGCTCTGCCAGTCTGTGAGTGGTCGTCTGCTCAAACGCAGCCTGAGCGGATTTCACGCCTGCAAGCTCGGTTTTGGTCTGGTTGAGTGCTGCGACTTGCTTAGCTATCTCAGACTCTGTTTGAGACTGCTTGGTGCGTATGTTGGCCAAATCGCTTCTTAGGAGCGTTGTTTGGTCGTTTGCTGCCTTCTGAGCGCTAGCAAAGTCAGATTTTAGTCGGTCAATTGCAGCTTGGTTGGTCTGCTTAGCACCGGCCAAGTCCTGATTGAGCTTGGCGATAGCACCCTTGGCCGCTTCGATAGCTGAGGTATTGGCTCCAGCCGTGCGGAGGGCTTGGTTGGTTTGCTCCTTCAAAGCTAGGTCACTAGCTTTCATAGCCTTGTCTAGTTTTTCGATTTCGCCCGAAATCTTCGCTCTCAAAGCCTCACTGCTAAAAGTTCGCAAGATTTCTTCCCAAACCTCTCCCGTCCAGCGCAGCATGATTTTGTGGCCTTCGTGTTCTGGGTCTGGTTTGTACCAAATGTCGTTGATCAGGACTTTTCCGGGGTGTTTCCCAGTCGGGTCTTCAGCGCCATACCAGTTATTATTAAAACCATCTGCAGTCGGCAGATAATCAGGGAGATTTTGAACAAAATTGGAAAACTCATTGGCCACAAACTCATCAATAGCCTTGTCAGCAATCGTCTGAGCTTTGGCTTCATTACTTTCGCCAACTCTGTCGCCTAACTTAATGTCACTTGACTGGTCATTCAAACGGTTAAAAGTGATTTCAAAGATACGGGTATCATAATCTAGCTTCTTGTCATGTCTGACTACTCGGATAGTGTCGCCGACTTTTGCACCTCTCAAATAAACGCTCGAGGTCTTTAGGGTCAGTTGTGGTCTAGCAGCATTGACTAACGCCTTGTAGGTGCGTTCCAACAATTGCTCCGGATTTTCTTCCTCTGGAAAATCCACAAAACCAATTTTAGGACGCATAGAACCGTCAGCGTTCTTAATGCCGTAAAGCTTGGTCATGGCTGGCAGTTCGACGTACTTCTGACCTTTCGGCTTGTTGACTGGTTTTCCACTCGCTGTTGACCAGACGACATCTTCAAAAGTGATTTTTCGGCCGAAGCCGTTCGCTTGTTTTCCAGATTCTTCAGCCGAACTGACTTGTTCGCCTTTACCTCGACCTACCAAAGCTGTGAAAATGTTGGTTCGTTCGACTTCTTGGAGGATTTGCAGGGCATTATGCCCGTAAACCACACGCTTACCAATCGCTTGACCGATTTTTCGCTTAAAATCAATATAACGAGCGCCTATACGGTTCCCGTTCATTTCAACGAAAAATTGCATCTCTAAGTCCCAGACTTCACACACTTTCTTGAGCGCATCAAAGACAGAAATGTAATAAAAGTTGGTGCTGTGCGGAGTTGTCTCTCCAACAAAGCGAGCTTGCCAGTTGGTGCCAGATAGCAGATCGTTGATGACTTCTCTAGCAAAAGCGTTTTGAGGGCGCTTGTCAAAAACCGGAGATTTTCTCAGCTCTTCAATTCCCGACTGGACGCCGATTAACGTTGTTAAATTTTCTGATGATTTTTGAGCAACATAAAAATAGTGGAATGTGTGAGCATCTTCCATGGTCTGAATGGCCATATATTCCACCTTTTCCAACTCATCATCGTTCAGAGCTTTCATCTCAACAGTCAATCTATCAGATACATATCGCTCTTTGGTTAGAGAGTATTTTTGGAGGGCTGTTTTAATAGCTGGTTTTCTGATGATTTTGATTAATTTCTCGTCTTTATCAAACAAATAAATCATGCTCGCTCATCCCTCCAAACTACTCTTTTAACCGTAGCATTCTTAGCCGTGATAATATCACCGTTTTTGACAGTAAATTGCTCTAGCGGACTAAACCGCTCTAGCTCGCTAAGAATGTTTCTACCGTTGTAAACAGCAGTCACTTCTTCATTTCCGAAAGTTATAACAAGATCCTTTCCTGCTACATACGAGCCGGAAAAAGATAATACTTTCGTTCCGTTGATGATTTGTACTTGGTTCACTGTCCCGGTCGGTGTGACCGTTATAGACTCAGGTAGTACTTCCAAGGCATCCGATAAAGCAATAGGCCCAGTTGAATTCTGAGCCTGCTTTTTCTTATAACCATCTGGGACAAGGAGGGTGAACTTGCTGATGATAGACAAGCTTTTTTCTTCGATCTCATCAGCTCCGCTGAAATAGCCATAATAGACATACTCGGGTTCGTCTTTAAAAGTGATTTCGAGGAAGCCACTGCTTGCGTGAGTTCTCAAGATCTTATTCAATTTCGCAAATTTATCACGCATCTTAGGGCTAGTATCAGCTTCGAGTTTGTACTTAATTTCAAGTTGACGCTCATCGTCTGAAACATCCTCCACCCAAACACCACGCCGCCCTGGAACTGAGCTTTTTTTGACCGTTTGGCCAAGCAAGCCTCTTCCTGTCACCGTTAAATGCGTGTAGCCGTCAACCAATCGATTGAGAGGCGTTCCGTTGATGGACATATTGTCACTAGGCTCGAAAGCCGTGATATTATTATTTTTCTCTAACTTTGAATAACCATACATTGCTTTCTCCTTTCTAGTAACTGTCCAAAATTAATTCCATCTCTTGTGCATTCGTGATATCTTCGGTAAATGCCCGATAGACCGTATTTCCCATTTTCAGTACGATATCCGCTGCCTGTTGTCCAACGGTTAACGTGCCGCCATCAAAGGACACAGACGGGTCATAGGCTGTCAAGCGTCCTAATTCTCCATCAACTGCGCCAAGCTCACTCTGCAAACTGCCAGCGATGTCTTTGCCGGTAAAAGCGTCGATGGCCCCTTGAGCCATGTTTCCAACTGCCTTCGCAACTTGTCCAGCTTTGCTAACGACACCGATAATAAATCCTTTATCTGTATAGATACCAAACTGCTCGAATACTCGTGACGGCGAATGGATGCCTAAAAGACCTTTCGCCCAGTCTATGGCACCTCTTACCGCTCCACCAACCGCATCAATTAACGCTCCTGCTGCATTCCTAACCCCGTTGACAAATCCCATAATAAGGTCTCTACCAACGCTGATTGCGCTACTGATAAAGTTTCTTGCAGCGTTTACTGCGTTGTCAAAACCGTTTCTGACAGCCGATACAATCCTTGGTCCGGCATTCGTAACTGTGCTTACTAGATTGTTCCAGCCGTTCGTCACAGTGGATTTGATGTTTTCAATCGCGTTTGAAATAGCAGATTTGATATTGTTCCAAGCATTTTCAGCCGCTGACTTGATATTGTTTAGAGCGTTTGAAATGAAGTCCTTGATAGCATTCCAAGCTGTTTCGATGCCGCTCTTGATTGTGTCCATCACATTGCTGATAGTGGTTTTGATGAACTCCCAAGCTGCGCTAGCTGCTGATTTGATTCCGTCCCAAATTCCTGACAGGAAAGCAACTATAGCATTCCAGATTTCTCCTGTTTTGGTCTGGATGATCTCCCAAGCATTTGAAATAGCTTGTTTGATGAGGTCGAAATTCCCAGTCACCAAACCAACGATAGTCAAAAGGATTGCTGCAAAGACTGCTTTGATAATTTCCCAAGTGGCAGACCAAATGGTCGAAATCGTATTCAAGATTGTCTGGATAGTGTTCCAAATAGTAGTCAAAACAGAAACAATCGTTGTAGAAATAGCTTCCCAAATCGGCGCGATAACCGCAGAAATCGCATTCCACACCGCATCCCAAGCGGTCTGGATACCAGTCATGATGCTTTGGATAACCTCCCCAACAGCTGTGATAGCATTGCTGACTGTTGTTTTAATCCATTCCCAAATTGGGGTAACAACTGCCATGATAGCGCCCCAGATAGCATCCCAGATAGATTTTAAGAAGGCCATGCCGGCTTGCAGGATTTGAACTAGACCATCCAGAGCAATCTGTACCAGAGATTTGATGCCTTCCCAAATCGTTCCGGCGACTCCTTTGAGGGTTTCCCACGCTCCAGACCAATCTCCATTCATGACCTGCATTACGGCCTTAATGATGCCTAATACAACGTCTAAAGCCGTCTGAATAACGGTTTTAATCACATCCCAAGCGGTTTTCACGATAGCAACAATGAGATTCCACGCTGTTTCAATGATTGGTGCTAAAACATTCATAACCGTCTCGACTACTTCTTTGATAGCGTTCCAGACTGTGCTTGTAATGGATAAAATTAAGTCTTGGTTTTCGTTCCACCACGAAACCAGCTGGCCAAATAAATCCATGACAAAAGACACCACAGTCTCAACCGCTGAGCTGATGGCTGTCTTGATAGCTTCCCAAGCTGCATTTACCTTGTTTCGGAACTCCTCGCTAGTGTTGTAGACGCCGACCAGAACTGCAATCAAACCAGCTATAACAGCAACAACAGCTAGAAAAGGCGCGCCCAAGGCTGACACTGCACCTACTAATTTTGCAAAAGCAAGGCTCAAGGCGCTCCCTCCGCTATTTAGCAAGGCAAACCAGCTGCTTACTTTAGCAAACACACCTCCGATTGCTGTGATGATCGAAATAAATTTCCCGACACCGGCAACAAGACCGCCTAAGACTGTCAAAACAGGTCCTGCTGCTACTATGATGGCTCCAAGCCATTTTTGCCAAGGCGCTAGCGGTAAATTATCCCAAATCGTCCCAAGAACCCGCACCACATTATCTTTAAACGTGAGAACAGTCTCTTTTAGACTTTCCATCAACACTTTGATGTCCGCTTCGTTGTTCCCAAGGCCGGCCACGAGGTTCTGAGCCGCTGCTTTCATGGCTGCGAATGAGCCTGACACGGTCTCACTAGCCTCTTTAGCAGTCGTTCCGGTGATTCCCAGTCTGTCTTGTGTAATTCCGATAGCCTCAATCAAGGTGTGGAAAGGAATATCTTTGACATTTTCGGCCGTTGCTTCAAATTCGCCGTTTAAAACACCCGATTCGTTGACCAAACGGGCCATTTCGCTAGCGGTACCACCATAGCCTAGCTTAAGGTTGTCTAACATCGTGTAATTGTCTTTGGCAAACCCTTGATAAGCGTTTTGGATATCGGTCATGCTGGTGCCCATTTTGTTTGCGTTGTCTGCCATTTGTATGATGGCTTTATCTGCATATTGCGCAGCTTTGGCAGTATCTCCTCCTAGACCTTGTAACAAGGTTGCTGAAAAAGACGTAACTTGCTCCATGTAGGAATTAGCCGAAACCCCAGCTGTTTTAAAAGCCTTATTGGCATTTTCAATGACGTTGGTGCCGTCGTTTGTCATTGTTTGATACAATTTTCTGGCTTCTTCTCGGGTCATCCCGTACTCTTTAGCAAGATTGTTTACGCTCGTTCCGTTTTGCTTAAAGAGCGTTTGGACACCTCCCAAGCTTTGCTCAAGATCTGCAAAAGATTTCACGACACCTCCGACCGCTCCAACGACTGGAGCAGTGAAGCCGGCAGTCATCCCAGCACCGACCTTCATCATGGAGCCTCCGATAGCGCTCAAACTACCGCTTATTCTGTCAAAGCTTGAGCCGGACTGATTTTGGAGGCTTTGAAGAGACATTTTAGCCTCTTTAAGACCATTTGCGAAGTCTGATACATTCGCTTTTAAAATCGCCGTGACATCAAATGTTGCTCCCATCAAAGACCTCCTTTCCTATCATGGTTGAGCCTCCTATTACGATCTGCCATCGTAAGACCTTTTTTGATTTCTTTGTCCTCGGTCCGAAAAATTCTTTCAAATTCTTCTTTACGATTGTAAAAATCGTCAAAGGTTTTAAATGCAGATCTGACGCTCTTACCACTCCCTTTTGTAGCTTGGACTCGTTGATTCATCCAAGCTTGGATTGCTGCGTTATATCGCTTATCTTCCTGCTGAATTGCATAAGCTAGATTGTAAATCTCGAACTCGACAAGCGTTGTTCTTGCCGCTTCTAAAAAGCTCATTTCATGTCTTGCGATCAGCAAAGCGATAGCCTCGTCATATCCAAAAATTGAACCCGAAGCCCCTTCTACTCTGCTAGGTTCATCGCTTTTTTGAGCAGGGGTGACGCTTTTAACTCCGCAACAATCTCTTTGATTGTTTCGTCGTATTTATCATTGATGATCAAGTCTTCCAGAAACGCTTCAATGCCTTCATTGCTCGGCTTCTTGCCTTCTGTAACTGTCCCAGCTTTGATAATGTCCACAAAAGCCATTGGATCGTTAAGTGCTTGTCCAGCATTAAAGAGAGTCATTGCTCCGTAGCCGGTCTTCATACCTTCCAATTCCGCAGAATGAAGTCGGTTCATTTCGCGCAAAAATCCAAGACCAAATCGCAAAGTGTAATCACGTCCGTCAATGTGTAAAATCATATTTTCTCCTTTTCAAAAAAATAAAAGGGGCGTTTAACCCCTTTTAGAATTATTAAACAGAACGACCTGCAACAGCCGTTTCTTTGGCAAGCGTATGGTAGTCGTACTGCGCTGTTTCGACAGCTTTCTTTTGAGAGTCCGTCAGTGAGTCGGTGTGAATGATGCCGTTTCCGTCAATGGCCATTTCGTAAGATAATTCAATCTTATCGTCGGCCGGAGCAGAAAGTTCAAAGCTCTTGAAGTAGCCTTGGTAGTATTCCACGTCGTAGATTTCTTTCCCTCCGGATTGGCGCACGCTGCCAAGGTCAACGATCCAACATTCAATTTTTTCGTTGTTTGCGAACCATTTCCGCATTTCCTTCCACATGTTGACCGTGTCACCGTCTTCGCGGTAAGCAAGCGATTTGAACTCACCGCTTGTTTCGCCGTCGGAAATCGAATTTACCACACCGTCCTTGGTCTTTGTACTTTCAATCTCTTTCTCTGGATTGATTGTTAGCTCGACCTGAAAGCGGACCTTTCCAGCGTCCTGTTTCGCTTGGTCTTTTAATCGTCGGAAAAACACTACATAGTCTTTTCCTAACACTAATTCTGCCATTTATGTCTCCTTCTTTGTGTAATTAAAAGTAACGTCCAGCGCAATGTGAAGCAAAGGCTGGACGTCTGTGTTATCTGGTATGACTTGTTTTGAGGTCGAAAGATGAGCTAACTTATACTCATATCCATCTTTTAGCAGCTTCACCGCTCCTTCCAAGTAAGCTGAAATCTTGTCTAAACGAGCCCTGTGCTCTCTTAAACCGTAGAGATGGATTGTCTGCCTTACCGTCCCTAAAACGTCGTTATTAGGGATGTCAGAGCCGTTGCTCTCTCCCAAATAAACAAAGGGATATTTAGTCTCAGCATCTGGTAAATGGTCGTATGTATCGACCCTTGCGTTGCAGAGTGAGAATAAACTTCTGAATAAATCATGATTCGGGGTCACCTAAAAGCTCCTTTCATCACTTTTGTCATGTCCTTTTGAAATTCAGGCTGAATTTGCTCCAACATAGGACGAAAATGGGGCTTACCGGGCTGAAATCGGGTACCGTATTCCTGATAACCATCATATCCAGCTTCGCCGTGGATATGAGCTTCCATTCCTGGATAGGAGGTGGTGATATGGTCTTTCAAAAATCCAGTATCCTTGGGCGCTAGGTCTCTAGCAATTCTCTTCCCTTTTTCGCCATTATTTTTCAAAACCTGCAAAGACTGCTCAACTGCTTTTGGATGGGCGTTACTGATGGTCGCGGTTAATTTCTCTATGCCTTGCCATTTGATTCCCATGCTACCCACCTACCTTTTTGAGCCTGACAGCCCCTTTAATCGGGGCATCTATCTGATCCATAGGGGCATATTTGCTGCCGTCATAAATAGCGGTAGCAAAAGGTTTCTGTTCTTGTTGAAAACGGCAAATCATGACCGTATCAGTCTGATTTCCGTAATCTTTAAAAACCCTTGCTTGACGGACGAAGTTGACTAGGCAGGGCACGACTTCTTCTTGACCTTTAGTAGCCTCGTAGCTATCCGTTTCTGGATTGTATTTTGGCGCTTCAGTCGCTCTAATAAGGGTGATCCGGTGCGGTGTCTTCATAAAAACACCACCTTTCCCCTCTCTCTCAGAGAGCCATCCAGGCCAAAATCTTTGTTTAAAATGGCCATATAAGGCTTAAACAAATTATCCCAATCCTGATAAGTCACAGAATAGCCATCCACGGTCTCAGAAGTCACGCCCTCAGACCCTTTGCGCCCATAAAGCTTATAAACAACATTTTCGATCATAAAATTGTACTTCTGATCAATCTCTGTTGTTCCTGTCAAGCTTTTGAAGTAGCTTTCAGCATCTTCGACTAGGTCCTGTAACAAGTCATTTTCTTTTGTGTCGTCGGGAGCAATACCCAGCCGACGCTTAATTTTGGCTAGCTGAGTATTTTCCATGGTTATTCTCCCTCAGCGCCTTCGAGTAGGCCTTTCAATTCGTCCTTGGTAGCACGAGAACCATACTTAATGCCAAGCTCATCAAGTTTAGCCTTGAGTTCTTTCACGCTTGGATCAGGTTCAGCTTCAGGAGCTGCTTCTTCTGCAGGAGTTGTTTCTCCCTCAGCGCCTTCGAGAGCAATAACTCCCTTTTCAAGCAGCTCCTTGATTCGATTGTCAGAGACCGTCAAATCTGCGCGCGGATAAACTTCGCCCGTTTCGTACAAGCGGTCATTATCTTTAGTGTCGATGATGTTTGTAGTTACAATATAAGTCATTTACAAGCTCCTTTCTAAACGTTTGCAGCGTCTGTCAATTTAGCGAATGCGTCTGTCTTCGTGATCATGACCGCGATGTCCATCGTGGCACGGATAGCAATCATTTCTTGCTCAAACAAGTTGACAGGAGTTCCGTCTGCATTCTGAATTGTTGAGATTTGACCTTCTTCCGAAATCTTATAGTTGATGTTGTAAGGTACACCATAAATAAGATTGTCAAAGTTACCAGCGATCAAGTCGCCTTTCTTAAAGTTCTTAGACTTCATGTCCACGGTCACGATGCCATCAAGCTTGTTGCTTTCTTTGTCGTAAATCGTCTTCTTGTCGCCGTCACGAGCCTCGCGGAGAGCTGAACGGTTTGATACACGAGATACAAACGCATTGATTTCAACATCAGAATCCAGCAACTTATCTTCAAGTTTCAAGATATTTTCAAAGTTGATCGGACCACCAATCACCTTGCTTGCGTCTTTGGCAGCTTTAGCGACCGAATTAGCAAATGGCGTTTCATGGCCAAGGAGGCCAGCTTCATCAATTTTGGTATAAAATGCTTCGACGATCTGAGGTTTCATGTCGTTGAAGAATTTCTCCCAAGTGTAATTCAGTGCTTCACGAGAAGCTAGCAAGATGATACCCAACTTATGGGCTTTCAGCTTAACAGGAATTACTTCCGGCTTGTCTGTCTTGATCTTTTCAGTTTCATTCACCCAGTAAGCAGAAACTCCGTCCGTTTGAACGTAGACCGTTTTCTCTTGCTCTCCGTCCATTTCATGGTATTTCCCAAGCTGCATCACGAGCGAGTTCTTAGAGACCTCTTTCATGATGATGTCTGTAAATTTCTTGTGAAAAGTTCCGTCTTTTTTCTCGGAAACCAGAACTTTCTCAGGGTTAAAAGTTTGTACTGTCATTTATTTCTCCTTTTTTTAGATAATGCGTGAGTCGCGGAAGATTTCTCCGGGACTTTTTGAGTCCGAACTGCCAAACGACGATGAAACGCCCGGGGGTTCAGATTGAGTGTATTCAGCTTTAATTTCGCTGATGATACTTTCAAAGTCTGCGATTGCCTGTAAAGTACCGTCTGCGGTATCTTTAACCACAAAAGAGAGCACCTTTTCGTTTACCGGCAATTTTCGGCTGGAAAGCGTCTTGATAGCTTCGTCCGTCAATTCTCGCTTGGTTTGCTCTTTCTCCAAACCAGCGATTTTGTCTAGCAAAGCCTGTTTTTCAGCTTCGGCCTCTTTTCGGCGGTATTCCTCAAGCTCTTTTCCGGTCAATTCAGACTCTGCTTTGTACTTTTCGAGAGCTTGTGCAATAGCTTCTTGTGTAGCTTGAGCGTGCTTTTCCTCCGCTTGCTTCAAGCGGCGTTGCATTTCAGCAAGTGAGACCATCTTTTCAGCTTCTGGCTTAGGCTCTGCAGCGCCTTCTTCGTTTCCCGAAGCTTCAGGATCTCCTTGAGGCTCTCCGCCTTCAGCAAAAAATTGAAGATTGCGCAAGTTCATGCGCAACATAGATTTGTATTCTGCCATTTTTGGCTCCTTTCTTTACGCTTTTACGGGCAACCTCCCCGAACTCATGCACCTTTTTATGTCTTCAGCACGGTTTGGACAATAACGCGCACCGATGGACTCGAACCACCCGCCAGATTTCAAGACTCGAACTTGATTAACCCGTGAGATAGGATTGAACTATCTCCCCTTTGTGCGCATAAAAACCGTACAGGATTCCATACGGTTTATAGTGATTTATAGCAATTTATAGCAATTTATAGCAATTTATAGCAATTTATAGCAGTCTTTCCTGCCAGTCAAGATGTTGGATCACCTCCTAATCTTTAATGGCACGATTTGAAACCTTGGCGTAAACATCCACATAAGTCTCTTTCTTGTCTCCGTTATGCGTGATTTCTGCATAATCTCCACAAGGTTCGCTTGATGTAATTGCGTTCGTACTAACAAGAGCTTTCCAGTTTTGCAGGGTCTTGCTAAACCAAACTACAAAGCAATCTTCTGCTTTGATTTCACGACCTGATAAGCGCGAAAATTCTTGTGATGCCAATCGTTTTGCTTTTTCTAACATTTTTATTCCTCCATTTTTTCGTATGTTTCTGCAAAAATATCCGGCTTGCATGGATAAAATTCACCTTGCACGCCTTTGATAATGTAGTCCCCTGCTCTAGCTACCATTACCCCCTCAAGAGTCATAATAGATAAATCATGAGTGTTTAAATCGTAGGGTACAGATTCAACACCCATAAAATCAGCGATTTCTTTTACATTTTCGCCAGTCCACTTGACCGCCTCAATTATTACAGGTTTCTTTCTGTATTTCATTTCTTCATACCTACTTTCTACCAAACCAGCTTGGCTTTTTCGATTTGCTAAACGAAATGACAGCATTGTCCAAATCAAGCTTCATTTTCTCGTTGGCAGCTTCCAACTTGTCAAAACGCTCATTTGTTGCTTGGACATTGCGAGAATTTAGGTTCTGCATCTCTTCGATTATCTTGCCTTGCATATTGATTGTAGCTTTTAGTGAAGTTACTTCAGCAGCTAATGCAGCGTTCTGTCTTTCAATTGCGCGTCTTTTAGACGCTTTTTTCTTAACTCGTTTGTTCATTTTAGGACTCCTGCTTCATTACCATTTGCCAATAGTAAGATATTGGCTGGTTATATTTTATTTTTGATGTAATATAAAGACTTGGGCTGATGGGTAAGCACTTATAAAGCCAAACACATCTTAAGAATTTCAACAATTTCACCACGTTATTCCTCCTGATTTTGGGTACAAAAAAAGCACTTAAATTTCTCTAAATGCTTCATTTATCAAACATAGCTATCAAATCTTTTAAACTTGGTTTGGTCTTCCTAATTCTGTCCCACGCCCTCATTTTTAAGAAAGTAGATAGGTAGATGCCTTTAATTTTAGGCATTTTTCCAGAAAGCTTATACCTTTTTCTAATCTTGTCTTTATTATCCTCGACAAACTTGCTACGAGGCAAAAAGTAAAAGAGAGCCTCGCCTAAAAAACTGATTTCTTCATCAGCTATTTCTATAAGCTCCTCAGGCTTTACAAAAATAGCTCTATTTACTCTATCTTCGCCCCGAGAAAATGCTTTTTCTATAAATGTTTTATCAAGACCCATTTTCTAGCACCTCCAAGCCATAAACTAATAGACCGTCTTCGCTTTCCGTTTTAGAGATAACATTATACTTCAAATTCGGTTTCATCAGATATTCTTTTTCAGGATTAAAATCAGCCAACTCGGCTATATAAGCGCCTGTTTTCTGACCTTTCTTGACAGTAACTTCAAATAATACGTTTGCTCCGTCGCCGTCAAAAGCAAATTCCTTAGCGTAATTTTTATCTAGACTGAATGAAGTAAATGTTTTATCTAGCCTAACTGTTTGGCCAACTTCAAGATCCATATAGCCTAAATCTTCGCCTAAAGCAGATATCGACCCACTTCCGCGATAAGCTTTGAAGTTTTTTTCGGGCGCAAATTTTGAAATGGCTTTTTCTAAGATTGGAATATTCGATTCTGTGTCTTTTACAATATCTAAAGCAAAAGGTAAGTCTTCTGCACTTCCATCGTTTTCAAACCAGAATTTTTCCCGAATTTTTAGCGCTTCGTCAAGTCCATATCGTTTTATGTTGTTGAAATTATGATAGTTTTCTGTCGTGTAAGAATAGATAACACTTCTTTCGTCATCTGTAAGTTCATTATACCACTTCTGATATGATTTTTGTTCTTTGAAAAAGTCATCAATTTCTTTTGATTTACTACTTTCAAATACTTCTTCTTTTTCAAGATTATCTTGATATTCTTTGTGACTTTCAAACTCATCAAGCGTACTACCACCCTCTTTGTAGTCCATTTTGATATGGCCATAAGCCGAGCATCTGCAGTTGGGATGCATCGGAAACATATTCACGCCTTTTTCGACTTTAGCAATCGGGATAGCTTTTTGGTCAAGTGGACCGCAAATGTCGCAAGCACCCGGTTCAGCTACGAAAATCATGTGCGTAAAGCCATTTTCTTTCAGCATGGCCAATTGGGTGTCGGCGTTTATCCTGGCTATTTCAGTCTTGAGCAAGCGCTGCGCATTTGCTTTGCTTGTATCGTACTTTTTGGCCAGACGTCCCATTTCCTGCTTGTAGCCCATCATATCCGTAAAAATACGGCCGAGAGTGCTTGAAACCTCGCCTTGCAAGTTTGCTTGCAGGCCTTTAGATCCCCAAATACGGCTCGAGAATTTCTGGCCGTAAAAATCAGCGTCTAAAATGCTCTGCATTCGCTTTTTCGCCCCGCTGGACGAAATGCCCAAAATGCCAGCTTGACGCTTGTATTCGACTAAATACTCGTCCCTACGTGCCTTATCAAAGACCTCGTTGACTTCAGCGGTTAAATTTTGAATTTCGAGGGCAAGTTCTGCCTTCAGGAGCTCTAATCTGCTGACCTTCATTTTCAAATTGTAGGTCCTGAGCCAAGAATTAGTCTTAGGGCTAAAATCTCTCTCTTTCACCGCTTTTTCAGCTTTCTTGGCAAACTTCGTAACGTCAAATTCAGAAGCTTTTTTCATAGCCTCTTGCTTGGTTAGACCCTCTTTTTTAGCATAAGCTAGATAAAATCTGTCTATTTCTGATTGCATGCGGTCAAAAGACTCTTGATAAAGTCGAGCGAGCACCTTGTCTCTATCTATATCCCGCTTTATCAATTCAGCTTGCGCCTTACGCTCAGCGTTGTAACGCTGATTCTTAGTCGTTTGCTTGTTTGTCATCTGAACCACCTAGAATCTGGCCAATTTCACTGTCGCTAGCTCCATTTTCTTTCAAAATGCGGGCTTGCTCAGTCTTGTAATCGGTGAAGCTAGCGCTGTTCATCAAGGTCTCTTGCGACAGATTGCCGCCCGCTTCAATATACGCTTTAATTTCCGTCCAGACATCCTGCGGAATGTTAGGGTGAAATGTGAAAGTCAACTTGTTTGCTTCGATTGCAGGCTTATTGATTGCCTTGTGGATGTTGCTGATGAGCTCGTACCTGCGACGCAAAGCCTTAGTAAAATAAGCTTCTTTGTCTTTTCGGACTTGCTCAAGACCAATCATCTTGTAAAGTAGAGCAATCCCTGACTGAGTTGAATTAAAACGATCATCTTCGAGATTCGGAATGCGACTAAACCTATGGATATCGTTGGCCAAGCGGTTTTTGTAAGCCTCTGTGCCTTGAACATCATACTGCTTATAGATGTAACCGGCATCAGCTGTTGTTTGTTGACCCGTGGTGCTGATTCCTGTTTGGAGGAGCAGTGTGTTAGCTTCTTTCATCTTAGCAGCGTTCTCGGCAGTTATTCCAATAGCTTCCAAGTCTCCCTTGATTAAGAGCATAGCATCGTTCAGGTCACTCATGTAATTCGCAGTATCCGATTGACTAGCGTCGTATGCGTCAATTAGAGAGATTTCGCTCTCGTAGTCACCCATCCTAAAGCGGTTGTTCCACCATTCGACGACTGGTACATCCTTGTATTCATGCTTCTTCTCGGATTCGACAATCAAATTGATGGAATTGACCGAAAAAGGCTTATAAGAGATGATTCGGTCTTTTGTGTAGACAGTAGCAGAGACCTTATCTGCAAAAATAGGCAGATGCACCGCTGCGATAATGCTCTGCTCGACTGTCAGATCACGAATAACAAACATTTCAAGCGGGCTGATCAAAACAACCCTGTCCACATTATCTTTATCCCTGAAATGATACTCAAATGCTCGGCCATAAACTGATGCATCAAACGCAAGGTCGCTATTCAGAGAATTGATGTCGTTTTGCCACTCAATTTCTTCTATGACCTTCAACTGCTCTTCTTCTGCGCCTTCTAAGATGCCTATCGTGACTGGATTCCCGATGACGTAGCTTGTAGCGAAGCTCGAGATATAGCCACCCCATTTGTGCCGGACACGGTAATCCGCTTTTTCTTTGTCCAACCGTCTGCTGCCTGCTAAAATACTGTAGTTATCACCCTGCGCATACGAAGCCAACACTTGTAACCTTTTTCTTTGAAGATCAAAAAAAGCTTTGATCATGTCCCGAAACGCCTTTTTACCAGCTTCCGTTTTCAAAAGCTCATCGCTTGAAACATATCTAAATTGCTCGTTTGACAATCTGCCAAACCGCAAGCTATCGGACCTTGCTTTAGTAACGGTATCTATTCCGTGCTCAAATTCGTTTACTTTATCCACTTTTTACCTCCTAAACATCTTATTGATGCTACTGATTGTCTTGTTGACATCCAAATCTTTCTTCACTTGGAAAATCCTGTCTTGCAAAGCATACCTGATTGCATCAATACAGTGATTATAGCTATCCACCGGCTCGTTGATGTATTCGTTCGTCTTCTTGTCTTTTTTCCAAGTGTAATTTTCCAGTTCTTCAATCAGCTTCACACACCGCTCATCAACTACCCAGTCGTACTGTAAGAGATACTGGATCCCTTGCATGACCGATCCAGGACCTTTCTGCACATCGATAACCCGAGGGATTCCAAGATTTCGCAATTCCTGATTCGATTTCTTTTCTGCCGAGTCGGCTCTGATTTGCTCTTTAGCATACCCAAGAGCCTTGATGCTCTCTGCGATTTTGTCGTTGGTCAAATTCTTTCTAACAAATTCCTCGACCACATACAGCTTCCTATTCGCATCATCAATCCTGATATGCACCAAAGCTGACGGGTCATTGATAAAACCGTAGTCAAGGCCAAAATAAGCCGGCAGATGCGCCAGCTCGTCTTTGTTTAATAGGCGTTTCTCGTATTTCGGAAATACCAGCTTGTCAAGAGTAGCAAATTCACCCAGAGCATAAATCTTGTAGTAAGCTTCATTACGGTTGGCCAACTCTTCGATATTTTCGATCGTGACCCGATCCAAGAAACGATTATCTTTGTACGAAGTATGGTAAACAACCGTATTTTTTGGTTTCTTGACAAAAAAGGCGTTGTAGGTCCAATTTACCTTGGACACTGGATTAAACATCAAGAAGATTTGTTTCAGCTTGTGTTTCTTATCCCGCAAACGCAAAGTCAGCTGCGTGTAATCGTCTAGCGTGAACTCAGAAGCTTCTTCCATGACCACGTCAGACACACCCTTAATTGACTTGATTTTCTCTGGGTTATCCAATCCCTTGAAGATGAATTGGGCACCGTTTGGTAACTCAATCCGATAAGCTGAATTATTGACCTTGCATTTATCAAGTAGACCCCAAACATCCAAACATTGCTTCACATCCTCAAAGATTGAGTCATAGACCGTCGACCCGACCTTGCGTAGAAAAAGAATCTTGCGTGGGTATTTCCAATCCTGGCAAGCTTTAAATACCACCTTTTGAATAACACCGTGGCTTTTACCGCTTGAAGCGCCGCCGTAGTGAACTTCAGTGAAAGTTGAGTAGTCATTGAGCTTGTCGTAGATATGCTTGTTGAATACTCGGCTAGGTCGGTCAATGACAATATTGATCTTTGGCCTAGTCTTCGTCAGCATCCCAATCACCTACCTTAATTTCGATAGTGCGTTGAGTGATATCGATGTTGTTTTGATACATGCCTAAAGTCTTAGCGTACTTGTCCGATGCTGACAACATTACAGACAAGTCAGGCGGTACTTCCTTGACTGATTGATAACCCTCGCCATCACCAACAAGTTTGACATCTTTAATCTCACGTCTGATAATTTTTGCCCAAAACTGCTGGATATCTACCGAATTGAGCAAAGAAAGCTCTGTCCTGCGCTCGTCAAAGGCATTTTTTAGCTTTTCAACGACTGGCGATATGTGTCCATAAATGTCCATATTCGAAAGCATGTTGTTTGCTTGCTTGCGAGCCGTTTTCTCACTAAAACCAGCTTCTTTTGCTGCTTGCGTAGCGTTTTGAAAACCATTGGCCATGTAATTGAGCACGAAAGACTTCTGCCTGCTCCGAGAGGCTGGCCAGTCTGACATAAGGTCATTTGCTATTGTCTTCAATTCTTCAATTGCTAGTTTTTCACGCTCATTCATGGCCGCCCTTCTTTCCGATAAAACAAAAAGGCAGACACTCATAGGTGCCTTACCCTTAATTCTTGATGATACTATAATAGCACGATTGATTGACCAGTGCACTTAAATCTAGTTCGCATTAGTTCGCATTAGTTCGCAGTTATCAACTACAGCACCCAATTCACGGATTGCATCTTTCTTTTTTTTGTAAAAAGTTGTCTTGCTACAATCAAGATGATCCATCATATCATACACGCTTGCTTTCTGAATATACACCATCCTTAAAATTGTTCGACTTGCAGGTTTAGGCATTTTATCAATCAATTTACTGAGCTCAATTCTGCGCTGGATAGCTTCAGAAGTTGCTTGCTTCATGTACTCTTTCAAGGAATCTTGCATACTAAAAATATCGATGTAACGTTCATCTAATCGAACCCTCTGACCACCTTGAACCTTATCCATGTTCATTTTGGGACTAGAAAGTAAACTAGCTTCAAGATTAGCAAGCTCGTCTATTCGATTCTGTATTTCTTCATCCAAATTCTGTAGTTCATCAAGTAACTCTTTCGCTTTGTTCACTCTCTGTCTCCTTTTATGATATAATAATCTTATTGGATTTTTAGCTGAGGCAGAGAGTGCTTTGGCTTTTTTGTTTTACCAAGTAATATGTATCTTCCTATCAGAGACATATTCCTGTCCTGTAAATAAGTTTTTAGAATAAGTCAATTGATACCCGACTGAAAAACCCTTTCCAAGCCGTTCTCTTAACATTTCCAATGTTCTTTCATTTTCTAATCGATTCCTGAGATATTTATCTCTAACTGACCAAACATCAATTAAATAGCCTGTATAACCTTTTTGAGCAGAAGTTTTTAGTTTTTCTTCTAGGTTATATCTCTTAAAATAACGCTCGAACCATTTTGCGTGACTTTCTGAGCTCAATTGCTGTACTTCATCAAATAATGTCATTTCAACCTCAATCCTTTATTTTTATAATCTTTATTTTTATAATCTTGAAATTCCGTAGTATTCATAACCGCTGCGTCCTGCGATATCTTTCTTCTTTATTCAGACCGTCCAAAATTTTCTTTTTGCGTTGACGTTTATTCAATCGTATGCTCCTTTCTTATTTCTTCAAGTCTTTCTTGTATCGGGTCGATGGTATTCAATTCTTTAAGCCTTGGCCACATTCCGCCTACAAGATTAGAAATGTTTCTGACTTCATTGATTTGTTTAGGTATTTCTTTATAATCCCACCACTCAGAACCATCATATTCTCCTCGCTCTAACCACCAGCCTTTGCCAACAATGACTAAATCGGTAGGAACGTGAGCGGCACCGTATCCGCTATGATAATTCGCTTGCTTAGCAAGTCTCTCGAAATTTTCTTTAGTGATTTTAAAATCTGAACCTTGAATATATCTGACGCCCTCAAACGTTTTGCCGTAGTCTCTTAAAACCTCTAAGGTCTCCTCCCAAAGATTTGTCATTTTACACCTCCTCAATCTCAATCCCTGGGCAATCAAACACCCAGCCAAAGTTAGCTTCTTCCAGCTCTTTGCGAGTGTGAGTTCGCCCTTCGACGATGGTCCCGAGTGTATCAATCCAAATCCAGCTATCGTCATGTTTGATACGAGTCAAAACACCTCCGCTCGAAGAAACATTAGGCATTACAACCTTATACCGCTTTTCTTTCTCGACCTCGTAGCCATCCAGCCATGCTCGAGCGAAGAGGTTTTGGTTGTTAATTTTTCTAACCCATGAAATAAGTTTGTCACTTTTATTCCACTGTTTCATAAAATCTGGATTCATAGCGATATATAACCCTATCGCCAAATTTTCTTTGCAAGCCTCAATCCAATCAGCCACAAACTGCGGGATTTTGACTTTTTCAGATTCGATCATACCCTCGAACTTGCCTTGCTCATATCCCTCGCGCCATTTTGCATGACTGAAATCCCGCTCAAACTCGCCCATGATAGCTTTCAACCAGACTTCCCTGTCATGCAATGGCAATTCTCGCAAGCGAGCTAGTATGTTCTTAACATAGCGCGGTGCTTCTTCAGCATGCCCGGAAGATGGTTCGTCTAGTAGTTCTTCAAAGATTTCTTTAACATCCTCCCACCAAACCGCATAACCCTGAAAATTCCCAATTATTGTTTTTCGTTCCTCTAATTTTTCAATCAATTCCTGCTTATTCATTCCCCAACTCCGTTTTGTTTATTTATTCATTTATTTGTATATTTTAAACAAGGTTACAAGGTTACATCACTTTTCAAAAAACATATTTTATAAAAAACAAGAATGCTGTTATATCAACGTTTATAGCACTTG